>Ga0310691_10009080_pt1 | contig 10140 bp, 5 predicted proteins | sample 176DNAGHGlowgp2_FD_203887 | JGI IMG/M metagenome (GOLD analysis project Ga0310691, IMG submission 203887) | Sheep rumen microbial communities from Palmerston North, Manawatu-Wanganui, New Zealand - 1766 DNA GHGlow gp2 (v2) (version 2) | ecosystem: Host-associated > Mammals > Digestive system >...
ATGGTCGTAGTTGAAGTTGTCGCCACCATCGTCCACCACCAGCACCAGCGTCTTGCTGCCTTCCGGCCAGGGGATGTCTACGTCCACGGCATGTCCGTCGGTGGTGTAGGCTACCGTCTCTGAGCGGAAGAGCGCTTTCTGACCGACAATCCATCGGGTGTTGTCGCGCTGGAACAGTGCCAGGTATCTGTTGCCGGTTGCAGGGTCAACCGACGTCCAGGCCACTCGGCCGTTCTCCTCGTCGCATGTCACTTGATGAGCATTCTGTCCGAACTTGTGCATCTGGTGATATTCCTCGTTGTTGAGAAGCGACAGCGTGAAGGCGTCGTTCTTCGTCATTTCGCCTCCGAAGAAGAGGGGCGAATGGCAAATGCCCCAGAGGGTCATCATGGTGCGTTGCTCATTCTGTGACAGCTGTGTCCAGTGTCCGGCATCGGCTTTGGCATATCCGGGGTCACCAATGGTGGCTGCAATCTGTCCCAAGGGCAGCATGTCGCAATCGGCAAAGTTGCCGGGCCGGGTGTATTGGCTCCAGAAGTTGGCTTCGGGGAACACGGCATCCACGGCACTCCAATTGTCCCAAAGGTCGTCCATCATGCGCCACATGTTGGCGTTCTGCAGACATTCCTCGGCACAAGAATATTGCGTCTTGCCCGGACTGAGCGATAGCACGATGGGCCGCCCTGTCTGGTCGATGGCACGGCGAATCATCCGCACCTCATCTGTGTAGAAGGGTCTCGAAAGATCGTCTATCTTCAGGAAATCTACCCCCCATTCGGCATAGAGGTCCATGATGCTGTTATAGTACAGCTGTCCGTATTTATTATCGCGCACACGCAAGTTGTCCTGAAGCCACGTGCAAGGCGATTGGGTGCCGTTGTAGACCTGTGTCCAAGGCGTTTCCTCACTACCTTTCAGCCGGTATTTACTGCCAACGACAGCTTTGGGCACACCGCGCATCAAGTGAATACCGAATTTCAGTCCCATAGCGTGTAGTTTGTCAGCGATTGCCTTGAAACCCTGGTTCTGCCCATCTACCATGCAGGATGGGAATCTCGTGGGGGAGGGCAGGTAGCGGCCGTATTCGTCGAGAACATAATCTTGGGTGCCTTCCTGATTATACCATCCGCCGCCGAGTGAGGGGTGGTTGCAGTACCAGCGGATGTCGATGACCACATATTCCCATCCATGTCTGACAAGGTCATTGTCCACGAGATATTGTGCGTTCTGCATGACCTCTTTTTCGGTGACTGATGAGAAATAGCAGTCCCATGAGTTCCAGCCCATAGGAGGCGTCATGGCCCAGGTTCGGAAGGTCGCTATATCACTTTGTTCGTTGCTTGAACCGTTTGTCTTATGCTGGGCCTGCGCTCCGCAGGTAGCAAAGAGCAGTGCTATGGCAGTGGCGCTCAGCCTTAGGGTGAAAGAATGTTTGTGCATATTGCTTTTTATTTTACTAAATATTTCTTTCCGTTGATGATGTAGATGCCTTTGGACAGAGCGTGGGTGGTGGTGCTCAGGCGGCGACCGGTGAGGTCGTAGGTGGCGGTCGGCGTCCCATGGCGGGGCAGGACAATGTCCCCGATACCTGTGGCGTCACCCAGATAGTGGAGTTGGAAGTGGTCGAAAGCTGTCCAGTCGGAGGCTACGGTCTGCATCTTGCGGATGCCGAGGCGCAGGGGCTGCCCTTCGGTGGGGAGGGGGTAGGTGACGGTGTTGTCGGCGTAGTTGCCGTCGGTGTTGAATGCCTGCGAGGCCTGGGCCAGGGTGTTGGGGTACTGGTAGGGGGCGTAGGTGTAGGCGGGACAACTGTAGAGGTTGAGCAGGGGAGCGGAGGCTTCGCCTAGATACAGCTGGGCCTGTTCTGCGGCGGGCTGGTCCTGTTGCCATGCGGCGTAGGCGGGCTCCACGGCTCCTGCCCGATAGAAGGCGCTGGCCGTGAGGCTATAGGTACCGCGGGGCATGTCGGGGAGCGATTGCCAGATGTCGAAGGGGCGGGAGAACTGTTCGGCCGTCTCGTCGGTGCATGCGGCATAGGTGGCGTCGGCGGCGGAACCCGTGCGGACGGCTGGCATGTCGAGGCCCTGCCACCCGGTGGCGTAGCGTGTGAACGAACTGTTCTGGATGAGGAATGTGAGGTTGGCAGCCTTGCCGGAGCGGGCCAGGGCAAGCTGCTGTGCCTGGTAGTCGGCCACGGCCTTCAACAGGCGCTGGTAGCGTTGGGCTTTCAGTGCGGCTGTGCCACTGGCGAGGGCGCGCTGGGCGTAGTTGTAGGCCTGAGTGAGGGCTTCGTCGTTGGCGTCCTGGTAGTAGTTCTTCACCTCCTTGAGCAGCGATTGCATGTCCTGCATGTCGGCAATGCCCTGGTAGCGGGCGTCGTCTTGCATGGCTGTGGCCCGGGCGGCAATGTCTTGCACCTGGAGGTCGGAGAGGGCGGTGTCGAAGATCTGGAAGTCGTCGAAGAGGGCGTGCTCCATGATGGCGTCGGCGGAGAAGGGCGAACGGCCTATGGTGGCATTGCGGAGGTTGCCGATCAACTGGGGCAGACGGATGGCCGAGGACTGTGTCTGGCGCAGCTGGCCGTCGACGTAGAGGCGGGCGGTGTCGTTGCGCAGAGTGAGGGTGATGTTGTGCCACTGGCCGATGCGCAGGCACGACCACGAATCGATGTTGACGGTGGCGCCGGTGTCCTTGAGTTGGCAGTACCAGTTGTTGTTGCCGCCGGAGTTGATGAGCCCGAAGTATTGGTTGGAGCCGTTGTCGAAGTCGAGTGCCCAGGAGAACTTGCCCGTGTTGTTGCCGATGCGCTGGAGCAGATTGAGGCTGATGGTGTAGTCGGTGGCGCCGTCCAGTGCGTCCTGGATGGCATTGATGGGCAGGCGCAGGTAGCTTCTCTCACCCAGTTCTCCGGTGGAGAGGACGTAGTTGCCGTCGCTCTGCTGCTCGATGGCGGCCTTGCCGTAGAGCGTGCCTTTGTATGTGCCGCTGTCGTCGGTAGTCGTGCCGCTGTCGAAAGAGAAGCGCAGGCGCGGCTGGGGCAGCGGTTGGGCTACGGGCCGACCGACATCGGTGACGCGCAGGCGGAGCACATTGACGGAGAAGGGGGGCAGGGTGTAGCAGACGGTGCCGTCGGGCTCCACGGTGACCTGTCCGGACGTGGGTGTGATGTAGAAGGGGTTGTCGAGGGTGTTCTCGTCGGTGCCGTTGGGGGCCGAGAGTACTTCGGTCTCTCCCGAGAGTACGCGGCCGTTGCGGAAGGAGAGGGTGGCCATCGTCGGGTCGCTGTTCGGGTTCACCAGTTTTACGTACATCAGACCTTCCTCGTCATCGATGTTGGCGCTGGTGTAGACCAGACGGTCGGCCTGGGGGCGGAGGTTGGTGTCGATGATGAGTTCGTCGTCCAGATAGCAGCGAACGCGCTGTCCGTCGCGCTTCACCCGGATGGTGTATTCCCGTCCGGTGGTCAGTTGTCCGGCCTTCTCGCCAAGTGTGGTTTTGCTGCCGTTCCTGCACTGTTCCACGGCGTGTTTGGTGTTGCCCCATCCACCCAGGTTCAGCCAGGCATAGTTTTGGGCGTCCTTGTAGTCGAACAGTATGAGGAAGCCTTCCGACCCGCTATTCTTGGTGGCATGCACGGTCATGTCGATGTTGCGGGTGCTGAAGGCCTGTTTCAGCACGCAGGTGACATCGGTTGCCGATGAGTTGGTCTGGCGGAAAGTGTTTCCGCTGAGCGACCACGAACCGCCCTTGGTGGTCCAGTCGGCCATGTTGAGGTCGGTGCAGGTGAAGGTGGTGTCGGGCGTCGTGACGCTGAGGTCGGTGAAGGTGGCGCTCGTAGACCATGTGCCCACGCCTATGCTGCTCTGGTTGTCGGTAAGGGTGGGTTTATTGTCCGCCTCGGTCCATCGTATGTTCTCGCGTCCGATGTTGTTGCTGAACATGCGCTGGACGTAGTACGACGGTGTACCGTAGCTCAGGGATGCGTTGAAGCGTATCATGTCGGGGTGCCAGGCGTAGTTCTCCTCGTGGGTGAAGATGGGTGCGTAGCTCATCATCGTCACGGCCTCGCTGTTGTTTTCGCAGCCCTGCATGAATACGGCTTCGCCGATGGCGGCATTCATGTTGCCCCACCATCCGCAGTCCTTCGTCACGGCATATTCGCCCACGTAGATGTGTGTCGACGAGTTCGACTGGTTGTCGTAGCGGCCATATTGGCTGATGAAGAAGTCGGGGGTGTCGTAGTAGTGTTCGTCCTTCAGTTCCACGGGTTCCGTCACGTTGTCGAAGTAGTAGCTGTCGGCAATCAAGTGGAGGTCGGGCCAGCGAGTCTTGATGGCCGTGTAGAATTGCATGTAGCGGCGCATGTAGTCGTCGCGGTTGAGCATGAACTCCTGCTCGTTGCCAATCTCCATGTACTTGAGGTCGAAGGGTTCCGGATGACCGTTCTCGGCACGCATGCGTCCGTAGAAAGTCTCTGTGGCCGACCCGCGGGCATATTCAATGGCATCGAGGGCCTCCTGGATGAAGGGGTCGATGTCGTTCTCGTCCACCTTCCAGTCGTGGCCGATGCCCATGTTCACGACAAACAGGGCATGTGCCCCCAGGTCCTCGGCCAGTTGCAACAGTTCGTGGTAGCCCAGTCCGTCCGTCACCTTGTAGCCCCAGTTGCGGTTCATGTGTCCGGGACGTTCCTCAATGGGGCCGACCGATTTTTTCCATTCGAAGCGGTTGGTCTGGCCGTCGCTGTAGGCTCCCTCGATGTAGCAACCGCCCGGGAAACGCATGAAACGCGGATGCAGGTCGGCCAGCATCTGTGCCAAGTCTTCGCGACAACCGTTGGGACGGTTCTTGAAGGTGGGCGGGAACAGACTCACCACATCCAGGAAGACAACGCCCTTGGCCGAGCCCTTCAGGGCCAGATAGCCGCGTGGCTCGTTGCCCGTGGCCGTGATGGTGGCCGTCAGCTTCTGCCATTCGCGGTTGGCATCGACCTGTATGGTGGCGTGTCCCAGGCGTCGGCCGTCGGCCTGTTGCAGTTCAGCCGTGATGGTGCCCTTGTATGTGTCCTCGGCCCGCAGCCAGAACGAGAGCGTATAGGTGCGTCCGTTGACGATGTTGATGCCCCAGTATCCCTCGTTGCGGACGCCTCCGCCTGCCGACTTGATGTTCAGTCGCAGTGCGCGCCGCTGCACGATGTTCAGCATTCCCTCACTGGTCAGGCCAATGTCGGCATTGCCAACCTTCGCCCAGCACATCGGACTGTTCATATCCTCCTCGAACGAACGGTTCCGCACCAGTTCGGCATACAGTCCTCCGTCGCCGGCATGGTTGATTTCTTCAAAGAAGATGCCGTAGTGGTCGTCGGTCACCTTCGGACCGCGTCGGTTGAAGTCGAAGTCGATTTTCACTTGTCCCAGTGCCGACATGGCACACAGGGCGAACAAACAGGTCTGGAACAGTCTCTTGGACCTTAAAAAGGTTGGTTTCATGGTGTTGATTATATGTAATCGTCTACAAAGTTACAATTAATTTGTCAATAATCAAATAACAGATTTAAGGTTTTTTTCAAGGTTCCAGAACGATGACGCGGATGTAGTCTTTGAGGCGGAAAACGGACGTTCCGGCACGATTCTGAGAGTCGGCAACAAGCAGGATGGTGCGTCGGCCATCCGGCAGCGTGGGACCCTGGCACATGCCTTCGTAGTTGGCAAAATCCTTCTTCCCGAACAGGCGGACGCCGGTTTGTAGGGCAAAGAGTTGCTTCTTGGGCAGAAAGCGGTCGGAAGACAGGCTGTCCAGCGGTATGCCTGTGTCGGTCAGGGCCAGTCGGGCATGAGGATTGACACTGAAGAGACGCACCGTGCATTTGGAGCGGAGCCGACGCTGGGGAACGGAAAGTTCGCGTTCCAGAACGAGCAGGGTGGTGTCGTCGATGACGAGGAGTTCGGGAACGCCGAAGGCAAAGTGGCGGAAGGTGCCGCCCGAGGTGGGGAACTCTGTCCGGTAGGCAAACTGCCGGAGGGGACGGAGGTCGGAACCGAACGACTGTAGGCGCAGCAGCGCGGGCTGGGGCGACTGTGGCGAGGGAGGCTTGAGGGCATCGGGGCGGAGCGAATGTTCGGTTGTCGTCCAGAAGATGCCCTGCCCGGCATCGTAGGTCAGTGCCTCGAATCCACGGTTGGGGAAAATCTGCGAGGGGGCAAAGCACGGTGGGATTTGGAGGCGGCGGCCCGTGGGGATGCCCTCGGACGAGAGCTCGAGAATCTGCTGGTCGTTCTCGGCACTGACGAAGAATCCGTGGCCCGGAACGTAGGCGATGCCCTCGCTGTCGCGTGCGTGGCCCACGTTGGCATCGTAGTGGTGAGCAATGAACTGCATGGAGGCGATGTCGCCAGAGGGGAGGAAGGCGATGCTCACCTCCGTCCATCCGTCGGCCTGCTGTTTGTCGCTGATGAGGGCGTAGCGGTCGTTGCCGATGTGTGCGATGCCGCTGTAGTTACCTGCCGGGATGCCCCACCGGTGCATGTCGTGCTGTTTGAATATTTGTGCCTGCTGGGCCTGCAGTCTGGATGCGAAAAGAAGCATCAGCAGACAAGCATAGAACCATTTTCCGTTTACTTTCTTATCCATATCTCATTCTCTCAGTTTACAATTTGTCCTTATCGATGGTTGGGTATGCAAAGATACGAATAATTTTATTCTTGTTTGCAGTTTTATTCGCTTATTCGTATCTCTGAACTTCGTTCGAAGATACTTCCGCTCAGAAAACATCAAATAGATTTGTGTTTTCGTTCGCTTATTCGTATCTTTGTGTCCCAAAAGAAGTTTGGCATGATATACGGACATGGCGACGACGCATACAGATACGAAGGCATTCGGCTGAACTTCAGTTCGAACATACCCTCGTTTGCTGATTCGTCGGCGTTGGAGGAACATCTGCGGCAGCGCATGTCCTTCATCCGTTCCTATCCCGAACCCACGGCCCGCAGACTGGAGGCACGGATAGCCGCGGCCTCGGGCCTGAAGGCCGAAGAGGTGATGGTGACGAGCGGGGCCACGGAGGCCATCTACATGATTGCCCAGTGCTTCTCCCGACTGCTCCCTGACCGGGAGAGAACCTACACGGTGATGCACCCCACCTTCAGCGAATACGATTCGGCCTGCCGCATGTTCGGGATGAGGGAAGACCCGGAGGGAAGTCTGTGCTGGCTCTGCAACCCCAATAATCCCACGGGCGAAATCTACGATGAACGCACCCTGCAGGCGTTGGCCGCCCGGCACCGCGTGATGGTGATAGACCAGTCGTACGAGGATTACGCCCTCGCGCCCCTGCCTCAGTGGGAAGGCGGAGAGAGAACCATTGTCCTGCACAGCATGACGAAGAAATATTGCATCCCCGGCCTGCGCCTCGGCTATGTCACCGCTCCGTCCGATATGCTGGACAACCTGCGACGCTGCCAGCGCCCCTGGGCCGTCAATGCCCTGGCCCTGGAGGCGGGCATGTGGCTCGTGGAGCACCGCCCTCGTTGGGTCGACATCCCTGCCTATCTGGCCGAGACGCAGCGCCTGTGCACGGCACTCAATGCCATTCCCGGCATCCGTGCCCGACAGACGCAGACCAACTTCATACTCTGCACCATCGAAGGTCGGACGGCAGCCCAACTGAAGGAACACTTGGCTCAGCGTCACGGCATCCTCATCCGCGATGCCTCCAACTTCCCCGGCCTGTCGCCCCACCATTTCCGCGTCTCGGCCCAGCGTCCCGCCGATAACGACGAACTTCTCCGCGCCCTTTCAACCCTTTAACCTTTTAACCTTTTAACCTTTTAACCTTTTAACCTTTTAACCCTTTAATTTCCCCATGCCCCTCTCCCTCCTCGCCGCCTGGCTGCTCGACCTTCTCCTTGGTGACCCCGCGTGGTTGCCCCATCCGGTCGTGGGCTTTGGCAAGATGATAGCCTGGGGCGAGCGATATCTGAACAAGGGACGGCATCGGATGCTGAAAGGTGCGGTGATGACCATCCTGCTCGATGCCCTCGTTTTCTTTGCAACCTGGGTCGTGATGCACTGCACCCGTCCGTACCCATTCCTCCACTATCCAATTGCCGTCCTGCTGATGTTCTATTGCCTGGCCGGAACCACGCTCATCCGTGAGGTTCGGGCCGTATTTCTCGCCCTCGACCGTTCGCTGGAGGAGGGTAGGAGGCAGGTGGCCCGAATCGTGGGCCGCGACGCGTCGCAACTCTCGGCTCAGGAGGTGCGCACGGCCGCTCTCGAAACCTTGGCCGAGAACCTCAGCGACGGTGTTGTGGCTCCCCTCTTCTGGTTGGCGGTGGGCGGTGTGCCTGCCATGCTGACCTACAAGATGGTGAACACCCAGGACTCCATGATCGGTTACCGGACGGAGCGTTACAAGGACTTTGGCTGCTGGGCGGCTCGCGTCGATGACGTGGCCAACTTCATCCCGGCTCGCCTGACGGCCTTTCTCATGCTTCTGCCCTATGCACTCGTCACGTTCCGTTTCTCGCTCTTCGCTTTCGTCTGGCGCAACGGCAGGCGCCATGCTTCGCCCAACAGCGGATATCCCGAGGCGGCCCTTGCGGGCATCCTCAACTGCCGGTTCGGCGGTCCGCACTATTATTTCGGTCAAATCTTCGACAAACCCTATATCGGCGAGAACGACCGCCAGCTGACGACTGCCGATATGGAGACGGCTGTCCGCGTGAATCGTGTGGCCGAGGTACTTGCCATCTTCGCTCTTTTTGCCCTTTTCCATTTATGCACCCCTTAACCTTTTAACCTTTTAACTTTTTAACCTTTTAACCCTTTAACTTTTTAACCTCTATATTTGTGATATCCCTCGCTTATTCGTATCTCTGAACTTCGTTCGAAGATACTCACGCTCGGATTTCATCAAATATATTTGTGAAATCCCTCGCTTATTCGTATCTTTGCACACCGAAAACAAAAGGTTTAAAATATGGGACAGATTAAGACTATCGGTGTGTTGACCTCGGGCGGCGATGCCCCAGGCATGAATGCAGCCATACGTGCCGTGACACGTGCGGCCATAGCCAACAATTTGCGAGTGATGGCCATCTATCGTGGCTACGAAGGTTTGATTAACGATGAGGTGCGCGAATTCCACACGGAGGACGTCAGCGGCATCATCTGCCGTGGCGGTACGATACTGAAGACTGCACGCAGCCAGGAGTTTATGACGGAAAAGGGCCGCGCCAAGGCCCATAAGGTGATGAAGAAGCACTCTATCGACGCCCTCGTGGTCATCGGCGGCAACGGCTCTCTCACGGGAGCCCGCCTCTTTGCCCAGGAGTATGACGTGCCCTGCATCGGACTGCCCGGAACCATCGACAACGACCTCTGGGGTACCGACCTCACCATTGGCTACGACACCACGCTGAACACCATCATGGAGTGTGTGGACAAGATTCGCGATACGGCCAACTCGCACGAACGCATCTTCTTCGTCGAGGTGATGGGTCGCGATGCCGGTTTCCTGGCCCAGAACAGTGCCATCGCTGCCGGGGCTGAGGCAGCCATCATTCCCGAGGACTCTACGGGTGCCGACCAGCTGGAGCAGTTCATCGGTCGCGGCATCCGCAAGTCGAAGTCGTCCTCCATCGTCATCGTCAGCGAAAGCCCCAAGTGCGGTGCCATGTACTATGCCGAACGTGTCCGGAAGGAATATCCCGAGTACGACGTTCGCGTCTCCATCCTGGGTCATCTGCAGCGAGGCGGCAGTCCTTCGGCCGGCGACCGCATATTGGCCAGTCGCATGGGCCTGGGTGCCATACAAGCCCTGAACGACGGACAGCGCAACGTGATGATAGGCATCCGCAACGACGAAATCGTCTACGTACCTTTCTCCAACGCCGTCAAGAGCGACAAACCCTTGAAGAAAGACCTCATCGACGTGATGAACACCCTGTCGATTTAACGTTCCCCGATGGGTCCTACTATGGTTGGGGCTCAATCGACGTATCGTCTGACCTCCGACAATACTATGGTTGGAGCTCCAACAATACGTCGATTGAGCCCCAACCTAATAATGTGCGCGCATGTGTGCGTGCGCGCGTGTACTATATATATATTATACGCGTGCGTATAGGCGTGCCATTT
>Ga0310691_10009082_pt1 | contig 10139 bp, 6 predicted proteins | sample 176DNAGHGlowgp2_FD_203887 | JGI IMG/M metagenome (GOLD analysis project Ga0310691, IMG submission 203887) | Sheep rumen microbial communities from Palmerston North, Manawatu-Wanganui, New Zealand - 1766 DNA GHGlow gp2 (v2) (version 2) | ecosystem: Host-associated > Mammals > Digestive system >...
AGCCCCTGCCGGGCTACAAGCCGGTGCTGCCCATGGTCTACTGCGGCATCTATCCCGCCGACGGCGCGGACTATGAGAGCCTGCGGGACGCGCTGGAAAAGCTGCGCCTCAATGATGCGGCCCTGTCCTACGAGCCGGAGACCTCCGTGGCCCTGGGCTACGGCTTCCGCTGCGGCTTCCTGGGCCTTCTGCACATGGAGATCATCCAGGAGCGCCTGGAGCGGGAGTTCGACCTGGACCTGGTTACCACCGCGCCCAGCGTGGTGTACAAGGTGGTCAAGACCGACGGCGAGACCGTGTTCATTGACAACCCCACGAACCTGCCGCCGGCGCAGGAGATCGACTGGATGGAGGAGCCCATGGTGGACGCCCAGGTGATCACGCCCCAGGACTACGTGGGCGCGATCATGGAGCTGTGCCAGGACAAGCGCGGCACCTTCAAGGACATGAAGTACATCGAGGGCGGCCGCGTGCTGCTCAAGTATGATATGCCGCTGAACGAGGTCATCTACGATTTCTTTGACCAGCTCAAGTCCCGCACCCGGGGTTATGCTTCCTTCGACTACGAACTGAAGGATTACGCCAGAAGCGATCTGGTCAAGCTGGACATGCTGCTCAACGGCGAACAGTGCGACGCGCTGTCCATCATCGTGCACAAGGACCGGGCTTATCCCCGGGGCCGCAGCATCGCCGAGAAGTTGAAAGAGGCCATCCCGCGCCAGCTGTTTGAAATTCCGATCCAGGCCGCCATCGGCGGCAAGGTCATCGCCCGCGAAACCGTGAAGGCCCTGCGCAAGGACGTGCTGGCCAAGTGCTACGGCGGCGATATTTCCCGCAAGAAGAAGCTGCTGGAAAAGCAGAAGGAGGGCAAGAAGCGCATGCGCCAGGTGGGCAGCGTGGCTGTGCCTTCCGAGGCGTTCATGGCGGTTCTGAAGATGGATTAGAAATTTGGAATGAGGAATTCAGGTGGAAATCCTGACGGATTTCTTTTGATTGAATCAGGAGCGACGGAGCCATGGAATCGCAGTCATACAATATGAACAAATCCCGAAGGGATTTGAACCACAATTCCTCATTCCTTATTCCCCATTCCTCATTGTCCCTCTACTTCCACGTTCCGTTTTGCCGATCGAAGTGCGCCTACTGTGATTTCGCCTCCTTTCCGGGCCGGGAAGGGGAGTGGAAGCGGTATTTTGAGGCGCTGTGGGATGAACTGGAGCGCTGGAAGGGCGCGCTGGCCGGGCGACGGATCGCCACGGTGTTCTTCGGCGGCGGCACGCCCACGCTGGTGGACGCCGGGTACATTGGGGAGACCCTCGCCCGGGCGCGCGCGATCGCTCCGTTTGCGCCGGATGCCGAGATCACCCTGGAGGGCAACCCCGGCACGCTGACGCCGGACAAACTGGCCGCCTACAGGCGGTGGGGCGTCAACCGGCTGAGCCTGGGGGCCCAGAGCTTTGACGACGGCCTGCTGAAATCCCTGGGCCGGATCCACACGGCGGCGCAGATCAGCGAGGCCGTGGGCATGGCCCGGGAGGCGGGCTTTGACAACCTGAACCTCGATTTGATGTACGCCCTGCCGGGACAGTCGATGGGTCAGTGGCGGGATACGCTGGACGCGGCGGTGGCGCTGGGCGTTGAGCACATTTCCGCCTACAGCCTGATCGTGGAAGAGGGCACGCCCATGGCGGCGCGGGTGTCGAGGGGCGAGGCCGCCCTGCCTGACGACGAGGCCGTCAACGCCATGCAGCGGGAAGCGGTGGCCCGGCTGGCGAGGGCCGGCTACGGCCGCTATGAGATTTCCAATTACGCCAAACCCGGCCGCGAGTGCCGCCACAACATGGTCTACTGGCATCGGGGCGACTACCTGGGGCTGGGCTGCGCGGCCCACTCGCTGGTAAACGGCGAGCGCTTTTCAAATCCGGCGACCCTGGAGGGCTATTTCTCCGGCGCGCGACGGCTGGACGCGCAGCGCCTCACCCCCGCGGACGCCATGGAGGAGACGCTGATGCTGGCCACCCGCACGACCCGGGGGCTGGACCTGGAGGCCTGGGAGGCGGCGTTCGGCGCGCCCTTCGAGCGTGGTCGGGAAGCCGCCCTTGAAAAGCTCGGGCGGGGCGGATTTATTGAGATGAAGGACGGCTATCTGCGCCTGACCCTGCGGGGCATGGAGGTGCAGGACGCCGTCGTGGTTGAACTGATGGAGGCTTAACGCATGAACAGATGGATGGGACGGCTGGCGGCGCTGTGCCTGTGCCTGTGCCTGCTGGCGGGTCTTTCGGATTGCGCGCGGGCAGAGGGCTCCGGCGAGGCGGCGGACATCACCAAGAAGTGCAGCATCAAGGTGTCGGAGAAGTCGGGCGACAAGGACCGGATGCTCGACGGCACGGTCGGCACGGCCTGGTGGGCCGAACACCGGGACGGCTACGTGGGCATCAAGATCCCTGACGGCACCGCCGCCGGCTGGCTGCGGGTGGAATGGCTGCTGGACCCGACCGATTTTGAACTGATCGAATACGGCGCGGATATGAGCGAGCTGCGCCATCGGGACCAAACCGTCACCTTTCCCGGCATCTACATGTTGTTTGACCTGCTGAGCGACACGAAATACATCAAGCTGCAGATGGGCGCAAAGGAACAAAAGATCGTCAATCTGCGCGTATACAGCGCCGGAACGCCGTCCAGGGACCTGCAGCAGTGGCAGCCGCCGGTGGACAAGGCGGACCTGATGGTGGTCTCCACCCACCAGGACGACGAGCTGATCTTCCTGGGCGGCACCATTCCTTACTATGCCACGGCGCTGAAAAAGCCCACCGTGGTGGTGTATATGACGAATTGCACGCGCAATCGCCGCAAAGAGGCGCTGAACGCGCTGTGGGTGATGGGCGTGAAGAACTATCCCGAATTCATCAACCTTCCGGACGACAAGGCCAGCTCCGTGAGCCAGGCGTACAAGGGCTGGGGCGGCGAGGACGTCGTCAGGGGGCTGGTGGTGCAGCGGATTCGCCGCTTCAAGCCGGAGGTGATCGTCACCCAGGACCTGGACGGCGAATACGGCCATGCCCAGCACAAGGCCGCGGCAAGGATCATGATGTCCGCCATTGAGGCCGCCGCCGACCCGACCCAGTATCCTGAGTCCGCCGAGACCTATGGCGCGTGGCAGGTGAAGAAGCTGTATCACCATCTGTACAAGGAAAACCAGATTATGATGGACTGGGAGACCAAGCTGGACAGCCTGAACGGCTATTCGCCCCTGCAGGTGGCCCAGATCGGCTTCAAGGAGCACGTCTCCCAGGACAAGTACTACGACGTGAAGAGCCACAGCCAGTACGACAACGCCAAGTTCGGCCTGTACTATTCCACCGTGGGCAGCGACGTGGGGAAGAAGGATTTTCTGGAGAACATCGACCCTGACGCCAGCGCCAGTTACGTGGCGGAGCACGCCGAGGAGATCGCCGCCTATCCCGTTTGGCCGGAGGCTGCCCCGGAGCCCACGCCCGAACCCACGCCGGAGCCCACGCCCGAACCGGCGCCGATCGTCGCGCAGCCGGAGACGACGCTGGCCCCGGTGGTCACCCCGGCGCCCACGCCCGAGCCCAGGCCCGCGAATGAGCGGGGCGGCGGCGCGGGACTGGGCGTGGCGATGATCCTGCTGGGCGTCGCCGCGCTGGGTGGCGGCGGCTGGTATGCCTGGCGCACGCTGGCGGGCGGCCAGCGGGGCGGAAAGCGCCGACGCGGCAAGCGCAGGCGCTGAAAGTACAACGAGTGGAAGTGTAAGGCATGAAGAAACGACTTTTCAGGCTGGCGCTGTGCCTGTGCATGCTGGCGGCGGCGCTGCCTGCGCTGGCGGAGGGGCAGACGGCGAAGAATATCACCGACAAATGCCAGTTCGCGGTGTCCGAAGGCTCCAAGCGCAAGCTGTTCGACAAAAGCATCAGCAGCTGCTGGGAGTACTCAAAGCCCAACGCCTATGTGGGCGTGCATGTGCCCGACGGCCGGGAAGCCGGCTGGCTGCGCATCGAGTGGATGTTTGACCCCATGGGGTTTGAGCTGATCGAATACGACGCGGACAGGGATATGCTGCGCGCCCGCAGTCAGGACGACACCTTTCCCAACATATATACCGTGTTCGACCTGCTGGATGAGACGAAGTACGTCCAGCTGCGCATGACCGCCATGGGCCAGCAGATCTGCAACCTGGCGGTGTATTCCAAAGGCACGCCGCCGGCATCGCTGCAGATATGGCAGCCGCCGGTGGAAAAGGCCGACCTGATGGTGGTCTCCGCCCACCAGGACGACGAGCTGATCTTCCTGGGCGGCACGATTCCCTATTACGCCGTGGCCTTCCGGCGGCCCACTGTGGTGCTCTACATGGCCAACTGCACCCGCCTGCGCCGCGCCGAGGCGCTCAGCGCGCTCTGGAAGATGGGCGTGCGCAACTACCCGCAGTTTTTGAACCTGCCCGACGGCCACTCCAAGACCGTGGAGCGGGGCATCGAGAAGTGGGGCGGCAAGGACAACGTGCTTTCGCTGGTGGCGGAGCAGATTCGCCGCTATCAGCCGGAGGTGATCGTCACCCAGGATTTGGACGGCGAGTATGGCCACGACCAGCACAAGCTGACGGCCCACGCCATGATGCCCGCCATCGAGGCCGCCGCCGACCCGAACCGCTATCCCGAGTCCGCGCTGCGCTACGGGGCCTGGCAGGTGAAGAAGCTGTATCACCACCTGTACAGGGAAAACCGGATCAAGATGGACTGGAACTCGCCCCTTAAGGGCCTGGGCGGCAAATCCGCGCTTCGGATGGCCAGGATCGGCATGAAGGAGCAGGCCTCCCAGCTGAAATACTACAACGTCAAGCGGGGCGGCAAGTACGACAACGCCAAGTTTGGCCTCTACTTCACCACCGTGGGCCAGGACGAGGCGAAAAACGACTTCCTGGAGCATACATCCGGGGCCATCACGCCGCAGGAGCTTGCCGCGGGCGTCGGCGGAGCGGATCAGGACGCCGATCCGGAGGAGGACGTTCCGGAGGACGAGAACTGGGAGGACACTCTGGATCCGGAGATGATGGATTCCAGTGAAAACGAGACGGAGGCCCCTGCCCTTGGGGACCTCGACGCGGAAAATGCGCCGGGCGAAGCCGGCGCCGCAGAGCCAGAGCCTCAAACGGCGCAAGCGCCCGAAGCGCCCCTGCCCACGGCCCAGCCCCAGACGGCCAACGAGCGTCCGGGCGGCGGCCCCGGCCCGGCCATCGCCCTGGCGGCGGGCGTCGCGGCGGCCGCGGGAGTCGGGGCGTTCGGATGGCGGCGCTATCGGGGCACGCGCCGCAAACGCCGCAGGCGCCGCAGGCGCTGATCGACGGGATTGGCAATTATTTCATCGACTTAGGAAAGTTTTTATCGGAATGCCCGAATGTTGACATCATATCACAATAAAAACGATGTATGATGTATTGGATATAGTGTCGTTATTTGTACAGGAGGCAGCGAGTGGCTAAGCAATCCTCAAAAAAGAACAGTAAACCGGCCTGGCAGCCCCGCAGATCCATGGGGACGCTGCCCGGCCTGATCGCGCTGATCGGCGTCGCGGCGCTGGCGGTGACCTGGTTGGCCCAGTCCAGCCCGCTGCTCACCGGCGGCAAGGGCCCGTCGAAGTCCGGCCTGCGCATCAGCGAGGTGATGACCTCCAATGCCTCCACCCTGGTGGGGGACGCGGGCATTGTGGACTGGATTGAGGTGGAAAACACCTCTGACACGGCTGTGGATCTGACGGGCTATGCCCTGATGCGTCAGACCAAGCCCGCCGATGCCTTTGCCTTCCCCAGCGGCACGCTTGAGCCGGGTGAGTTTGTGCTGGTCTATACCGACGACAGTGGCAAACCGCTGCAGGCCGACGGCTATCACGCGCCGTTCAGGCTGCCCGCTTCCGGCGAGGAGCTGGCCCTGATCGACAAGGCAGGCAACGGCGTGGATATGGTCCAGCTTCCCGCGCTGGCCCGCGACCAGGTGTATTGCCGCGACGTGGCGGGCGAGTGGTCCGTCAGCGATTTCCCCACCCCCGGCGAGGTGAACCGCGCCGGACGCCTGGACAGCGCGAACGAGAGGGAAATCAAGGTACAGGCGGGCGATCTGGAGATCACCGAGGTGATGACCAACAACGCCACCTTCTTCGCCGACGAGAATGGCCAGTATCAGGATTATATCGAGATTCACAATCGGAGCGGCAGCCCCGTGAGCCTGGATGGCTGGTGCCTGTCCGACAAGTCTGAAAAGCTGATGCGCTGGCAATTCCCGGCCATCAACCTCCCTGCGAACGGTTATCTGGCCGTGCACTGCTCCGGAGAGGACAAAACCGCCGACCTGGCACACCTGCACGCCAGCTTCAAGCTCTCCAAGAAGGGCAGCGACGTGTTCCTGACCAATCCCGACGGGGTGACGGTCAGCCACGTGAAGACGCCGCTGATGGAGGCGGACCAGTGCTACAGCCTGATGGAGACCGGGTGGAGCAAGCAGTTCTCCCCGTCGCCCAATTACGCCAACACGCCTGCCGGCGCGGACGCCGCGGCGGAGCAGATCGACCTGAACAACGCCCGGGGCGTGCGCATCACCGAGGTGATGGCCTCCTCCTCCAGATCCGACGACTGGATCGAGCTTTACAATCCCACCGGCGCGGCGGTGGACCTGTCCGGCTGCGGCCTGTCCGACAACGCGGGCCGTCCCCGCAAGTGGCAGTTCCCCTCCGGCACGGTGATCCAGCCGGGCCAGTATATGGGCGTGTTTGCCAACGGGCTGAATACCGTTGCCGGCGACCGCATCCAGACCAACTATCGGCTGTCTTCCGACGGCGGCTATTCCGTGGTGCTCTCCGAGCCGGACGGCACCATATTCGACCGGGTCTTCGTGCCCATGCAGTATCAGGACATCTCCTTCGGGCGCGTGGAGGGGCAGGGCGGTCTGCGCTATTTCACCAACGTCACGCCCGGCACAGCCAACAGCGGCCAGGCTTTCTACGGCCGCGCGGCCAGGCCCGTCTACTCCGTCGAGGGCGGCCTGTTCCAGACCGGCGACGAGCTGAACGTGGAGTTGTCCGTGCCTTCCAACTGCAAGGTGCACTATACGCTGGACTACACCGACCCCACCGAGGCCAGCCCGCTGTACACCGGGCCGATCCACATCAGCGAAACCACGATCCTGCGCACCCGCGTGTACGGCGAGGGCTATCTGGAGTCCTTCATGGATACCCAGAGCTACCTCTACGACGTGAACAACGCCAACGGCACCGTGTTTGTGGTGTCCCTGGTCTCCGACCCCTATAACCTGACCAGCGACGAGGCCGGCATCATGGTCAAGGGCCCCAACGCGCGGCCCAGCTACCCCTTTGGCTCCATGAACAACGGCGCGAATTTCTGGATGGACTGGGAGCGCGAGGCCCACGTCGAGGTGTTCAATCCCGACGGCAGCACCATGATCTCCCAGGAGTGCGGCATCAAGCTGCACGGCCAGTACAGCCGCGCCGAGCCCCAGAAGGCCTTTAAGGTCATCGCCCGCAGCAAGTATGGCTCCAACCGGTTCCAGGCCGCCATCTTCTCCCACCGACCCTATACCGAATACCAGTCCTTCCTGCTGCGCTCCTCCAGCGAGGACGGCGACAAGACCCGCTTCCGTGACGCGCTGCTGCAGCGGCTGGCGGAGGGCGGCTGTGTGGACTATCAGGAGACTGAGGTCGGCGTGCTGTATCTCGACGGCCAGTATTGGGGCCACTATAACCTGCGCGAGCGCATCTGCAAGAGCAACATCTGTCAGTTCGAAGGCTGGGAGGGCGACGAGGACGACATCGACCTCGTCAAGGCCAACACCAACGTGATGCAGGGCAGCAACGAGACCATGGTGCAGCTGCTGGATTACGTGAAGAGCCACGACATGAATACCGACGAGGCCTACAAGGTGCTGGACAGTGCCATCGACATCCAGAACTATATCGAATACATGGCGGTGGAGATGTACACCGGCAATACCGATACGCTGAACGTGAAGCGCTATCGAAACCCGAAGACCGACGGCAAGTGGAAGTGGGTGCTGTTCGATTTGGACTGGTCGTTCTCGGTGGACACCAATTCGCCCCAGCGCTGGCTGACCCCCGGCGGCATGGGCAACAAGAACCGCACCGACAACACGCTGTTCATCGCCTGCATGAAGAATGCCACCTTCGCCGATCGATTCCTGACCTACCTGGGCGAGCAGATGGCCACCACCTACTCCTATGAGAACATCTCCAAGATGACCCAGGAGTTCTACGAGACCATCGCCCCCCTGATGCCGGAGCACTATGCCCGCTGGAATTTCACCGAATCCAAGCACAAATCCGAGATCAAGGAATTCCTGAGATACGGCGAGAAGCGCCCCTACCGCATGCTCCAGTTCATCAAGTACAACAAGTACCTGCCCCTGAATCAGGCGCAGATGGAGCACTACTTCGGCGAAGTGATGAGCCAGGTGGGCGTCAGCTATGCCGACATCAAGGATCCGAATAAGTAGGGAACAGGTAAGGCCCACTCCCTGCCGCAGGGACGGTTCGCGGGACAGATGAGGTGTTATAGCCTTCCCCTTTGGGGAAGGTGGCGCGCAGCGCCGGATGAGGTCGACGTGCTGTAACATAGCAACAGTAATCCAAGAAGAAGGTATACTATGCAGCAAAAGAGAAACGGACTGCCCGCCCGACACGAGTTGAAGTACTTTATCAACCCGGCGGAACTGGAGACGCTGCGCAAGCGGCTGCGCGGGACGCTGGCCATGGACGAGCATTGCGCAGGCGGCAAGCCCTACGCCATCCGCTCGCTGTACTTCGACGACATCGACGATTCCGCCTTCTATGACAAGCAGGCAGGCGTGATGCACCGCGACAAGTACCGCATCCGCATCTATAACTTCTCCGACAAGACCATCTTCCTGGAACGCAAGCGCAAGATGGGCGATCTGATCCAGAAGAGCAGCGTGCAGATCACCCGCCGGCTGTGCGACCAGCTGGTGGACGGGAACCCCTCCGGGCTCTACAAGGCCCAGAGCCCGCTGCTGCAGGACATGTACGTGCAGATGCGTACGAAGCTGCTGCGGCCCCGGGTGATCGTGGATTACGAGCGGGAGGCCTATACCCACCCGGCGGAGGATGTGCGCATCACCTTCGATTTGAAGCTGCGCACGGGCCTGGCCAGCCATGATTTGTTCAACGCCAAGCTGCCCACGGTGTGCCCCCACGACCGGAACGTGGAGATCCTGGAGGTCAAGTTCAACAACTACCTGCCGGATCACATCAACGGCCTGCTCTGCGGCGTGGAGGCCGAGCGCAGCGCGGTGAGCAAATACATTCTCTGTCGCAGATATGAACCCTTAGGATAGGCAATATCCCTGATATACAATCAGAATCAATAGGAGGAAGAAGCCCATGAACAGCATCTTTGCCAATCTATTCAGTTCCCAGACCATCACTCCCGCGTCCTTCCCGACGATCCTGCTTTCGCTGGCGCTGGCGCTGGCGGCGGGCATGTTCATCGCCTGGATCTATCGGCGCAACTATCGCGGCGTGATGTACTCCAACAACTTCACCCTCACGCTGGTGATGATGACGCTGATCACCTGTCCGGTGGTCATGTGCATCCGGGAGAGCATCCAGCTCTCCATGGGCATGGTCGGCGCGCTGTCCATCGTGCGCTTCCGCACCGCCGTGAAGGACCCGCTGGATACCGCCTACATGTTCTGGGCGCTGACCATGGGCATCCTGCTGGGCGCGGGCCAGTTCTTCCTCACCGCCTGCGCGGTGGTGGGCATCGGCCTGCTGCTGACGTTGATCACCCACATGCAGTCCAAGGGTTTGAACAGCTATCTGCTGGTGGTGCGCATGGGCGACGATGCCGAGCGCCAGGCCAACCAGTTGGTCAACGGATTGAAGATGCAGCAGCTGAAGAGCAAGACCGTCTCCGCCAACGGCATCGAGGCGACCTACGAGGTGCGTGTGGACAAGCCCGACGCCTTCCTGAACAAGCTGCGCGGCGTGCCCGGCGTCTATGACGCCACGCTGGTGGCCTACTCCGGCGAAGCCGTCTGACCCACCGCCATTTCAAGAGCCGAGCCAAAGCGTTTGCG
>Ga0310691_10009083_pt1 | contig 10139 bp, 8 predicted proteins | sample 176DNAGHGlowgp2_FD_203887 | JGI IMG/M metagenome (GOLD analysis project Ga0310691, IMG submission 203887) | Sheep rumen microbial communities from Palmerston North, Manawatu-Wanganui, New Zealand - 1766 DNA GHGlow gp2 (v2) (version 2) | ecosystem: Host-associated > Mammals > Digestive system >...
CGTCACCTACGCGCAGGACCCCGCCCCGCTCGCGCGGCTCGTCGCCGCCTACGCGGAGGGGGAGACCCCGGCCGAGAACGGCCGGGCACGGGACCCCGCGGCGGAGGCCGAGGCCGCCCTGCTCGCAGGGTGGCGCCGGCGGCCGCTGAAGCGCGCCGCGTTCCGGTTCGTGTTGCGGCGCACGCGGGAGCTCGTCGCGGGGCGCGAGAACATGCGCTTCGACCGCACGCGGCTCTTCGCCGTCGTGCGGCGCCTCTTCCTCGCGCTCGGCGCGCACCTCGCGCGCGCCGGCCGGCTCGACAGCGCGCGCGACGCGCTCTGGCTCGAGAAGGACGAGCTCTTCGGCGCCGCCGCGGACGCGGACCTGCGCGCACTCGTCGCGAAGCGCCGCGCCGACTATGCCGCCTACGCCGCCGAGCCCGCGCCGCCGCCCCGCTTCCGCACCCGCCTTCCCCTCTCTTCCTGGCGTCCCGCATCGGATTCCGGCGGTTCTAGCGTCGCTAGCGTGGCTAGAGCCGCTAGTCCCGACAGCGACTTCGGCCGGTCCGGATCCTCGACCCTCCGCGGCATTCCGTCCTCCCCCGGCCTCGTCCGCGGCCGCGTGCGCGTGGTGCGCGACCTTTCGGAGGCGGGCGACCTGCGCGGGCGCATCCTCGCCGCGGAGCGGACCGATCCGGGCTGGGGACCGGTCTTCCCGCTCTGCGCCGGCATCCTCGTCGAGCGCGGGAGCGTGCTCTCGCACGCCGCCATCCTCTCCCGCGAGCTCGGCGTTCCGTGCGCCGTCGGCGTCGCGGGCCTCCTCGTCTCCGTCCACGACGGCGACCTCGTCGAGCTCGATGGCGCCGCCGGCACCGTCCGGATCCTGGAATCCGCGGAGGGCCCCGCCGCATGAGCGCCGACGCCCCGATCGCGGAGCGCGCCGCGTTCGACCTCGTCCGCTACGCGAGCTGCTGGGAGGACCCGGCGCTGCTCGTCGGCGCCGTGCCCGGGCCGGGCGCGAGCTGGCTTTCGATCGCCTCGGGCGGCGACAACGCCTTCGCGCTCCTCGCGACGGCGCCCGCGCGCGTCGTCGCCTTCGACCTGAGCGAGGCGCAGCTCGCGCTCTGCCGCCTCAAGCGCGCCGCGTTCCTCTCCCTGGAGCACGCCGAATGGCTCGGCTTCCTCGGGCTCTCGCCGATGCCGGCGCGCGAGCGCGAGGCGCTCTTCCGCGACCGCGTGCGGCGCGCGCTCGACGACGCCACCGCCCGCCGCTACGCCGCCGACCCCGCCGCGCGCCGCGCCCTCCGCCGCGGCGCCGCGACGCAGGGCAAGTTCGAGCGCTACTTCCGGATCTTCGCCGGCGCCGTCCTGCCGCTCGTTCACTCGCGGGCGACCGTCCGCGCCGTGTTCGCGCCGCGCGACCAGGCCGCGCGCGAGCGCTTCCACGACGAGGTCTGGGACAACCGCCGCTACCGGCTCCTCTTCCGGCTCTTCTTCGGGCGCGCGGCGATGGGGCGGCTCGGGCGCGATCCCGCGTTCTTCCGCTACGTCCGTCCCGGCGACATCACCGGCGAGATCCGCGCCCGCGCCCGCCGGGCGATGACGGAGCTGCCGACGGAGGACAACCCCTGGCTCCGGCACGCGCTCACGGGCGCCTTCGGCCCGTCGCTCCCGCCCTATGCGCGGCCCGAGGCGTTCGAGGCGATCCGCGCGAACCTCGGCGCGCTCGAGCTCTTCCGCGGCTCCACGGCGGACGCCGCCCGCGCCTTCGGCCGCGGGGCGTTCGACGCCTTCAACCTCTCCGACATCTTCGAATACATGGACGAGGCCGGCTTCCGCGCCGCCGCCGCCGACCTCGCCGCGCTCGCCCGGCCCGGCGCGCGCCTCTGCTACTGGAACATGATGGTCCCGCGCGACCTCGCCGCGATCGATCCCTCCTCCTTCCAGTCCCTCCGCGACGAAGCCGCCGCCCTCTTCGCCCGCGACCGCGCCTTCTTCTACGGGGCGTTCCACCTCGACCGCACGCCATGATCCTCCACGACATATCCGTCGCCGCCGGATTCACGGCGGGGTTCCTCGCGCTGTTCGCGGTCGCGGAGCGGCTGCGGCGGCGCGACCTGGCGCCGCCGGAGGCCGCGCGCAAGCTGGTCCACGTCGGCGGGTGCCTCGGCGCGATGCTCTTCCCGTTCGCGTTCCGGTCGCCGTGGTCGGTCGTCGCGCTCGCCCTCGTCTTCTCCGCCGGCATCGGCGCCGCGCAGCGAGTCTGGCGCGTCCGCTCGCTGGACGACGTCGGACGCGCCTCCGACGGCGGACTGCTCCATCCGCTCGCGCTCGGCGCGTGCTACCTGGTCTCCGACACGTTCGGCCGCGTCGCGGACTACGAGATCGCGATGGCCGTCCTCGCCTTCTCCGATTCCGCCGCCGCGCTCGTCGGCCGCCGCTGGGGTCGACTGCGCTACTGCGTCGAGCCCGGATCCGAGCGCTCCGCGGAGGGCTCCGCCGCGTTCTTCGCCGTCACGCTGGGCGTCGTCCTCGCCTCGCTGCGCCTCGCCGACCCGGCGCAGCCGCTCGCCGGCGCCGCGCTCCTCGCGCTGCTCATCGCCGTGCTGGCGACGCTCTTCGAGGCCGTGAGCTGGGGCGGCGCGGACAACCTCGTCGTCCCGCTCGCGACGCTGACGATCCTCCTGAAGAGCACGCCGCCGGATCCCGCCGCGATCGGACGCCTCTTCGCGCTGCTCGCGCTCGCCCTCGCGCTCGTCGCCCTCGCGGCCCGCCTCCGCCGCGCACTCGCCTTCTCCGGCGCCGTCGCGTTCGCCCTCGCCGCCGCCCTCGCGGCGGGCCTCGCCGGCCCGGCGTGGGGCGTCGCCGTCGTCGCCGCCGCCATGCTCGCGGGCGGACCGGCCGGCGCGGAGCCGGTCCGCATCCGGCGCGCCTTCCGGCTGCTGCTTCTGCCCTCCCTCGTCCTCTCCGTCGCGAACCTCCTGGTCTTCGCCGGCTGCGACATCCGCCCCGTGCTGCTGCCGGTCTTCGTCCTCGCGCTCGCCCTCGCGCTCCTCGCCGACCGGCTCGGCGCGCGCCGCCGGCGCCTTCGGCGCGTCCTGGCGGTCGTCCTGGGCGTTCCCGCCGCGGCCGCCGCGGCCTGGCTCGCCGCCGCGCTCGTCCTCTCCGCCGTTCCGCTCCACCGCGGCGCGGGGCGCGGCGGCGCCATTCCGGTCTACGTCCTCTCCAACGGCGTCCACGCCGACCTCGTCGTCCCCGTCCGAACCGCCGTCCACGACTGGTCCGCCATCGTCCCGGCCTCGGACGCGGCCGATCCGCGCGCGGCCGCCGCGCCGTGGCTCGCGCTCGGCTGGGGCCAGCGAGACTTCTACCTCCGCGTCCAGCGGTGGGAGAACCTCACGCCCGGCATCGCCCTCCGCGCCGTCTCGGGCGGCGGCGGCACCGTGCTGCACGCCACCCGGCTCTTCGCGATCGGGGAGGGGCCCGACTGCGCGCGCCTGGACCTCACGGAGGAGCAGTACCGCGCGCTCGTCGGCCGCCTGCTCGCCAACGGCGTCCGCGACGCCTCAGGGCGGCTCGTCCGCGTCGAAGGCGCCGCGGGCTACGGCGCGACGGACGCCTTCTACGAGGCCCGCGGGCGCTACACGCCCCTCTTCACCTGCAACACCTGGGCCAACGAGGCGCTCCGCCGCGCCGGCGCCCCCTGCTGCCTCTGGACTCCGTTCCCCGGCCCCATCCTCCGCCACGCCCGATGACCGCTCCGCTCGAAATCCCCGCCGGCGATCCTCGCTTCGACGCCTTCCCCCGGCGCCTCGTCACGCCGGGGCGCCCCCCGGACGGCGCGCGCCTTTTCGTCGCGCCCGGCCCCGACGGAGAACCGCTCGCCCGCTGCGCCGCGCTCCGGAACGGCGCCATGCGCCTGCCCGACGGCGGGACGCCCGGGCTCGTCGGATGGTTCGCCGCCCGCGAGGGCGCGGAGGCCGCCGCCGCCGTGCGCGGCGTTCTCGACGCCGCCGTGCGCGCCCTTCGCGAGGACTTCGGCGCGCGCCGCGTCGTCGGCCCGCTCGACTTCTGCACGTGGGATTCCTACCGCCTCGCGCTCCCCGAAGCCGGCCCGCGCCGCTTCCTGCCCGACGTCGACACGCCCCCGCACTACCCGTCTCTCTTCGAGGCCGCGGGCTTCGGCAAGCTCGCCGACTACGTCTCCACCGCCCTCGCGCCCGACCCCGCCACATGGGCGCGCCTCGACCGCGCCGCCGCCCGCTTCGCCGCGCGCGGCATCTGCGTCGACCGCTTCGACCCGTCGCGCGCCGAGCGCGACCTGCTGGAGGTCTTCGCCGTCGCCCGCGTCGCCTTCGAGGGCGCGCTGCTCTACACGCCGCTTTCCGAAGAGGGCTTCCTCGCGCGCTACCGGCCCGTCGTCCCGCGCATCGTGCCGGAGTTCGTCCGCATCGCGCGCGACGCCGCCGGCGCCCCGGCCGGCTTCGTCTTCGCGCTCCCGAACCCGCTCGCCCCGCCCGACGCGCCCGAACTGGTCGTGAAGACCCTCGCCGTCCGCCCCGACCCCGCGTTGCGCGGCCTCGGCGCGTGGCTCGTCGAGGACCTCCACAAGCGCGCCGCCGACCGCGGCTTCCGCATCGTCTACCACGCGCTGATGCGCGAGGACAACGACTCCGCCAACATCACCGCCCGCTCCGCCCGCGTCGTCCGCCGCTACCGCCTCTACGTCCGCAACACCCTGCCATGAACACGCTTGCCGATCCTCTTTTCGAATGGGCCGCACGCGCGCCGGAGCGCGCGGCGATCGTGCATCGCGGGCGGAGCGCGAGCTACGGGGAGCTTGCGAGGCGGGTGCGGGGAAGGGCCGCGGAGCTGCGGCGGCGCGGAATCGGGGAGGGGGACCGGGTTCTCGTCTTCGTCCCGATGTCGATCCCGCTCTACGAAATCCTGCTCGCCGTCTTCGCCGTCGGCGCCGCGGCGGTGTTCGTCGACGCCTGGGCCGGCGCCCGCCGCATCGACCGCGCCGCCGCCCTCGCGGAGTGCAAGGGCTTCGTCGGCGTGCCGAAGGCGTTCCTCCTGCTCCTCGCCAGCCGCGCCCTGCGCCGGATTCCCGTGAAGCTGCTGCCGGGCTTCGGGGGATTGGCCAGGGCTGAGCCTGGCCATCAGGACTGCCTCGCGGAGCCCGGCCAGCGGGGATCGCTTTTGTCCTGCACGCCCGAGAGGCCCGCGCTCGTCACCTTCACGACCGGCAGCACGGGCGAGCCGAAGGCCGCGCTGCGCACCGTCGGCTTCCTCCTCGAGCAGCTCCGCGTGCTGCGCGCCGAGATTCGCATCGAGGAGGGCGACGTCGACCTCGCCACGCTCCCCGTCTTCGTCCTTGCGAACCTCGCCTGCGGCGCGACGACGCTGCTGCCGGACTTCAACCCCGCGCGCCCGGCCGACTTCGACCCGGCCCGCGTTCGCGCCGAGGCCGCCGCGCTCGGCGTCACCACCACGGCGGGATCGCCGGCGTTCTACGAGCGCCTGACGGAGGGACTGCCGCCGGGCGCGCCGGCGATTCCGACCCTGCGCCGGCTGCACGTCGGCGGGGCGGCGGTGTGGCCGGATTTCGCCGCGCATCTGCGCGCCGCCTTCCCTGGCGCCGACGTCCGCGCGCTCTACGGCTCCACCGAGGCCGAGCCGATCGCCTGCATCGGCGCGGACGAGCTCGCGGCCTGCGCCGACCTTTCCGGCGGAATCCCCGCCGGCGCGCCGAGCCCCCATCTGCGCGTGGCCGTGATCCCGATTGGCACGCCGCCGCCGGACCGGGAGCTCTCCGCCGCCGAATGGGAGGCGCTCGCGCTCCCCGAAGGCGAGCCGGGCGAACTGTGCGTCGCCGGGCCCCATGTCCTCAAGACCTACTTCCGCAACGACGCCGCGCTCCGCGAGAACAAGATCCGCGTCGCGGGCGAGGTCTGGCACCGCACCGGCGACGCCGCCCGCCTCGCCGGCGGGCGCCTCTTCCTGCTCGGCCGGGCCTCGCGCGCCTTCCGCGGCGCCGACGGCGCCTGGCGCTTCCCGATGCTCCTGGAGGCGCGCCTACGCGCGATTCCCGGCATCGCCGCGGGAACCGTCCTGCGGCTCCCCGACGGGCGCCTTGCCGCCGCCGTCGAGCCCGACGGCGCCGCGCCCGCCGCCTCGCTCCCGGCCGCCGTCGCCGCCGCCGGAATCCCGCACGACCTCGTCCGGGTCCTCCGCCGCCTCCCCCGCGACCCCCGCCACCGCTCCAAGATCGACTACGGGGCGCTTTCGGCCGCGCTCGGGCGCAGTTGAATCCCGGGGGAAGGTGTGGTAGAATCCGGCACCGTTTCCGAGACCTTCCCCTTCCATGTCCACACCTGAAAAGTCCATCGCGGTCCGCACCGTCACGACCGGCGGCGACTTCGCCGTCTCGTGGGGCCCGAAGAGCCCGCTCGCGCTGATGGCGGGGCCGTGCGTCATCGAATCGCGCGCGCACTGCCTGGGCCTTGCGCGCAAGCTCGCCGCGCTCGCCGATCGCCTCGGCATCCCCCTGGTCTTCAAGGCGTCGTTCGACAAGGCGAACCGCTCGTCGCTCGACGCGTACCGCGGCCCCGGGATCGACGAGGGCCTCGACATCCTCGCGGAGGTGCGCGAGGCGGTCGGCGTCCCCGTCCTCACCGACATCCACGAGCCCTGGCAGGCCGAGCGCTGCGCCCGGGCGGGGATCGACGTCGTGCAGATCCCCGCGTTCCTGTGCCGCCAGACCGACCTGCTGCTCGCCGCGGGCGAGACGGGCCGCGTCGTGAACGTGAAGAAGATGCAGGGCATGGCGCCCGAGGCGATGGCGCAGGTCGTCCGCAAGATCGAGTCGACCGGCAACCGCCGCATCGTCCTCACCGAGCGGGGCGAAAGCTTCGGCTACGGCAACCTCGTGGCGGACCTGCGCAACCTGATGGTGATGCGCGGGCTCGGGTATCCGGTCGTCTTCGACGCGACGCACAGCGTCCAGCGCCCCGGCGCGCTCGGGAGCGGCAGCGGCGGCGACTCGAGGTGGGCGCCCGCGCTCGCGCGCGCCGCCGTCGCGACGGGCGCGTGCGACGGCATCTTCCTCGAGACGCACGAGACGCCGGCCAAGGCGCTCTCCGACGCCGCCAACTGCATCGCGCTCGCGTCCGTCGGCCCGCTGTGGAAGCAGCTCGCCTCCATCGCCGCGGTCGTGCGCTCCGCGCCCGAGCCGCGCGTCGAGCTCGTGCCGGCGCCGCGCGCCGCGGCCCGGAAGGGCAGGGGAGGGGCGCGATGAAGGGCGCCGGCCTCCTTTCCGCCGCCGCGGTCGCGGCCGGGCTCGCGCTGGCGCTCGCGCCGGCGCCCGCCCCGGCCGAGCCCTCCATGGCCAAGCACGGCGGGCAGAGCGGGACGAACGTGCGGTTCCCGCTGCAGCGCCATCCGAACGGGCGCGTCAAGGAGCTGTTCCTCGCCGAGAGCGCGACGATCACGACGGGCGGGCTGTTCCGCGTCGACGGCGAGCTCACGGTGCTGCTGCTCGACGAGAACGGCGCCACGAACGGCATCGCGCGGGCGCGCGACGCCGTCTACGACCGCGACCGCAACATCGCCCGGAGCGAGGGCCCCGTCCACCTCGCGCTGGTCGCGAAGGGGATCACCCTCGGGGGGACGAACCTGGTCTGGAACGGGGAGGGGACCAACACGGTCGTCTCCATCGAGCGCGACGCGGTGCTGACGCTCCACCGCGGCGGCGAGACCTCCCTTCGGAGGGCCGGCAAATGACGGCGCTCCCCCCGCTCCTCCGGCGCCTCCGCGCCCTGGCGCCCGCCGCGCTGCTCGCGGCGGCGCTCCTCGCCCCCGCCGCGGCCTCCGCGGCCGGCGGGTCGCTGCCGTTCGCGAAGGCGAAGCGGAAGCCCGTCGATCCCGACGCGGTGACGACGATCGCCTCGGACCGGCTCGACTTCGACTACTCGAGCTTCATCGCGTACTTCCTCGGGCACGCCGTGGTGACCGACCCGGAGTTCGTGCTGCGGGCCGACAAGCTCTTCGTCACCTTCGACGGGACGAACGACATCGTCTCCATCGAGTGCCGCGGGAACGTCGACCTCAAGTCGGACGACCTCCATGCGACCTGCGGCCGGGCGACCTACACGCGCGAGAACGGCCAGGTGCGCCTGACCGAGTCCCCGTTCGTCCGCAAGGGCGAGCAGACGCTCCGCGCCCGGGAGATCAGCATCTGGCTGAACGACGAGCGCGCGGAGGCGACGTCCGACGTCGTGCTGGAGTCGCCGTCCGAGGCCGTGTCGCGCCGGCGGCGCCGGCCCGGCGAGGGAGCCCGCGCGGGCGCCCCGAAGGGGACGACGCGCGCGACCGGCGACTCCCTCGAGGTCTTCTACGGCGAGGGCTCGTACGCGCTGCTCCGCGGCAACGCGGTCGTGCGGGACCCGGAGGCGAAGCTCTCGTCCGATTCGATCCTCGTGTTCTTCGAGGGCGGCAGCGAGGTGCGGCAGATCGTCTGCACCGGTTCGGTCCGGATCGAGGGCGACGGCGCGGTCGCGACCTGCGGGAAGGCCGTCTACACGAAGGCCGACGCGCTCGCCGTCTTCACCGAGAATCCCGTCGCGACGCGCGACGGCAGGACCCTCTCGGGCGAGAAGATCACGCTCCACACCGACACCGAGCGCGTCGTGGTCGACCGCAACGCGAGGATCGTCGCCCGCCCGGACTCCTTCGCCGGAAAGCGCAGCCGCCCGGCGGACGCCCCGCCCTCGACCGTCGAGTCCGACTTCCTCGACTACCGTCGGAAGGACCATGTCGCGACCTTCTCGGGGGCCGTGGTCGTCACGGACCCCGATGCCGACCTGCGCGCCGACCGGATGACCGTCCGCTTCACGGCGGAGGACGAGGTCGAGAGCATCGAGTGCGACGGGAAGGTGGTCTCGATCCACGCCCCCGACCCGAACGAGAAGACCTCGGCGGCGGCGCCCGGCGACCTCTATGCCGACGCCGGCCGCGCGATCTACACGCGCGCCGACTCCATGGTCCGGCTCCTCGGGGCCTGGACCGATCCGACCACCGGCGAGCCGCGCGAGACGCCGCTCGTCCGCAAGGGCGCCGGCGGCGCCGGCAAGGTCACGGGCGACGAGCTGAAGGTGGACCTCGTCCGGCGCTCGGTGAGCACCCGCAACATGTCCGGCAGCGGGATCCTTCCCGTCTCGTCCGACAAGTAGGAGGACCCTTCCGATGGAACCGAACGATCCGAACCGCGCGCACACCCTCGTCGCGCAGGGCCTCAAGAAGAGCTACAAGCGCCGCACGGTCGTCCGCGGGGTGGACATCCACGTCGACAAGGGCGAGGTCGTCGGCCTGCTCGGCCCCAACGGCGCCGGAAAGACCACCTCGTTCTACATGATCCTCGGGCTCGTCCGTCCGGACGAGGGGCGCATCCTCTTCAACGGGCGGGACGTCACGCGCTACCCCGTGTACCGCCGCGCCCGGGCGGGGCTCGGCTACCTCGCGCAGGAGCCCTCCATCTTCCGCAAGCTGACCGTCCAGCAGAACATCTGGGCGATCCTCGAGACGATCGACGCGACGCGCAAGGAGCGCAAGGCCCGGCTCGAGGAGCTGCTTGAGCGCTTCGACCTGGCGAAGGTGCGGAAGCAGTACGCCTACACGCTCTCCGGCGGCGAGCGCCGCAAGCTCGAGATCGCCCGCGCGCTCGTCCAGAACCCGTCGATCCTGATGCTCGACGAGCCCTTCGCCGGCGTCGATCCCGTCGCCGTTGAGGGCATCCGCTCGATCGTGCGCGACCTCAAGGCCGACGGCTACGGCATCCTCATCACCGACCACAACGTGCGCGAGACGCTCTCGATCGTCGACCGCGGCTACATCCTGATCGACGGCGCCGTCATCAAGGAGGGCAGCGTGGACGAGATCGTCTCCGACCCCGTCGTCCGCAAGGAGTACCTCACCGACGACTTCCGCATGTAGCGGGGTCTTGTCTCCGGCCCCGCGATATGCTAGAATCCGGCGCCGTTCGGGACACCTCCCCCCGATTCCTGCGCGGCCCCCTTCCGCGAAACCGCTTCACCCCAGGAGAACCTTCCATGTCCACCGAGATCACCATCCGCCACGTCAAGCTCAGCGTCGCCCTCCAG
>Ga0310691_10009087_pt1 | contig 10136 bp, 6 predicted proteins | sample 176DNAGHGlowgp2_FD_203887 | JGI IMG/M metagenome (GOLD analysis project Ga0310691, IMG submission 203887) | Sheep rumen microbial communities from Palmerston North, Manawatu-Wanganui, New Zealand - 1766 DNA GHGlow gp2 (v2) (version 2) | ecosystem: Host-associated > Mammals > Digestive system >...
CGATTCTCCAACTGATGGACTTCCTGTCGGAGCAATCCAATGACTCCCAGCTCGGAGACGAATTCTGGGCCGGCAACAAGGATGAGGCGGCGGACCTCGCAACCCGCCTCTGCATCACGCCGCTGCAGGCGGTGCTGCTGTCGATCTGCCTGCGTCGCGGGCCGCGCAACGCCGATTTCGATGACATCGCCCGGCACTTGGACATCAGCAATATCCGCGCGCTGGAATACAGTGATGAACTCAACGCCCTGATCCGGGCCCGGTATCTCAAATTCCATGATGCGAAGGACGAGGATTCCTTCGACGTCCCGGCGGCTGTCATCCGGGCATTCAAGAACAATGAAATCCCGGAACAGCCGAAAAAGACCGGACTGTCCGCGCATGAACTCTTCGACCGCCTGGATGACCTGTTCGAAGATCTGGACGACAACACCATCGCTCCCGGAGAACTGTACCATGAACTGAAGGAGCTCTTCGAGGCCAATCCCCAGGTCGGTTTTGTCCGTGAGGTGAACGGACTGCAGATCGAGCGCTATGACGACTGGATGGTTCTCGTCATCGTCTGCCACTATCTGATCAACAAGGACGATGACCGGATTACGTTTGGTCAACTCGCGGATGTATTCCGTCACAAGAGCGATTTCAACGAGGCCAAAATCGCATTGAAGGAAGGAAACCACTATCTGATGGAAAGAGGGCTCATCGAGCACGTCTGCGAGGATGGGATCGCGAATACTTCCCAGGTCCACCTGACCGCGAAAGCCCGGCAGATCCTCCTTTCCGATTTCCATCTCCACTCCAACGAGGCGCCCATTGCCGGGCTGACTAAGCCGGATTCTCTGGTCGAGAAAAACCTGTTCTACACAGATAACAACCGAGTGCAGGTGGGAGAGCTCCGGTCGTTCCTGGCACCCGAACGCTACAAGGAAATCCGTGAAAGGATGAAGGAGAGCGGTTACCGGAGCGGATTCGCCTGCCTGTTCTATGGCGATCCGGGAACCGGAAAGACCGAAACGGTTTACCAGCTCGCCCGGCAGACCGGACGCAGCATCCTGGCCGTCCATGTCCCGGAGATCAAAAGCAAGTGGGTCGGCGACTCCGAGAAGAACATCAAGGCCGTGTTCGACCGGTACCGGCTGCAGGTTGAGCGCTCGGAAATCGCCCCGATCCTGCTCTTCAACGAGGCGGACGCCATCTTCGGCCAGCGGATGGAAGGGGCGAAAAACGCCGTCGACAAGATGGAGAACAGCATCCAGAACATCATCTTGGAGGAGATGGAATCCCTGGACGGGATCCTGATCGCCACGACCAACCTGACCCAGAACCTCGACCCGGCCTTCGAGCGCCGCTTCCTCTACAAGATCCGTTTCGAGCGGCCTGACGCGTCCGTCCGGGAGAAGATCTGGCATACGATGCTCCCCTCCCTCACCCCGGCCGAGTGCGCCGACCTCGCATCGGACTACGACCTCAGCGGCGGCCAGATGGAGAACGTCTCCAGGAAGTTCGCCATCAACGCCATCCTGTATGGCAATGGGAAGGACCGCATGGAAGTCCTCCGCTCCTACTGCGGAGCCGAGAAGCTGGACAACAAGACAAATAGCAAGAGAATCGGTTTTTAAAACAGAGAACGACATGACTGAATTTGAAAGATACGCCTGCTACGACAGGAACATCGGAACGGCCACCCTCGGTCGCTATGGCGCTGCCCTCGGCAGCTACATCAATCCCGCCGTCATCGAAGAGCGGAAGCTCAACGCCACTTCGATAGATGTCTTCTCCCGCCTCTTGATGGACCGGGTCATCTGGCTCGGTTGTCCCATCGACGACGACGTGGCGAACATCATCCAGGCCCAGCTCCTGTTCCTCTCCTCCACCGACCCGAAGGCGGACATCTCCCTGTACATCAACTCGCCCGGCGGCAGCGTGAGCGCGGGCCTCGGCATCTACGACACCATGCAACTCGTGAGTCCGGACGTTGCGACCATCTGCACGGGAATGGCAGCGTCGATGGGCAGCATCCTCCTCTGCGCCGGTGCGAAGGGAAAACGCAGCGCGCTCCCCCACTCCCGCGTGATGATCCACCAGCCGCTCGGCGGAGTCCACGGGCAGGCGGAGGACATCCTCATCGAGGCGCGGGAGATCGACAAGTGCCGTAGCGAACTCTATGACATCATCTCCCGGCACAGCGGCCAGTCGTATGACAAGGTCTTCAACGACGCGGACAGGAATTACTGGATGACCGCCGGCCAGGCCAGGGAGTACGGAATGATTGACAGGATCCTGGTAAAGGAATAGCCATGTATCTGGATTCTTTTGTTTTTGGGGAGAGTGACAAACACGTCTATCCCAACTGGGTTCTGGCCCAGAAACAGCTCGACCGCATCGAGTTTGCGCCCATCACCATTTTCTATGGCGGGAACGGATCGGGGAAATCCACCGTGCTGAATGTCATCGCGCGGACAATCGGGGTTCGCAAAATGTCCTTCGGAAACACCAGTGACTATTTCCGCGGCTACACCAGGCTCTGTGAATATGAATCCTCTTGGCCGATCAATTACCGGAACGCCTGCTTCATCAGAAGCGAGGATATCATGGAAGGAATCATCGACATCCGGGAGAGCAACCGAAAGACAACAGAATACGTTTATGAGAAAGCCGCCGTTCTGGATGATTATGTGGAAGGCCTCGCAGACAAACTCAGGGATCCGGAATCCATGGAACACTGGGAAAGAGCCCTCATTGCGAGGCTGGGTGATGGGCAAAGACTGTTGAATGCTTTGAACGGACGTGAGGATCAGTACTCGAACGGTGAGTCCGCCATGCAGTATTTCGACAACCATCTGGCGAGATACTCGCTATTCTTCCTGGATGAACCGGAGAACTCTCTAGACGCACAGTTCCAACAGCAGTTGGCAGCCAAACTGGAAGAACATGTCAAAGAGGCTCAATTCATTCATGCCCACAGCCAGTTCATCATAGCGACCCATTCCCCGTTTCTGATGGCGATGGAAGGGGCCAAGGTGATCGATCTCGATTCCTGTCCGTCCAGGGAACGTCCCTGGTTCGAACTACCCAATATGGTAGCTTACTATCAATTCTTCCAAAAGCATGCGCATCAATTCGGCAAGGGTCATGAGGGACAACAAGGCGAAAACGACTGACGGATGGGGAATATATCCATACCAACTGTAATGTTATGAGCAAGAGCAAATTAAGGAGCAAATACATACGAAGCCTCTATAAAGGTCGTTCTCTTTTTACATCGAAGATGAATGACCCTGTCCGGAATCCCCATCGGCAAGATGAGATGCCCAAAAACAAGCCATCCAGGTTAGTCACGATACATTGTAGTTCGAAAATGGTGGACTGGCTGCAAGATTCGACGAGTTTTGGAGGGCACTCCCGGCCGAAGGGTGGTCATCGCCGGGTAAGCGGCTTGGTGCGTGCAAGCCTCAAACGCGAGACATGCAAACTGATTCATCTAGAGATTGAAGATGACGAACAACACTGACACATGCGACCTAGCCGCTAATGTTTTGCCCCCGCAATAATGCGAGGGCAAACTGATTTGTGTATTAGTTAGTTAAAACTCGGTGTGATCCATCAAATACGCTTCCACTGCATCCCAGTCCGGGAACTCCGGACTGCCGAACCGGATCCATTTGCCCTGGAAGGATGACGTGCCGTGTTTGTCCCAGTCATCAATCAGGAAGTCGCCATTGAGCAAGTCCTTGTGATGGCTGAGGATGAGACGTTTTTTGAACTTGTCGCCAAGATGCAGTTTGACCCAATTGAGCTTGTCCGACCAGGCCGAAGGGTTATTCCACGGGGCCGTGGAAAGGATATAGACATCGAATATGTCTGCCAGACGGTTTATCGCCTCGATCGCACCGGGCATCGGATCCATGAGGGCGAACACCCCCGGTGCATTTTTCGGGTCATTGGCGTAAGCCGCCCGCGTCGCGTCATTCAGCCGGTTCACGCCGGAATAGAAATCGACAAGGACTCCGTCCATATCGACATATAGACGTCCTTTCAGATGGGGTATGCCTTTTCTGATCTTGAACATTTGTAGATACCATTAAGTATAGTTGAAGGGTATAGCATGAATCCTTCTTCGTCAAAACGAATTCGAGAGGATGACGAGATAATAATAGGACAGACTTGCCTAAAATTCAAAGAAACTTGAGAAAAAACGCACCGGCTATCACAAGTATCGTCAAATCATGAATTACCCGTAACGGAACAACGTGGCATTTTAAAGCATGGTGCGGTCAATTCCAGTCGAAGTCCGGATTGAATTCCGTTTCATACCCATTCTTGAGATATCCCGCCAAATCGTCAAAAGGTTTGGAGGAGCTGATCTTCCAAGTGCGCCTTTCACCCCAAAAATCAACGTCCGTAACAGAATCCGGAAGAATGACGTTTTGAAGACCATGACATCCGAGAAAAGCATTCCGGCGAATCATCTTGATGGTAGACGGTAGCGAGATGGTGGTCAGGTGATCACATCCCATGAATGCCTCTTCGTCAATAAGAGTAATCCCTTCCGGAATGACAACTTCAATCAAGTCGGATTTGCCAACATACAATCGGCGGTCGATGACGGTACCGTTTGTCATATGGTACTCCTCATAATCATTTGTTCGGATAAGAATCCCTTTTGTGTCTTTTGTAATCTTGAATGCCATAAGCCTGTATAAATGCTTTCATTAATCCCATGACGTCATATTGCCGAAACCGTTCGTCCGGAATATGTTTATGGTAATATAGTCACAAAGTGCTTAAAATTCATTTTTTATTTTCTTTTTTTTTCTCGCGCCTAATGCTTTCCAAGTTGTGCGAAGATAGCAATTCTTGCGAAAGAAAGAATGGGAATAGGGGTATTATATAGTAAACTCCTTGAGTTTGAGATTAAAAGGAATGATCTTTTTTTGTCATCCCGGCCTTTGAAAACCGTGAAAAATTTGTTACATTTGAACATTGTAACACTAATGCGTTCTAAAGAAATGAACGAGAAGATAACCTTTAAGTCAATCCGGGTACCCGAGTCCTTGATGGAAGATATCAAGGTGTTAAAAAGTGCCTATGAGGAGTGCTATGGCAAGAAGATGACCTTCGAAGATGTGATTCGAAAGATGATGGCCTCTATCGAAGACGGAGATCCCGCTGTCTGGGAGATGTACAGTACAATCCAATCTAGTCGGGAAGAGATGCAGGAACGGATCAATGCTCTCAAGAATTCATAGTATGGAATCTAGCGTCCCCAATACATTCGCTGAAGGCCAGAGGATCACTGTCCGCGGCGAGGACTTCATGATAACCGGCATCAAGCCGTCTGATGACGGGAACCATCTTTTGTATGCAAAGGGGCTCTCGGAACTGGTCAAAGACAAGCAGTTTGTCTTCGATACCGCCATTGAGAAAGAGATTGTTCTCATAAATCCGAAAAAAATGGTGTTCATCCCGGACAACTATTCCGGATACACTTTCTCGAAACTCTATTTAGAGAATGCGATGCGATGTAATCCAGTCACATCGGACAAGCTTTCGATCTCTTTGAAGGGGGCTTACAATAATGCGGACTACCAGTTGACGCCGACCTGGAAGGCGTTCCAACTGCCTCGTCCTCGTTTCCTTATAGCGGATGGAGTCGGTCTCGGTAAAACCATCGAAGTCGGCATCATGCTCACGGAGCTCATCAAGCGCAGCCGCGGAAAGAGGATCCTGATCGTTGCCCTCAAATCCATCCTGGCGCAGTTCCAGGAGGAGATGTGGAACCGTTTCGCCCTCTCCTTCCAAAGACTCGACAGTTACGGGGTGGACAAGATCCGAACGAAGATTCCCGCGAACAAGAACCCCTTCGAGTACTACGACAGGACGATCATATCCATCGACACGCTGAAGAACGATTCGAAGTTCCGTCATTATATCGAGAAGACCCGCTGGGACATCGTCGTCATCGACGAGTGCCATATCGTGGCCAACAGTTCCAGCCAGAGAGGCAACCTTGCGGCACTCCTTGCTCAGCGCTGCGAGAGTCTCATCCTTACTTCGGCCACACCACACAACGGCCGCAGCGAGAATTTCGCCAACCTCATCCGGATGATCGAACCCACGGCCATCCCCCACACCGGCGCCTATGACCGCGAGCACGTCAAGGATTACTATGTCCGGCGCTTCAAGAACGACATCGAGGACGAACAGGTCCGCAAGAATTTCCAGGATCGGGAGATTATTGCAGAGTACGTTCCGGTCAACGAACTCGAGGAACAGTTCCTCGCCCTTCAGCAATCTTACCGGCATCTGAAGAAGAAGGAGCAGGGAGAGAAAGGACAGGATGTCCTCTATTCCGTCGGTCTTTTCAAGGCATTCCTCTCCTCCCCCGAGGCCGCCCTTGAGACCCTGTTGAAGAGGATGAAGTCCGTGGAGGATTCCGGGAACGAGAACGATCCGGAGATGCATGAGATGAAGAGAATCCTCGAGGAGATCATTGAAACCGGTCAGAACAGCAAGTACCTCCAGCTGGCGTCCATCCTCAAGGGACTCAAGTGGGCAGGAAGGCCGGGAGACGACCGATTCGTCATCTTCTCCGAGCGGATTGCGACCATCAAGATGCTCAAGGAGCGCATCATGCGCGACTTCAAGATTAGGAACGAGGAGGCCATCTGCTCGTTCGACGGCTCCCTTTCCGACGTAGAGCAGGAGGCCCTCATCGAGGATTTCTCCAAGGAGGACAGTTCCATCCGGCTCCTCATCTGCTCGGATGCGGGCTCCCAGGGTGTGAACCTGCACTACTACTGCAATCGCATGTTCAATTACGACCTTCCCTGGTCGCTCATCACCCTGGAGCAACGCAACGGCCGCATCGACCGTTACGGGCAGAAGAAGACCCCATATATCCACTATCTCATCGAGGAGACCACCGACAAGAACGTGAAGGACGACCTCCGGATTCTCGAGCTCCTCATGGAGAAGGAGATCGAAGTCAACAAGACGCTCGGGGACACCGGCAGCGTCACGGAGATACTCAGCCCGGACAAGGAGGAGAAGGCATTCGAACAAGCCGTCGCCAGGGATGACATCGAAGGCGGATTCATCGACATCTTCGCCGGTGCCGTGAACGAGGGAGAGAAGAAACCCATTATGGAGAAGACGGCCGCCGTCGAAAGCAAGGACATGGTGGAACAGCATCCTTCCATCTTCGGCAGCGACACGGCCTTCTTCAACGAAATGCTTCACCTCCTTGAGTCCCGACATTTCATCACCCGGAACGACTACTCCGTCGAACTTCAGAATGACTACATCAAGCTCCGCAACAACGAGATGCTCGACCGGGCCCTTTTTGACTTGCCGGACGAGGCGAAGCCGAAACTCAACGATGACTACAAGCTGACCACCAACAAGAAGGCGGTCATGGACGCTATCTCGCGTTCCAGAAAGAAGGGGGCGGGAGGGGAACGCAGGTGGGCGGAGTTCCAGATCATGTACGACCTGCACCCGGCCATCCATTACTACCAGACCTGTCTGGATTCCTGCCTCGGCAAGGACCAGGCGCTGGCAGCCAAGCTCAGGACGCTCAAGAAGGGAACGGCCTGGTTCGCCTTCAACGGCCTGGTCTCCAACGGCCTGGGCCAGCAGATTATCAGCGAGTTTTTCGTGGTTCCCATGGACGAGGACGGGACTGTGGCTGGAAAGCCCCTTCCCCTGGTCGAGTTCGCGCACGAACACCTCTCCGCCGTCCTCCCGACAAGCAATATGACCCCCGAGGAGATGAAGAAACTTCAGGAGCTGCTCTCCGATGCCGTGGATGTGGCCGTTAACGATTACATGGCTTCAGTTCAGGCGAAAAAGGAGATGGAGATGAAGACCAAGAAGGACAGGAACCTGGAGAAGCTCCGCCAGTGGCGCATCGATGCCGAACAGGGGCAGCAGTTCCTCTTCGAGGATGAAACAAAGGTGTACTCCAAGCGCAAGTACGACCAGGAGATCCAGGAGATCGAGACCATCCATTCTGAGGCGAGCAAGTATATCAACGACATGAACACCCTCAAGGGGGACCCGTTCGTCCGCCCCCTTGCCGTTTTCTATAATTTCTAGGCCATGTACAGGTTCATTGAAAACATAGGTGACTTCTTCAATCCCGGCTATTACACCGAGGATTTCATCAACAAGGTCATCACCCTGTCCGGATATGATTCCGATGCCGTGAAGGAGTTCAACAAGCGTTTCTCCGGCCTCAGGTCCGAGTATTTCGAGGCCAAGGGCACATTTAAGGAGCATCGCCTTCACAGGAAGTACCTCATCAAGGAGACCCATGACTTCAACACGAAGGTCATGGCTGCGTTGGGATATGACACGACCCCGGCGTACGCCAACTGGATCCACGTGGATGACACGTCTGTCATCCCGGCAAGAAGCATCCTGTACAGCGGGTCTCAGGCCCGTTTGGTCGTCCTGGAGATGCAGGCCATGATCAAGGCGAACGAGGACGACGTCCCGCCCGGTCTGTTCGAGCAGCAGTACGACGACACATCGGACAAGGTCGTCAAGGAGCAGAAGTACGTCTATTCGCAGTGGTCCGGCGTCATCAGCAAGGACCTGCCGGAAGGATGCAAGATATCCCCCTCCAGGGTGAACGAGTGCGTCTCCGCCATCTTCCTCCTGCCACCCCAGCAGCGTCCCCAGTACATCGTCATCTTCGCGGGGAACGTCGTCTTCATCATGGAGCAGGACAAGTGGGACCATGGTGCATACCTGAAGTTCGACCTGGAAGAGCTGTTCTCGGAAGCGGCTATCGGTGCGAACAGGAACTACTATGCGCTTTTCTACCTGCTTGCCAGCAAGGAGGTCCTCGCAGGAGACTCCCAGATCGTCCTCATGGACAGGATCAACGAGGAGAGCTTCAAGAACGCCTACGAGGTCACCAAGGACCTGAAGGAGGGCGTCATACACGCCGTCGAATTGCTCGCTAACGAAGCCATCTACTACAAGAGGGACGTGCTCCGGGAGGAGTTCGACGAGACCGACGAGGCGTTCGCCGCTGACGTCAAGGACGACTGCCTTACTATCATCTACCGGCTCCTCTTCGTCTTCTATGCAGAGGCCCGTCCCGAGATCGGTATCCTGCCGATGGACGACGAGGCTTACGCGAAGGGTTACTCCCTAGAGATTCTCCGAGACCTGGAACAGACTCCGCTGAAGAGCGATTCCAGCCGGAACTCCTATTTCTTCCACGATTCCTTGTGGAAACTCTTCAATCTCATCAGCGACGGATACAACGACGGTGGTGCTGAGCGGTTGTCCTTCACCGTAAAGAAGATCGACTCTCCCCTGTTCGATGACCAGAAGCTCAAGAGGCTCGAAGAGGTGAAGTACCGCAACATTGTCTGGCAGGAGATCATCTGTTCGCTGTCCCTGAGCCGCGAACAGGCGCGCAAGAACCGCGGCCGCATCAGTTATGCCAATCTCGGGGTCAACCAACTGGGTAGCGTCTACGAGAGCCTGCTCGCCTACCGCGGATTCTATGCGGAGGAGGACTACATCGAGGTCCATCCCGTTGGCGACACGGTCGAGACCTATCTCGTTCCCCGGAGCCGAATGGGAGATTTCGAGAGCGAAGAGATCCTCCGGGATGACAAGGACGAGGTCGTCATCCTCCGGAAAGGCTCTTTCGTGTACCGCCTGAACGGTCGTGACAGGAAGAAATCCGCCTCATACTACACTCCCGAAGTGCTCACCAAGAGCACGGTCAAGTATACCCTCAAGGGGTTCAAAGATAAGCTGGAGGCCGGGGAGATGAAGGCGGAGGAATTGCTCAAATTGAAGATCCTCGAGCCGGCGATGGGAGCCGCGGCCTTCCAGAACGAGGTCATCAACCAAGTGGCGGAGCTCTACCTGACCTTCCGGCAGAAGGAGCTGGGCAAGAAGATTCCTCCCCAGAACTACCAGGACGAACTGCAGAAGGCGAAGGCTTACATTGCCACCAAGAACATCTACGGCGTCGACTTGAATCCGACGGCCATCGAGCTCGGGAAGCTCGCACTATGGCTGAATGTCATGCACAAGGACATGGAGACCCCGTTCTTCGCGCACAGGCTCGCCCTTGGAAACGCCGTCATCGGCGCCTGGTTCAA
>Ga0310691_10009088_pt1 | contig 10135 bp, 7 predicted proteins | sample 176DNAGHGlowgp2_FD_203887 | JGI IMG/M metagenome (GOLD analysis project Ga0310691, IMG submission 203887) | Sheep rumen microbial communities from Palmerston North, Manawatu-Wanganui, New Zealand - 1766 DNA GHGlow gp2 (v2) (version 2) | ecosystem: Host-associated > Mammals > Digestive system >...
AGTCTGTGTTCATAGTCATTTGTTTTTGTTTCGTGTTTTCAATGAATAATAGCTCCAACTCCTGGAATTTTCAACTTGAAGGCGAAAAAATCATAGCCCCCCACCTCTAAAAGAGTTTACACCCATATCTAAACTTTTTCTAAGGTGGGTATAAAATAGTTTAGATATGGGTCTCACGGAGTTTTATAGTACCCCTCATCTCTGCCCTTTGAAAGGGCAATTACATTTCTTTTTGTCCTCTTGGAGCGGGGTGTTTTAAACGTTTCAGGTCCAGTAGGCCAGCTTTTAGATACTGATTAATCAAAATCAAGATACTGGTCGCAGAAGCACTCAAGCAGCCTATCGTGCCAAGAGTCCTCATCCATGGTTGCTTTCAGACTCGCCGGGATGAAGCTGTGGTCTTCAACCTTCACATAGCCTTTCTCACCGTTCAAGGTAAACAGAGTGGCCTCGTCAATGTCAAGGACTTCGATGTCGTCGTAGATGGGTAGCAAGAAAACACACAACTTTTCAGTTTATTCTTGCGTTAAGACCTTTTCAAGATACTCAATCTCTGGCTTACATGACACGCTATCAAGTGGAATACCGGCATCTTGGGTACGTTTTGCTTTGGGCACAATCAGATGCGCCACTTTTTTCTTGTGCTCCGAACCTATGACAGCATAGGTCTTGATACTGCAATTGTCGGGCAGGAAAACTCCCCCCTTGGCTTTAGATGAATCGTTTGTCGGATAATCAAGTATAGAATGAAGCTTAACTTTCATAACGCCATTACTATCTACACTATAGCCCACGAGATAATCAGTCGGCAGCATCATGATGTATTGTTTTCCAACTTCGTAATTCATAATGGTGTATGTATTGGTTTAACTGATAATCCCTTTATTTCTCATCTATTACGGTCTTTTTTATTCTGAGATTTATTTACTCATTTATTTCCTCACTTACTTTCCACTAGTCGATTTCGGGATTTTGTTGAATGATTTCCCATGTGCCATTGGCTCTCCCGCCTATTCTTCGTATAACTCCCTGTTCACGTAATTGTTTCATGACATAATACACGCCATCTGTTGTGATGCCAACTATTTCCGCCAATTCTCTTTGGGTGATACTCGGGTTGTTTCGAATAGCGGACAATATACTTTCCGTAGTGCTTTCCGTAGTGCTTTCCGTAGTGGTGCTTTCCTGTTCAATCCAATCGTATGAGATGGATACACGCAAGAAGTTGTCAAGAAAGATGAAGTTGCTGCGATCATACACCTGCATGACCCGCGACATCCCCGATCCGAGTGCCTCAACGACCTCTACATCACGGAATACACGCATCAATTCCTTGTTTTTGGGGTAGCTGACACCACTGAAGAAATCTTCCTTCGACATACTAATTGGCAAAGTGCCGGTTGAGGTGATCTCCAAATGGTCGGAGAAAAGCTCGAACTTAGTCATGGCCATCCTTTTTTATTTTCGATGATGTGCTTTCAACTAAAAATAGTATGTCGCTTAGCTCGGCCACATATTGGTTGCGGAAGAGAGCCGTTTGTCGCGACTGGCGCACGGCTTGTGAGGTTGAGACGATGAGCATCCTACCATCGTTTACTGCATTTCGCCATTCCTCGGGTAACTTGGCATACATACGCCTTGCCAACACCATGATTATCGGGCTTTTCCCTTTCAGCAGAAAGTGCAACACATCTTTTTCCATCTTTGAACTAAAGCCGCTCACTACGCAATCGCCAGACTTCGAACGCTCGGTGGCCCAATCGTAGCAGAGCAACACCTTGTTGCTCGCCACCTGCCGCGATGCGAGAAAGCCCCACTTTTTCCTTTTTAGCAAGTCTTTGTTGCCAAGATATTCAAGCTCTTTCATATAGTTTTATTCCCTCATTTATTCCCCAAATTATTCCCTCAACAGTTTTTGGCTTGGTGCTCATTTAATCTTTCTTTTCTGTAATGGAATCAACATAATCGTACGCCGCTTTTTTCAGTTTATATACAGGCTTCCCATCTTTATTATATCTCTCCAATTCAATAAATCCAACTCTCATTAATCTCTCAATATAATCGTCGAACTCTGCTTCTTCTTTTCCACTATTTACAAAATACTGATAATCACCAATTATATAATAAACGCCGCCCTTCACACTAATCTTATGGCAATTTGCACTTCTACTCTTTGTCCATTTCATTATTATTTCTTTTTCATCATCAGAAAACTCTATTTTTTGTGTCAAAGATAGCGCTGTATCATCAGTTGCACCATTACTCCAATTATCATTTATATACAATTGAAGATTTTCTGATAATTTATGTTCAAAATCCTTCACATCGGAAAACTCTTGCCAAAGTACATCATTTTTTATGCTTTCCTTGAAATCCTTGATTTTCTGCAATTGTTGAAGATCTACAGACGAAATATCATCCACCGAGTTTTTGAAAAACACCATCACATCCTTGCCAGCCTTTCTGTGTTCTTTGATTTCCTCAACCGTGCCGCTGATTTCTGTATCGGTTGGAGAGCCTAATCTCGTACCAAATATGCAAATCATCAAATCGCTTTTCTCCACCAATTGTTCGTTCAACAATTTCTGTGGATGCTTCCCCATTGCAGGATACGAACTTATGGACCAATGAATTGGCAACAATACCATTCTATTCTTTTCGGAATTGAGATTGTTCCAATTGTTCAACACCTCTCGTGCAATTGATATTTCCTCCTTGATGTCAGATGGAGAACCGATCATTATTCTATAGACATTGGCTTGGTACATACTCTTTTGATTTAATATTATTCAATTCCTAACTTCTTAAAGAACACCTTGTTTCTACGCTTTGCATTTGTCAGAATAGTTTGATATGTGAGTATTTCTATATATACGCTATCTACCATTCTCATTAAACTTTTATACGGTGTCTCTTTAAACCCTTCCAACTTTGAATTCTTTTTTAGCATAGAATATGTGTTTGCATCTACAACATAGTAATAGTAAACGGGTGTGGATTCTCCAGTAAGAACATTCGCCTTATTATAATCCTTAAGCTTACCTTCTTGAATGCCAAGAATTTGTTCTCGCATTTGCTTGCTAAATTCTTCGTAAGTAATAGAACGGTCGGGCCTTTTTAACTCAAATACAACGACAGAGTTTATTTCTGAATAATCATTCTTTTCTCCATAATAATATGTGGTATCATATATTGCTATATCTGTTTCTTTCTTACTTGTTGACCCTTCTGCGGGGACATGTGCTTTAATCTCCTTATCAGAATAAATGAAGCGATGGAATGTCAATCTATCATCCAATAACCATAAATTGTGCTTATCGTATGGAATCGTGTCTTGGTTGCCTCCCATCGTATATATTAGATTGTGAAGCACCTCTTCTTCCTCATAATTGTTATTCTCCTCACTCCAATTCAAGTATTTTTCCAATAATGTAATTATGGTTTTCCTATGTGAAACATATTGGGCGAGTCTACTAAAACCTTCTTGTGTTGCAGTATCAACGACTTCTTTTAGCAAGTTCTTATAATCATCTTTTGTGCTATAATCCCGTTTGAAAAGTTTATCTCTTTTTTTTCTCGCTTCTTTACTCTTTTTATACTGGTAATCATGAAGTTTATCATCTAACTCCTTATCATCAATATCATCTGGTATTGAAGTATAAAAATCGTCAGCCAATGCCAGGTGCCTATACTCTAATCCGTCATCGCTAGACAGGAAAGAATTCACTTTAGTTTGTACGTTATTAATTCTATCTTTAACCAATTCAGGGAACAAACCTAGTATAACTTCTTTTGTTTTATCGTCTATATCTGCTTCAACAATCAATTCATTCATTTTTAAATCCAATTCTCCGTTTTGTTCTCCTTCACTATCCTCATTTTTCACTTTGGGGAAATTAAACTCATTTCGGGTCATATTAACCCTAGAATCTAAATATTTAGAAACAACATAAATCTTGAAGAAATACTGATTGTCGTCTTCAATGATAGGAGATGAAAAAATTGGGTAAATCTTATCAACATGTTTGCCTTTTACTTTTCTATTATGTCCGCACAAACATAATTCATGATATTTAGCCTTATCATCTTTTACAAAGTACCATTTGAAGTTTTTGCCTTTTATCTTTTCTGGAACGGTATGCTTAACAAATAATTTAGGAACAAATTGGTTTGATAGATTAATTGTCAAGCCGTTTTCAACAACTTCTATTTGAGGAACTGCTTTTTCTAAATAATAAAGGAGGCAATGCGCCAAAATGCTGTCCGATATTTTTTCGTGCGAGTATTTTGAAGATTCGTTCCTATAGTCGGAATTCATATCATTCAGCACAATCGTCGTCCATAAATCATTTTTTGTATCCTCATATTCAGGATCGGTCAGCCCACCTTTTCGAGTCAAACTCAATCTAACTCGTTGGTTATCCTTCTCTCCCTTTATAATACTATCAACTTGTATCGTGTTGAAAACAGAAAGGATGGCAAATCTGCCTATTCCTTTTCCACCTATGTTCACTTTTTTAGTAGAATGTGCAAACTCAAAACTATGACAATTCTCCGATGTAAAGCCAATCCCATTATCCTTAATAGTAATAGTCTTTATTGGATAGTTATCGTATTTTTCAAACAAATCTTGTTGGGTTTTATCTCTTTCAATTTCTACAATTATTTTTCCTTTACTTATATCATCAAATCTTTCCTGAATAGATTGTATTGAGTTCACTACCGTTTCAAAAACAGGATACAGTACATCTTCAGTAGGTAAATTCAATTCATTGATAATACCATCAATATCTGTTTTAACCAAATTAGCCATGTTTTTGTTATTTATTTGTTGTCGCACATGTTTTTATCATTTTCTATTCCTCCCCCAACTCATCCCCCATCCGATACTTGATGTCATAATTGATGATGAAATCCAACTCCTCCTCCGTGAATCCATAGTGCTTCGCCAATACTTTGTCTATCTCGTCGATGATGGGCTTGGAATACTTGATAAAGAAATGTTGTTTTTGCATAGTAAATACGCGCCCCTTGGTCGAGTAATTTCTTTCAATTATATGACTATGTGCTTGGTAATCATTTTGCAATTCTTTACCAAGTTTTGCCAATTGTTTTTTCTCTTCAACAGATAAAGAAGGAAAATCAATTGGAACATTGAAATCTCTGCTATTCACAACTTGACAACTCGACCAAATAATATAATTCAAGAAAAACAAATTAGAAGACAGCAAAGAAATCGTTGCATAGCAATCCATCTCCGAATCAAATACTACGGGTTTCATTTCTCCTGTTACCTTATGAACCCCATCTTCTTCAAAAACAGGTTCTCTATCCAAAACTTTAAACCAATATTGAACCGCTCTAAAATAGAATAATTTAAAACCTCCTATACCAAGAAATGAATCAGAAAGGAAATGAGAATCTGCTTTTTTATTCATTGCAACCAGTATTTTCGACACAAAACCCGAAGCAATTTTAGGAATTGAGCCTTTTATCTTTAGGTTACTAACATCGGTGTATCTTGTACATTTAAACAAGCAAGGACGATATTCGTTATACCATTTATGATATATGGTTGAGTATGTAAATGAAATTTCTGATGGGGACTTGATGATTATCGCTAACAACATATCCGCTCCTTCAAATAGCTTAGAAGGGCGCCAAGAATAATTACTAACCCAGGTTTTGCTATTCTTTGTTATTAACTGCTGTAAAGTCTGCATTTTATCGGCTGAAATGCTACTATTTGGAACAATCATTCCAAACCGTCCACTTGAATTAAGAATTGTATGGCTTCGTTCAATACAATACGCATACAAGTTGGCACATTCTCTGGTTTTATAATTCGTTCCAATCTGATACGGCAATTTAGAATCAGTATACACCACATACGGCGGATTTCCAATAATCACATCAAAGCCACCATTGCCATTGATGATTTCGTAGAATTCGGCCAACCAATGGAAAGGCTGGTGCGAGGCAAGCCAAGCCTCGTAGTCAGCCCCTGCCGAAGCCATAAACAAGCGGCGGTTGAGCAGGTCGTTTAAGGCTTTCAAGCGTTCCTTCAGGTCGGCTTTGGCGCGTTTGAAGGTGGCCATATCATCGCCTTGCGTGAGTTGGATGTGCTTGAACATATCGTAAGTATGCGCCACCTTGTCCATCTCGTCCTCCAACTTCTGTTTCAGTTCTTGGTTGGCCAACTCTTCCAAAATGTCCTTGGCAAAACTCAAATCGCGGTCCAGTTCTGCTTTCGTGGCATAGCCCACAAGGGTATTGCCGCAACGGATATTGAAGTCGATGTCGGGCAAGGGGTCAAGGCCGAGGTTGGCTTCGCGCTTGTTCACCTCCACCACGGCCACCATCTTCAGGAAGAGGCGCAACTTGGCAATCTCGGTGGCCTCCACCATAATGTCAACGCCATAAAGGTTGCGCAAAATGATGCTCTTGTAGATGAAATACTGGATGTTGCTGCGGTATTTGTGCTCAATTTCCTGCAACTCGTCCTTGAAGAGGTTGGCGTTCTGTTCACGAAACTCCTGCATACGGCTGATGCAGACCTCATACAAAGGCTCAAGGATATTCAGCGCGGCAAAGAGGAATGCGCCGGAGCCACAGGTTGGGTCAAGGATGGTCACCTTCTGCAACTCGGCATAGAAATGCTTCACCAAAAGATGGTCGTTGGTGTGGTTCAGCAGGTCGTAAACAAACTGGCGAATGTCAAGGTTATAGGTGATGAAATCGTTGGTGCTCGTTATCTCGCCGTTTTCAATCTTCGCCTTGATGCTGTTGTAACGCTGCAGTCGCTCAATGGTTTCGCGCCAAATCTCGGTGGGCAAGGCAAACGCCTCGGGAGTGCGGTCGTTCCAATGCTTGCGCCGCTCCAAGAGATTAGGTTGTTGGGTATCGAGGCCAATGGCAACCTCTTCGGGAATCTCCAAGCCCGCGCCTTTCTTTACAGCATCAAACACATAGCGGTCGCCGTTCTGTTTGAGGAAAGCCCACACCTCGCCGTTGGGCTTGAAGGGTTTTTCGTCGTGTTTGCGGGTGGCATCCATCAAATAGGGAACGATGGTATTGCGCCCGATGTATTCGGTGATGTCCTCCTTGGTGTAGTAGGCTCCCATCTGGGCGCGGTCGTTGATGTATTGCTCAAAGATATAGCCCAGCACATCGGGATTGATGTCCTTGCCGGTCGCTGTCAGGCGGTCGTCCAAGTGCCAATGCCACTTGTCGAAGAAGTTGAACAGGCTGATGAAGGCATCGTCGGCAATGTCGAGTTCGGCATAATCCTGTTCAATCTGATGCACATCGAACATACCGCCGTTGAGGTAGGGAATGCGGCCATACACATTTTCGAAATCGCGGTCGTGTTTCGGCGCGTTCAGTCCGCCGTGGAAGAGGGTGGTCAGAAAACCTTTGTAGAAACTACTGAAGAAGCGGTTTTCGCCTCGCTCTTGTTGCGTCCATTCCAACTTGTGGCGCAGATAATCCACATCCCCGTCGAGGAAGCCTTTCTTTTGGATGAAATAGCAGAACATCAAGCGGTTGAGCATTACCGAGGTGTACCATTGCTTGTTGCGGTTGTCCTTGTCGGCAATCTGGTCGTCGATGCCCGAAATGAACTTGGCGAAGTTGGTGTGCTCTTTTTTGAAGCCTGTATAGAAGTCTTTGGTGACCTTTTCTGAATTGACGATGAAGGCTGCTTGTACTCGTTCCACCACATCGGTAATGGTGGTGCGTTCGTCCAAACCGAACGATAGCCCTTCGATTTTCTCGAAGAGGAAACCGGCAGCCTCGGCATTGAGATATTCGACCAAAACGATGTCGCGTTTCTCCACTTTTTTCACCGGTACAGCCCACAGATGATGGCTTGTACCTTTCTGTATGAAGATGCAGATATAGTCGTTGGCCGAGCGGCGCAAGCGCGTGTCGAGTTTCTTGCACAGCGATGATGTAGGAATGGCATCCACAAGGCAAGTGAGCACTTGGAAGCCACTGCGTTCGGCAATCAGTTGAAACTCAAAAGGCGTTTCGTCAATTATGATGTCGAAGAGCGTTTGTCCTTGCGGGTTATTCCAGCCCATTTCGCTGATAAACAGTTCGCGGAAATTGCTTTCTGAAACGTATTGGTTAAAGGTCCGTCTATTCATTGTCGGTGTCGTTGTTTGTCGAATCAGTTTGTTCTGGGAGCAAATAGTCGCTGGCCTTTGCTGGCGAGATAACGCTATGTCCCAGTTGGTTTTCCAATTGCTTGCGGGCGACTTTGGCCACACTGCCGCCATCCTTTGCAACCTTGGCCTGCTGTTGGAAACCTTGTGGGTCGCGTTGTTTGGAAAGTTCCGTTGCCGATGCCTCCGCCAAAATGTTGAAGGCGATTTCGAGGTTGGTCATATTGTCGCGCAAGTTCTCTTTTTTCAAGCCTTTGAATTGCTTGTATTGCTTGGTCGTGAAGCCGCTCCATTCGCGAGTGATGATGTCGGTAAGCGAAGCATATTCAAAGCCCTCCTTTACGCCAGTACGTTTCCATTCATCGGTAAGTTCTTTCCTCACCTCGATTGACTTGATGCGTTGGTTGATCCAAGCATCACTGTAGCCCAATCGTTTGTAGTCGATGATGGCCTGGTCGATACTCCTTTCCGGGTCTTGCATCTGGTCGATGCGCTGGCTGGCCACTTGGGCCATCCATTGCTTGAAAGGCTCGGCCTTGGGCGAAGGGATGGATTGGATGAGGCGGAAAAGTTGCTCTGTATCAGCGACATCGGTTAAACGCTTTTTCCCATCTTCGGCAAGTAATTTCAACTGGTTACAATTTGTAACCGTTTCATTTCCTTCTTTTACAAGTCTGTGTTTCAAGACTTTCCAGTAGTTCCGAGGATTAGGACTATCCGTAAGTACAGCACACACATCCACAATGGAGAAATACCATTTCTCTTCTTGGTCGTCCCAAATGGTACGGACCTTTCTTTGTTCAAACAATTGTAAAGCTTCTCGCTTAGTCATATTTCAAATGTTTTTATTCATTTTTCAGTCCCATCGAACAGATGATGACGGGGTCTTTGTGCTTGGTTTTGTCCTCATCAACTCGACAAAGGTTTCCGTTCTTATACATTTCGATGACCGTGTCCACAATGTCGTCTTGTGAGCTGCCTGTGCGCATCATACGACCAAGGATGAACTTGGAATTCTCGAGCAAAGGATAGTTGTAGATTTGGTCGATGGCAAACTTCAAGAATTCTTTTTTGTCTTGATTGAAGATGTCATCGGGTTGCTCATAATAATGATTCAGCAATTCATAGATGCGGCGTTTGGTGCTGAAACGACTGCCAAGGATGCCGCCCACATTGGTATTCTCAGTTCTGATGTTTTGCACAGCCTTATCAACCAGTTCCAAATGGTTGTCTTGAGGCTCCAAGCGAGGTTCATCGATGGAGCAAGCCATAGCCTGCAAGATGCGTTTCTGCGATTGGCTCACCATCTCGCCCTTTGAGTTATACCAAGACAACACATCAAAGTCGTTGTAAGTTCTGGCGTAGGTAATCACGCCGTCCTCCAATCCGTTTGGTGCGGCTTTGGTGGAATAGACGATGTTGCTCAATTCGGGGATGATTTGCTTTAATTTGGGATTGGCATCAGTGGCGTTTTTCCAAATCTGCCAGGCCTGCGATCCAAGGTCAACATCGGTGTCGTCCTCATCTTCGTCCAGACTACCGCTCTTTTCGTTGTACATATCGCGCAAGTTTTGCTCGTTACCTTCAAAGAAAACCTCATCACTTCCAACGATGTTGGCATTCTCGTTGATGCGGTCATTCAATCTACGGCGCAAGCGGATAATTTCTTCAACCTTGTCGGCAGGGAAAAATGAATAGCAGAAAATCTGTTCGGAGCTTTGGTCGATACGGTCCACACGTCCCGCCCTTTGAATCAGTCGAATGATGGCCCAGGGCAAATCATAGTTGACGATAACGTGGGCGTCCTGCAAGTTTTGTCCTTCACTGAGCACATCGGTTGCAATGAGCACTCTCAATTCGTTTTCCTTTGCCACATCGGCCTTGTTGCTGATGGGTGAGAAGCGGTCCACAATGGCTGTTGGGTTCTGTGAATTGCCTGTAGCTTTGTCGATTTGGGTCAAGCCACG
>Ga0310691_10009091_pt1 | contig 10134 bp, 5 predicted proteins | sample 176DNAGHGlowgp2_FD_203887 | JGI IMG/M metagenome (GOLD analysis project Ga0310691, IMG submission 203887) | Sheep rumen microbial communities from Palmerston North, Manawatu-Wanganui, New Zealand - 1766 DNA GHGlow gp2 (v2) (version 2) | ecosystem: Host-associated > Mammals > Digestive system >...
TAACTTTTGACAAAATTATATATTATATTTGATATAAAACCAAGATTTACATACTTTAACCAGTGTTACTTTTATGAAAATGATATTACAATGTCGTTTCCATATTTGTTACACGATAAAAATCATTACTTTAGCATCATCTTATTTCTCAGCATATAGTTTTATAATCTAAGCACTTCGATGAAGCTAGAGGAACATTCTACTATATCTAGCGTTATTCTAGCTATATCTAGCAGTAGTCAACAAAATCGGGTTCTTCTGATGAATTATAGTATTCGTCACCATTTTCAGATTCTAAGACGAAATAATTAAATTCATCATAATCTTCTATTTGCTTTACCTGTTCTTTAGCTGCTTCAATATCATCAGCTTCAATCTCATCATCATAACCACGTTCATCATCAATGTCGTACTTATAATGTATTGATAAATTATATAGCATAGCTCATTAAGTTTGATTTGTCTGCAAAGATAATCAAAAATTGGTAAATCAAGAAAGATTTGCCAATTTTTTAAGTTCATTGACTTGATTTTTGTCGAATTTGAATATTTCAGATATCCAATTGATGGTAAAATTCATATCATTAGACATGTCAGAATTACAAAAAGGCAAAAAACGTGGCAAATACAAAAAGAAAAAGGCAGCTATGTAGCTGCCTAATGCATTTTCCGCTTTCAATCATTTTTTATTTACAGCAGGATGATTCAAAGGTAAGTGGCTAACCGAAAATTTATACCTGCATCCACGCGCGGTTATATTATGTACTTACGTCCATAAGACGTAATTTAATCTGTGATTCTCAAATAGAAGTCTAATGCATCGTTTTTGAGATTATCCATGCAGTATTGGTCAACTTTATAGTATAGTTGTGTATATACCTTCGATAGATCCTTGTTGGTGTCGTAGTGCGCAATTGAGTTATTGCTCATTACTATTGCAAGTTCAGTGAGGTAGATATAATTGGTCTTCCAGTTCTTGAATGCATTTTCAAAGGTGTCTTTGACTGCATCAATACCAAATTCTTCTGCAATACGAAAATCCATAAAGAAAGTCGTCTGCATTGTATAGCCGTTGGGGAGTGTAATATTGCTCATAATAGTACTCAATTTTAATTAGACAAAAAAAAGAGGGGATAATCCCCCTCTCTTATAATGATAATTTTATTTCTTCCAGTTTGGCAATCTCTTCGTCAATCCGTGCAATTTCTCTCTCGCGGAATCCCTCGACGAAGACGTTTAGCCAATTAATCAAATCCTTAGCATCCTGTACGGTTCCCTTGCGTCTCTCGAACATCTCCTTCACCTTGTTCGGCAAGCTGTTCTTGATGCGGGCATCCTCTCGCATAATCTTCATATCGTTATAGAATTTAATTTTCGCCACCTTCTGCTTCAAGGTCATTGCCTCAAATTTCTTACGCTGGCTTCTTGGCACGATGTCGATGTTATCATCTACAATCGCCTGCATGGTCTCTTCATCCATAACGATGTTCTCTACTGTGTTGTTCTCTACTACGTTCATGTTCTCGTTCACGTTGTTTTCAATGTTCTTTTTCATAAAAGCAGTTTTTTTAACATCTTTAGTGTTCATAATTTTTGTTTTTAAAGGTGAATAAATGTTTAATGTCGGTACAAAATTAACAATAATAGACAACAAAATTGCTAAAAATTGTAAAGAAATGTTTTGATATTTTAAATCTTTAACAATTTTCAGCAATTCTAAGTCTTTGATTTACAGATATTTACATTATAACATTATCGTTTCACTCTATATAAAATTAGTATTAGTCACCGCAATGGAATCTTACCCATGCAGTACCATCACTTAATACCATAGTTGAGTTATTTCCTATAAATATTTGCGTTGTGGTATCAACATCATTATGAGTTCTAATAGTGCCCTTAATATATACACTAGCACCAGAATATTTGTTCTTAATGTATAGTTTTCTACCTATATGATTAGATGCAGCAGGCAACTGTATATATGTTGTTCCGCTTCTATTTACAACTAAGAACTCGTCTAAATCTGCTACATTATATGTATTTGATGAACCTGTTATATTTGTAACTTTTACAGTGTCAAGTGTAGTGTAGTTTCCATTGCCATTAGGATTCAACTTCATTATTCCATCAGATGTTATCTTAAGCCCATGATTGCCATATCTAAGATAAGCTGCTTGTGGACCAAAATACACACTGCTGTTGTTTCCGAAGTTACTTGCAATTCCATCATATCCAATCATCGTAAACATGTCTTTAGGCAATTTGATATAATAGCTATAGCTACCAATTACTGTATTATTTCTAAGTGATGATGTATTAAATGTTACTGAACTTGTTACATCAACTCTAAGTGTTCCAGATGATGTAGTTGTAAAACGCCCAACTTCAGAAGAAACATAATTAGAATAATTAGTAAATGAAGTAATTTGTGTATTATTTATATATACTTTATATGTATTTGTTATACTATATGGTGTTAATATATTACCACTATTATAGTTTCTAAATGATATAGATTGGCCACTTAAAGGTATTGTAACTCCACTTGGCACAGTTCCGAATGAATTAGAGAAAGACCAAGAAGCAGTTGTTGTTGACTGGCCTGAAACCCAAGAAACTTGTTTGTTTATTACATTATTTACAAGAACATTAGGTGATGCATTATTAATGAAGTTGTCATATGTTCCAATTGATTCTGGTGTTATTTGTGTCTTACCATTACTTCCAGCCAAAATGAATCCCTGGCCTGCTTCACTCAATGTCAATGTTCCGTTAACATTTGTGTCACCATTCAAAGTGATTTGACCGCTGTCAATCTTAACGCTTACATCATTTACCTTTGCTTCAATTGAGTCTGCTCTTTGTGTTATCTGGCTTACATCTTCAGATATACTTTCGACATCACCTGTAAGATTATTGATAGATGTAGTATGATTATTTACGGTTGATTGTATTCCATTGAAGTTCTGTGTTATTTGAGAATATCCTGTAGTCAATGTTGTGATAGATGCATCTGTCTCTACAATTGATGGTGTCCAATCAGTTGCTACTTCTCCTTTTTCTATCTTAACACTTGATATATAGAAGTTCTGCACTGATCTAGTATTGTCACCAACCATTATATTAAAATGATTCATGCCAGATGGAATTGTTACAGTCCATGTATATTTTGTAGGTGTTCTGTTTATAGTCCATGTATTCCAACTTTGACCATCGGCTGTGGTTGATGTATTGCTAGGAATGAACCAGTGCAATCCTACGCAAATTGTAGGTGTTCCTGAACCTGCATATGCCATCAATGACACAGTGTACTTCTGTCCTGCTTCAACTGTTATATCATAGTCAGCATAATGATTTTGACTATATCCTTGCCAGTTCCTATCGGAACCTGTAACATTAGATGGATTTGATACTATGTGCATCCATTTGTTTCCGGTTGAATCAGTTGTTATCTCTCTTGTTGTAGGTGTGCCCCAGTTGTTCCAATATGTAGCTCCCTTCTTAAACGCACCGTTCATTATAAGATTAGGCATTCCAATATTATTGATGTCTGAATTGATTTGCTGTATTGATTCAGTATGTCCAGATACAGTTGCTTGAATGCTATCTGTTATCGTCAGTGTTGCTGATGCATCAAATATTACCGCAACTACTGATTGTGTCACAACTGTATGATTAGTTCCTTTTGTCAAATATATATTGAAATATATAGGTTTAGAACTTTGACCAGAATAGTTAGTCATATAGTTTGAATTCTGATATGTAGATACATGATTTGTTGTGTCAGCAGTAAATAAAAGATATGTACTATTATGATTGCCTTTTGCTCTCATGTGATATCCACTATTTGAAGCATCTATATAAGTAACTGTTGTTCCAACTACATGAGCAATCTTATATTGCAAATATACACCTAATGTACCATTTGAATCAACAATTGCTTTTTCAACTATAGGATAGTATGTATAATAGTCAGCATCTTCTCCCTGTGGACCTGTAGGACCTTGTGGACCTGTTGGACCTTGCTCACCTTGAGGCCCAGGTGTTCCTGAACTGCTAGGAACCAATGACCATTTATAGTCAGATGCTACCAATGTTTCTTCTACTGATTGATATGTCTCGCCCTGTGGAATTGATTTAGAACAATATCCCATATAAGAATATGTCTGTCCTGATACTGGTGTCTTAGTAAAATCAACTGAACCATCTGCTGCATTAGAATAAGCAATAAACAACTGATAGTCTGATGTATCTATCTCTTCTATCATGTCTTCTATTGACTGACCGTTCGTGGCAATGAAGCTTCCATGAAATTCAGAGCCTTTGGCATCCATGAACGTTCCTCTATATCTAGACAAATGGAAGTCAGTTATGCGTTCATATTGAGCATAAGAAGGTGGTGTTATGCCTCTTATGCTTGATTGTTGTCCTGTCTCACCTTTGTCTGGTGTCTGGCATGCAGATATGATGATAGCACTTGCTCTTTCAATGTCAGTATCAGTTGGGTTTTGCAATTCATTATATCTATATCCTAACTGAGATATGTTATCACCTGCCGTTGGAATAGATGACGTATTAGGTACTACAGTTTCATCACATATAGTATTTGAAAGTCTAATTCCATGAACAAGTTTCCATGCTACTTCATCTGCATTAGTAATTACAACTGCTTCAATAATAGATGTATTTGTACTTATATATACATTGTTTGTGCTGTCATATTCTGCTTTAAGCACATATTCATAATGTGTAGTTGCATTATCAGGAGCTGGGAACCATTCACTTGTTCCGTCAGTATAATATATTCCTATGTTAAGTCTTGCACTTGAACAATCTAATATGAACTTGCTACCATTTGCTTGTGTCAATGTAGAATCAGCAACAGGTTTCAATTCAATACCAAACACAGTGTTTGTTGTAGTCATAGTTCCTTGAAAAACATCTGAACCACCACTTGTCTGTTCCCATACTGATCCTGTTATTATGTCATCTAATGTCTGTGCATTACCATTCCATCCTGTGTCGATAGTTGTCTCGGTGCTATCAGCAACATAAAGTATTCTTGGTGTATTGATATATACAGAATTGACCGTTGCCTGTGCTGCCTGTGATAAAGGTAGTTCAGCACCAGTATTTAGATTCATATATCTATCTGCTAATCTATCTGTCACAAGTCTCCAGTAATATTTGTTCTGTACATCATAGTTTACATCTTGACTAACATTATTGAAAGACTGGCAATATGCTTGGTCATATTGCAACCAATCATTAGTAACTTTTCGTCCGTTGCTTTCTTGTGCCAACCAGAACACATCATAATATGCTGCGTTTGGATCTGTCAATGAAGACAAGTAATCACCATTTGAATCTACTGCTTTTGAATAGTCTATGACTGCATTTGCTGCTGTCATAATCATAGTTCCACCAACAGATTTAACTTTGTCAATTATAAGCTCAAAGAAATGGGCTTGTTTTGTCACGGTAAGATATTCAGTTGTTATCTTATTTGACTGAAGTTCTTTCAACCATGCATTGTCAGCAGATATGTCTTTTGTACTTATGCTACCTGAATTATCAATGCTATTAGATATTAGTTCACCTATCTTTGCTTTTGTGTATTTAAGTTCTTCACCTTTTAGTTTAGTTATAGTTCCATCACCACTGGCAAAATAAGTAATAGCACCTTCATTATAGTTTATCTGGGTTCCGCTTAATTTCTTAATCGTACCAACACCAGCAGTGATGCTAGATAGACTTAAATCGCCTCCAGCACCACTTGTATTGTTATTGCCATATATTATAGTTGTTCCGCCACCTTCGCCTTTGTCGTGCGCTTTACCGAAATTAGTGATCGATGTTGTAATTGCCATTTATTGCATAATATGTATTTTATATAAAATAGTTATTTAGAACTATGTAATTATATCTGTTCGTTTGATATAGTTTTATGCTGTCTGAATGTAGCATCAACTGTCTTATATTTCAAATCAGTATTATATGACATCAATCTACAGTTTCCAATGTCTAAACCAGTATAATATTTAGAAAGCATATCATTATTCAATAAATTGCCGTTTACACCATTGGTAAATGCAGTTGCTTTAACCTGTGTCTGAAGTATCTTTGACATTCCGCTATATTCTTTGTACATATAATCTACATAGCATTCTTCTGGTCTAACTATGTTTTCTCCACTTTGAAATCCCAAGAACGGTTCATCATTCAAGTTGAACACATAGGAATTACTTGTCTGGACCTTTATTCCATTATCAGCGCATTGCTGTAATGTAGGCGGTGTGCAAATTTCAAAGTCTTCTTCTAATTTCTCAATATAGACTGGGTTCATATCTGATGCATATACTAAATCATTGTCTGCATTTGACTTATTAGCATTAATTCCACCATTATCAGATGTAAGTTCTATCTTAAGGTTGTTCAGCATAATAGATTGGATGTTTCCTAATATGATATTGTCATTTGGATCATAGCCTTCTACATGTTCCCAGAACCACCATCCATGATAGTATTCTGTATATGTTCTAAACACTGAATTATATGGACCAAGAATACTGAACTCAATAGGTCCGCTAAGATGATCACTTACCTTGATAGGAATTGCCATGCCAGTTGTGTTCAATCCTAATTCATAGTTTGCTGTAGATGCTATCTGATATTTCTGTCCTATAATGAAGTCATCAATGGTAGGATCTATGCCTAACGTAAACGATGGCGATACTGTATATCCTAACTGTGTTGCTAATGCATCAAGTTCTGCTTGTGTCATCCATGCAAATGTATTCTTTCCTTCATCACCCAGCCAAAGTTTTTCAACACAGTATTTTGCATCTGCTCCTGTTCCGACTTTCATTTGACATGCTACAACAGGCATTTTAAGTATTCTGTCATCACGACCGCCACTTGTAGTAGAATATTCGTATTTTAGCATCTTGTTTTCACTATTGTTTAGATAACCATATACACCATTTGTTCCTGAGTACCATTTTTGATTATAATATGCTCCGTCTGGGCTTTGCTCGTATGGGACTGTATTATGCCAGCATCCTCTTCTAGAATATATGCCAGTATAGTCAAATGCATTCTTACATACATCCCAATAGTTTGTCAATTTCTGGGCTTCAGTCTCAAAATATGGTCCCGTAAGTCTTTGTAATGGATTAAGCAAAATGTTACCAGATATAAGTATGAAGTTTGTTATTTCACTGTCTGCTGGTGTCAGTACATTGTCATCTATTCCTGTGAACTTACATAATGGCTGAGAATTATACAATATAGTAGAATAATTATCTAATGTAGTACTGTCATTAGCAAACTGTCCCATAGATGAAATGACTAAGTATTTGTCAATTGAAACATTTGCAGCGGGTGTAACTGATGTTCTATTGTTGACACCTTTTATTTTATCAGATGAACCGAATCCAACCAACGCACATTTACAAGGTGCCTGTGCTAACCATGTCAATAGTGATTTTTGGTCTGTTGTCATCTTTGTCTTTGCACCTGTGCTATGATTGATACTTCCACCTAATGCCTCTATATAACTTTTACTGCCTGTACCAAAATTCCATTTGTCATTTCTAAATGCATATACAAATTGATCAACAGTGTACACACCTTCATAGTGTACTTCTTCATCATTAATTACTTCTTTAAATCCAGTCCATGCATCAACACCTTCTCCTGGAGACACATATTCAGTCATATACTTAACTGGTGTATTATAGTCTGAATATAAGTTGTCTTCATTATCAAATGATGTGATAAGGTCTTCAACTGGATCTATCTTGCAAGTTACATTAACCTGAGAATATATGTCATCTGTACTAATTGAAGTAGAATCATCTGTTGCTATTGCATCAAGTGCTAATGACTGTGCAACAGGTGCATTATTGATTGTTCCTGTCAATATTACTGAGTTTGGTCCATTCATAGCAATATACAAATTGAAGTATTTGCAAACTGACTCTAATATTTCATAACAGTTGAAATAGTCATCTTTGTCTTCTCCAAAGAACTTAATCATATGAATTTTCGTATTCTGCATTGCTGTTTTTACAGTTGCATTTATGCTATCATTGATTGTTCCTGTTATGCCTGCTTTATTTAATATTGCTTCGATTAAGTCCCATGGTGTCATTTCAGTTGCAGTTGTCACATTAGGCAGTTTATCAACCGTAATGCCTTCTAATGATCCAAGAGGGTCAGTTGCATTTATAGTTATTGTCTCATATCTATGTGCATATCCTTGATTGAACTGCAATGGATCAACATATCCATAGAATATTGTAGTTGAATCAAGTCCTATACTAACAGGTATAGTCCTGTCTGTATCAGCAAATAGTTCATCTGTCAATTCGTCATTAGACACAAGTTCTATGACTGCTTGACTTATGATTATACGTTTAGACAAATCCTGTCTGTCGCAAGAGATAGTCACTGGTCTTTGTCCGAACATAACTATTGTATTGTCTTCGGCTGTCTCCAATGGGTCAATTATGTTTACTATATCAGCAGATGATGTGTCACCTATTGACACTGAATATGTTTGCTGATTGTCGTATGTATTAAATGTTCCTGTAAATAGCATATTATATTATCATAATTTTATTGCCTGCTCTTTTCATTACTTTACTTGTATTTTTTTGTACAAGTAATAAGTCTGTACCATGAATAACTCCAGTGACTTGTACGTTTGTACCACCTTTTTGTGGCATTACATCACTGTCTAATAAATTGAATAAGTTGCGTTGTTGCCTGTTATTCAATATCATTTCTCCTGAATTGACTCTAGCATAAAGTCTGTCTCCAGAATATGAGCTACCACCAATAACACCACCACCTGCATATCCTGCAGTTGCTTGCTTGATAGAACTAATCATACTAACCATAGTTGCAAGACCAGTAACACCGAATGCTAACCAGTCAACCCATGTCTTAGTAGATGCTAAAGCTTGCGCATATGATAATGCAACTGTTGCAACTGCTTTAGCTACGATACCCATTACAGCAAACCCTTCATCATTGCCGGCTTCACCTAATGCACTAAACAAATCAGCACAAGATTGTATTGCTTCACCTACTTGATTGACTGTACTCTGAAGTTTCTTCATTTTCTTGATTGAGTTACCAACAGCATCATCAACATCTTGGAATGAATTTAATCTATCTAATATGCCATCATATAATGGACCCATTTCTTCTAATGCTTTTTGTGCTTCAGCAATTTGAGTATCTGATGCATCACCTTCATTCATTAACTGCATTAGACGTTCTCTTGCATCATATACTAAATGATACTGTTGTACTAACTTTTCAAGCGCTTTTGCTTGACTTGGATCTACCTCTGCAATATTACTAAAATCCCATTTTGGTTTTTCTTGTACGTTGATACTTTCTGTTATATCCTTGATAGCCTGACGTACATGATTATCTATTTCAATTTGCGGATCTATGATAATATGAGCTGCAATTTTCTCCTTTTCAATCTTATCTCTAAGTTCAAGTATTTCTTGATAGACTTTATCCTTTTCTTCTTGTGATATGTCTGCTCTAAGTAATAATTCTTTTTCTTTTAGATCTGCTTCTAATTTGTCTAATTCAGATGGTTCTACTTCAATGCCTACTGCTATCTTGTATTTTATTACAGCATCTTTTGCTTCTCTTAATGCAGCATCAGTTTCTTTTATTATTTGTTCTGCATTAGGTGAATCAATTTTGATGTCAGCACGCATCTTTTCAATTTCCTTAACTTTTTGTTCTAATTTCTCTAATTCAGTTAATTCATGCTCTGTATAAGATGTGCTTCCACCTCCACCACTACCACCTTTCGTACTGCTATGTGTTAATGTTGTACTTAATTGTCCATAAGCAGAATTTGCTTCTCTTAATGACTCAGTCCATTTATTTAGTAACTTAGTAAGTACTGCATTTTCTTCAGCCAATTTCTTTTGAGCATCAGCCATACGTAAAGCATTTACACGAGCAGCTTCTTCTTCAGTAATTGCACGTCTATATGTTCCAGACATATTTGATGTTGTAGCGGTCTGTCCATGATACGCAACAATATTATTTATGTTTGCACGTCTTGCTTCCTCATCAGAAATCTGGTCTCCA
>Ga0310691_10009092_pt1 | contig 10134 bp, 11 predicted proteins | sample 176DNAGHGlowgp2_FD_203887 | JGI IMG/M metagenome (GOLD analysis project Ga0310691, IMG submission 203887) | Sheep rumen microbial communities from Palmerston North, Manawatu-Wanganui, New Zealand - 1766 DNA GHGlow gp2 (v2) (version 2) | ecosystem: Host-associated > Mammals > Digestive system >...
AGTTAATTTTTTGATTTACAATTGTAAACAATATGATGCTTTTTTGTTGACGCTATCCCCATGGAATGTTATATTTGTTTCAGTAGAGATGTTTTCTAGATTTTTTTGACATTGATAGGGGATAGATCGTTATGGATAACAATAAATCGGATCGTTCCGAAGTGATAGAAAAGGCTGCTGTTACTTCAGACATGAATCGAAGAACAAAAGAACTTGTCAGATTGTTGAATGCAGCCTGTGGAGATGACAGGAGTTTTAGTGCATATGCGAGAGCTGCCGGGATTAGTGCGGCGGCTATGTCTCGAATTAAAAAGGGTGATTATATTCCGTCTCCCGCTACACTGAAAAAACTGACTTCACCTGCTGCTGATCCACGAGGTGGAGTTACATATGAGGAGCTCATGAGTGTGGCTGGATATGCTGTTAAAGATGATTCGGATACTCAAAGTATGGAATATGGATCACCGTTTTCTATTATGAGTCGGAAGAATGAATTGTATGACAGGCAGAGAATAGGAGAGGTACTCCGAACGTATAAGAAGGATCTTATATCTCAAATATACATTAGTTTGGCTAGAAAAGGGATTATGTTCCGGGTGTCAGAGGATAATACGGAACGCAGAATCAGTCATAGGCCGGATCTATTTTTAGAAATAGCAGATTCATCTATAAATGAGTGGATATTTGAGTTTAAATATTGGCACTCTGATAATAGAGGCCCCAGTGCGATGATGATATGGCTTAGCATAGCACAGGCATTGAGGATGGAGATGAAAAAAAACACAAAGTACTCAATGGTGGTAAATTCTAAGCGGATATTTGATATGCTTAAAAGATATAAGCATGGATTGGCTTTTCGTGGAGAACTTTCTGTTATTTATTATGACAGCGAGAAGCAGAGTTTTGTTAATGAGTATTATTTATCTAACTATTATGAGGAGGATTATAATAGGGAGATTTATATAATATAATGGAGAATTAGAAAAGGAAGAGAGCAGCTGGCAGGCCGCTCTCTCCGGATCACCGGACACTCCAATGTCCGGAAAGAAGATTATATTTTATCTTGTCGGATAGTAATCTTCGTTATTTAATAATATCATACTGATCATTATGCGTCAATGAACGTGACGTTCAGTCTATATTTCTTAGGATCCGATCTTTTTCTACATTTTCCAATTGTTGTTTTAATTGTGTATTAATTGAAAGGAAGGTGTAGTATGTCTATTTCTGTCATTGATATTGCAGCTACGGGTAAAAAGATTAAAGCATTAAGCGTTGAGAGGGGGTATTCTGTTGCGAGAATTCAGCAAGCCTTGCAGCTGGAGTCTTGCCAGGCGGTCTACAAGTGGTACTCTGGGAAAAGTTTGCCTACTTCAGATAATCTTGTCTTATTGGCACAGCTGTTTGATGTAAAGGTTGATGACATTCTTGTGATCAAGGCAATTCATGTTTAGATATTTCAGGAGGTGATTCGGATGATAAAAACATATACAAAGAGTCAGATTAATGCAAAAAATACTATACTTAGAGGAAAAAACATTTTGTTGACGGGCAGGCCCGGTACCGGTAAGACGGAATTGCTTCGCGATATATGTGAAACATATGAAATGAAAGGCAAGAAAGTCATTAAAACAAGTACGACAGGAATTGCGGCAATTAATTTTGACGGGGGAAGGACTATTCATAGTGTATTAAAGTGGTCACCCAGAAAAAAGGATTATGACTATGCTCGTTGCTCCGAGGCGCTAAAAGATGCCAGTCTCTTAATTCTTGATGAGGTTAGCATGATGCCTGGACTAATAATAAACCATCTTAAAAACTGTTTATTAGCTCGCAATGATCGTCCCCAAATTATTTTTTCAGGTGATTTCTTTCAGTTTCCACCGGTATGTGATAAGTATTATCCATTTGAAAACCCTAATTGGTCATTTTTTGATCTTGAACCTTGTGTTCTTAATGAGGTGGTAAGACAGAGGAATGTGGAGTACATAAATGCGTTGGAAAAAGTAATGTTTAGCGATCCATCCTGTCTTAGTTATATAAATGAAGCTTACTATAATAATTATTTTGAAGATGCTATATGCCTTTGCACAGTAAATGATTTGGCTGATATGATTAACTACTGGAATTTCACGAATTTATCAGGAACGGCTGTGTCGTATGAGGCCAATGGAAATATCGCTGAGGCGAATTTTAGAACATGCCGTGTTCTCGAAAAACTCGATGTTAAGGTGAATATGAGGGTAATTGCACTTCGAAATGATGCATTGGGACGTTATCAGAATGGTTCGTTAGGCACGGTGGTGGATATGGATAGAGATAAAATTTGGGTTCGTTTCGATAATGGAAGGTTGGTTGACGTGACCCGAGTTGAGTTTATTCTGGATAATATAGATACTGACAAAGACGAAATCGCAATTGTTCAGTTTCCTCTTGCCGGCGGTAATGCCATATCAATACATAAGAGTCAGGGACAGACGTTTTCTGCGGTTAATATTTGGGCACCTGTATGCTGGGCTTCCGGGCAGTTGTATGTGGCTTTGTCAAGAGCGCGTGATATCAAAGGGGTTCATCTTATGGCACCGATTACGGCGGATAGCTTGAAAACCGATCCACGAGTAATTGAGTATTACAAAAAACTGTTAGGATAGTTCATAGTGTGGCTGGGATAAATGATTTTTCTATTATGTGATAAAGGGAGGTCAAATCATGGCGAATAATGGATTTGGATACGAAAAAGGGAAATGTTGGCTGTGTGAGGAATATAGCAATAAACTGAATAAGGCATAGAGGTCTTAAGGGTGTGCTCGAACAGTTCCTGACGGATCTTTAGCGGGAAAATGTTAAAGAAGTTCTTCCCAGCATACTATACCGCAGAAGAGATGGAGCAAGTCATCATATCACTACTTACGAAGTGGAAGGAAGAAAGTTCAACTCCCTCCGTTAAACCAGACGTTGAATGATTTGCCGATCAAACTGTTGTATTATAATTGAAAGTAATCTTGACGAGGGAAGCGTCGTATGAAGATCTGGTTAGATGATTTGCGTCCAGTGCCGCAGGGATACGAGGGCGCTAAGTCAGTAAATGAAGCAATAGCATTGATTGAAGAAGCAGAAGGTCGAGGTATTGAGATAGAAGTTTTAGATCTTGACCATGATCTTGGTGATTATTATTCTGATGGCGGAGATGCGATAAAGCTTCTGGACTGGCTGGCAGAGAGAGAAACATTTTATCCTGTGGAAATACATACCGCCAATCCGGTGGGAAGAGCAAATATGGAGCGTATGCTAGCCCGCTATTGGGGGAAGGATATTGGTAGAAAGCGTTATATGAGACCAGAGAGAGCCGCAAGGGATTTATCCTAAGTGGCTCTTTTTCAACCACGCGTTAAATGACAATGAAAAACACGTCATATAGAATACGATTATAGAACTATAGTCGACAGAATAAATGGGAGGTTCAATATGGGAAAACTTGAGGTTAGAGGAAATGCGTCCAAAACAGTAGATTATGATCTTATGAAGATTAAGCTTGATTTTCATGCAAAGGAAAAAACAGCGACAGAAGCATCACAAAAGGTGATGCGTGAATGTGAAGAATTCCTGGGAACCCTGAAAAAAGGTGGTGTTGATATTTCGCATATATCTTTATCGAAGGACTCTGTTGATCGGTCAGTTGATTATCATAATGATGGTGAGAGGGAGTATTACAAAGCAAATCGTATTCTTGAAATAGAGTCTGAGTTCAACATGAAAATGATCAACGATATAAGAACTATAACAAATAGCAGCAACGCACAGGTTGGATTTCATGTTGATTTTGAACTGTCAAATGAGGACGCAATTAGACAGGAGCTTATGACAGAAGCCTTAAAGGATGCGAAGAAACAGGCTGAGGTTATGGCGCAGGCTATTGATCAGAAGGTTGTAGGCTTGATATCAGCTGACAAGAATTCACCCAAACAGGAATCGGTGTATGTAGGGGAGGTATTATGCATGTCTCTTTGCTGTGATGACGAAGAAGAGACCTACGATAATTCGAACGAGTTATCACCGTCAAGTACAACGTATACCGAGTCCATATATACGACCTGGGAGATAGCGTGAGGTAGGAAATGAGCACAGAGTCAACAATAATAATACAGGCACGAAGGGCTTTGGCAAACGGATCTGATATAGATCTACAGTTGCCAAAGTACTTAAAAGGAATAAAATTTGTCTTTAATGATGGTATTACTGCAAAAGATGCTGACGAATGGTTTTCTCAATGCTTGAATCGCAATATTAAGGATATCAAGATCAGTTCTGCATTAACGGTCGAACATCATCCGTTTGAAGGGATGAATGAAACCTACGATATTATATGCGTTTGGGATAATAACAAGACATCACACTTTATAAGAAATGAGCATAGAGAAGATAGAGAGTTCGTTTATACATACAAAGAAGAGGTCTGTGAAGAATGTGTTGATGATCTGGTATCTGTTGTTGATAATACGACTGAATACAAAGATGTGCTGTCTGAATTAATGATATTTGCAAAAAAGATTGGATATGAGGCCTTTAATTCCTTTTTTGACACAGCATATAAGCTGCTTGATGGATCATTAAATTTGAGCACTGAGAATATTCCGTATTATCTGGTGGGTATGCCCACTCGTTTAATAAACATTATAGGAGCCATCGATAATTCATACGTATTTGGTGGTATGGGATGGTGGAATGATGACCCGAGAGGAAAAGCTGAAATAATGGGACTTAAAGACGAGTACGACAGGCTGACCAATGCCCTTATATATAATATGCGTAAGGCATTGGTTTATGTTACAAATACATGTTTCATGAAATAAGGGACGAGGAAAATGGAAGATTTAACGAGAAATACTGAAGTTCAGGAATTGAAGCGAGATTTATTGAGCCTTGATTCAAAGGATGAGAACACACGTATAGATTTGAACAAACGGCTTATCAAGAGATATCCATTCCTGGAGATTAAGGGATGGAATGCATCTGAACATAGCGACTTCAGTTCAACGTTGTTAGATTGTATGCCTGTTGGATGGAGAAATACTCTTGGAATACCTTTGTGCGAGGAACTGAGAGAAGAACTTATAAGAATTGATCCCTCTCTGTTGAATAAATATAGGGTATCTCAGGTTAAAGAAAAATACGGATCATTAAGGTGGTATGCCGACAGTTATTCGGATCAAATGGAGGATATTCTTATCAAGTATGAAGATATCAGTCAATACACTTGTGTAGTCTGCGGCAAGATAAATGTTCCAATATTTGATGATGGCTGGATCAGCCCGTTTTGCATAGAGTGTTATAAAAGCCACCGAGAGAGAATATGGGGAAATAATCTGGCAGATGACAAAATAGAGTCGCTAATTACAGAAGAACCTAATTTGACAAGAGACACCATTGTTGAAATCAGTAATTCAAAGGGAACTGTAAAAAGGAGAATTGATTTTTCAGATACGCTTCGAGTATTGGGCGTGAATCCGGATAGCCTTCCGACTATAGAGAAGATTTTAGAGGCAAGAAGAGAACGTGAGGAAGGACGGGATTGAACTACGCGTTAAATGACAAAGCATAAATGCTGGCTTTATACTTTTATCATGATCACAGAAAAGAAAGAAGGCTATTGAAAAGCCTTCTCTCCCAAAGGACATTCCCAAACGGGTGTTAAGAGAATTAGATGCACGGAGTCATACGCCAAACACCGCGGTTGGCATATGACCGTGAAGAAGTGACAGAGCGGAAAAATAGGGTTTCCTTGAGAAAAGGTTTAACCAAAAATCAAGAACAGGTTTTAGATTATTTGAAAAATAATCCTATGGCAACTCTGCAGGAAGCAGCTTCCGGTTGTAAACTGAGTCTTGGCGGTGTAAAGAAAATATGCTCAAAGCTGCAGGAAATAGGCGTGTTGGGAAGGGAAGGCTCGAAAAGAGACGGACGCTGGATCGTAAAGTAGACTTTGAGTAGACTTTAAGTAGACTTTGAAATTCAATTCTACGAAATTCAAGTTTATTAAAAGCTTTTCCCCTCTTTTTTGTGTTATGGGCATATTGCATTTAGCGTCGGTAGGTCGATGCGTAGCGCCGAGTGAAACGAGGTTCCGGGGGATTGGGGGCAGAGCCAGCCAACAAGCAAGGAGCATCGAGGGCCCGAGATGCACTGCTTGCGAAAGATACATCCCGTGCCGGGATGCGTTCTAAAAACATTTTTCAAAAAGATGTAAAACCTAGGTTGACACAAACGGTGTATAATCGTATTCTTTGGTCAGTAGCTACCAAATCTTACGAAAGGAGTGACCGTTGTGGCAGGCAGAGCAGATGATATACGCTCTATAGACGAGCTTAACAAAGCCATTATAAGCGAATATGAAACTACGAAGTCCATTGCACAGATTGCTAAGAAGCTTCATACCACTCAGGTGAAGGTTCAGCGAGTGTTGATCACGGAAGGCCTGTGGACATCAAAGCGTACGGAGCAGATTGCAGAGCTTAGAGCGCAAGGTCTTAGTGTTGATCAGATTGCGGAACTGCTTGGCAAGGATGTAAAGACGATACAAACCTTTCTTCCATATAGCAGAGGCCAGTATGGCAGATCTGAATCTAGTGATGCAACCCGATCTAAAGATTATCGTGACCGTATGCATGCTGCAGCGGAGAACATGATCAAGAAAGAGAGGGAAGCTATGGATGATGTATTCAGTATTGATGAAAACGGAATGATGTCTTTTGATTTCGATAAGGCATATAGAAACGGAGCGAACGGACAGGGCAATATCAATCTTGAACCGCATACAGAGGAACAATTAGAGAAGAATCCATTTTTGACAGACGCGTCCGTATACAGACTTAAGCTAGAGCTTGTAGATCACTTTATATACGGAGGCAACGAAGATCTCGGTATGAAAGATGATGAACACGACGAGTTTCTAAGGCTAGCCAAGGCCAAGAAGGGGATTATTCGCGAGGTGCTGGTACCAAGCTCAATGAACCTTCATAGTATGCATTTTATGATACAAAGGTTATTTGGTTGGCAAAACGGACATCTTCATCACTTCAGTATCTCAGAGGAAGAGTTTGATCAGCTGACTGGTGGGACAATCGGAGGCTGGGAGAGACTATGTGGAAGTCTCTTGCATTATCCCGATGAAGAAGGCGATATGTACTGGGATGATGATTATGGCGAAGGTCAAAGTGTAAAGAGTTGGCTTAAGAAGAAATATACGGGACCTTATGTGCAGAAATCCGTAAACGATACTTACTTTGATACAAGAAGACAGATCTGTGATTTCAGATCGCGTTTTACACAGTTTACCGATGACATGACCCTGGAGGAAATGAACAACCAGGTCATTATGGAGGAGACGCTCAATTATCTATCGGAGCGTCTTACCATAGGACAGCTTCTGATGAAAAAGCTTCCGGAGGGGAAGGAGGCTCGCAAAGAATTCTATAGAACCTGGCTTGATCGATTGGATGCTAAGAAGCAGATCATTGACGATAAGATAGGAGAGCTCGGATCCCAAAAGGGACAGGACTTAGAGCATGCCGCAGATAATCTTAGGATATGGAGGACCAATCGTGATCGAATAGAGGAATGGAAGTATTACGGAAGAGAAAGCGAGATCAAGGCAAGAACAGGTCAGACCTCAAAGAAGTGGCTAGAGCAGGCAGAGAAGCTTATACCGTATTACGAAGGCTTATGCAATCCGATTTTTAAGAAGCTTAATCCGAAGCTTATCCCTGTAACAGACACCTTGTACTACGAATATGACTACGGCGATGGATGGTGTGTCAAGATAACCGTTTTGGATAAATACGAAAGGAAGACCAATGCTGATCTTTCGAATTCTGGTATGTTCGTTGTGGATATTATGACGGCAAAGGATCAGCTTAATAGGTTTCGATATTTCCAGGATGGCAAGGAAGTGTCGGAAGAGCTCAGAGAAGTACTGGCGTACGTTGATGCAAAAGAAAAACCCAGATGTATCGCAGCAGATGGCTTAAATGTAGTAGATGACGTAGGAGGTCTCGGAGGATTCCAGGAGATGCTGTCCATTCTTGAAGGAGATGATCTCGAAGAGAAGGAGAGCATGAGAGAATGGGCTCGCGGAATGGGCTGGACTGGCAGGATGAGTAAACCGGAAAATATCCTCTGATTGAACTATGCCGTCAATGATTTCTGATCGGTGCTCGGTTATGATGGAAGCATGGAGGTGAGCGCTGTGAAGAAAACAGACTATTCCTGCTTTGAGGAAAGAGAGAGAGGATTCATAAATCCCATCAAGCACATTAAGCGCTGGGGAAGAAATATAAAGCATGCATATCAGAGGATTCGGTACGGATATTGCGATCGGGATGTATGGTCAATCGACTGGTGGTTCCTAAATGTCGTTCCGAATATGCTTGAGGATCTTAAGGAGACTACTCATGGATATCCAAGTACTCCTAATGATTTTTCGCAGGCACTCGTGGGAACGGGTGCCCCGGAAAAGGTAGACGATGAGGGCATGAAGAGATGGAAGAATATTCTGTCCGAAATGATATTTCTCTTCAGAGAGGCCAATGAGGATACCTGTACAAAGAAGAATCCGTATGAAGAAGAACATGATAAGGCCTCAGATGAATTCACCAAAAAGTATGGATTCTTTGGCGAAAAGTTAAAGACTGAAGAGGAGAAGGAAGAGGAAAAGAAGACAGGAAGCTCTAGGTGGTATATGCTTGGAGATGTCCCTGAGTACAAAGAAATCTCTGACCTTTATCATGATGAGTACAGAAAAATCGTTGAATACAGACACGAGTGTAAGGACAAGGGAATGGATCTATTTAAAGAATGGTTTTGGAATCTGTGGGATTAAGTGATATTAGTGGAGCCTTCGGCATGATGAGTGCTGAGGGCTTCTTTTTTGTGTTTTCAACCTACGGTTAAATGACTGTTTGCTGCCTCAACACTATAATGAGAATATGGCGAAGAATAGAAAACGGAGGAAGGCAGTATGACCTTGCGTGAACTGATACAGCTGCTTAGAAGCGCAGCAGATGTAAGAGAAATTGATAAAAACAGAGATGAGATAGTGGAACTTATCCCTGAGACGAAGATTATGGTGAATTTCAATCAGCAGAACTATGCTCACCAATATGATCTGTGGGAGCACTCGCTGCAGACAGTGGTGGAACTCCCGAAAGATGTAGAAGATGACATGGTATACCTGGCGGCACTTATTCATGATATAGGTAAGCCGGACTGTCAGATCTATGACGAACGCGATGGCAAGGTCAACATGCATTACTATGGACACCCTATACGAAGTATGGAGATTACCAGAGATCAGGTCATCCCTGGCCTAATAGCAAAAGGCGAGAAACTGACAGAGGATGAGCAACGCTGGCTCCTGTATTACGTTGAGTATCATGATGATCATGTAAGCTTAAGGATGAAACATCTGCATAGACATCATCTTTCTGTAAAGGTAAGCTTTATCCCCCGCGAGAAGAATAGGAAGGCAGATCAGCTTGGAAGGACGAGGATGCTTCTTGATATGCCGATCAGTGCTTATAGCGAGGCTGTAAAGAACAAAAACCGTGTAAAGGAACTGGAAAAGAGGGTTAAGCAGCTTGAGGCCGAGAGGAATACAGATACAGAGATTCCTGAGGTGATCGTTGCAAAACAGGTCAGCTATCCTAATAAACCAAAAGCTAAGATCTTGTTCTTTGACAATATATTCCGATATATAAGAAGCAGATTTGATGAAGCGCTTGGTAGAAAAGCTGTCAGTAATCTATGATTTTCAACTAATGGTTAAATGACAAAGAAACCATGCGGTGATCTGGTTTATTATCCGAGGTAAAGATTATTGCTACTCGGACACAGTAATGACGAAGGCAGACTTCGAAGAGTTCAAGAAATACGTTAATCAGTTTTAGATAATCACTCCCGACAGAAATGTTGGTTTTTTTTTCGCATATTAAACCACACGTTGAATGACAAAGCCCATAACCACGGCTAAAATTGTAATGTGGAGGGATTCTGATGATTTATATTACCGGAGATACTCACGCTGAGTTTAAACATAGATTCAATATGGAAAACTTTCCCGAACAGAAGGAAATGACGAAG
>Ga0310691_10009093_pt1 | contig 10133 bp, 5 predicted proteins | sample 176DNAGHGlowgp2_FD_203887 | JGI IMG/M metagenome (GOLD analysis project Ga0310691, IMG submission 203887) | Sheep rumen microbial communities from Palmerston North, Manawatu-Wanganui, New Zealand - 1766 DNA GHGlow gp2 (v2) (version 2) | ecosystem: Host-associated > Mammals > Digestive system >...
CGAACGATAAATTGTTGTGCTATGAGTGAAGATTTGATTATCGTCCAAAATCTGATTTATGAGATTCGTGGGCAGAAAGTGATGCTGGATTTTGATCTGGCAAGGTTGTACCAGGTGGAGACCAAAGTCTTGAACCAGGCTGTAAGGCGTAATATTAAAAGGTTTCCTGAGGATTTTATGTTCCAGCTTGATAATAAGGAGTTTGCAAACTTGAAGTCACAAATTGTGACCTCAAGTTGGGGAGGTCGGCGCACTCCACCACTAGCCTTTACTGAGGAAGGGATAGCCATGTTGTCTTCCGTTTTGCACAGCGATGTCGCCATTGCAGCAAATATTTCAATACTTCGCGCTTTTGTTAAAGTAAGAGAGTATTTGCTCATGGTATCTACCGTATCTGCTGAAGTAAAGGAGCTCAGGGCCAAGGTGGACCTTCTAGCCACCCAGAGGGAAGAAGACCTGGGGGCCGTGAACGACCTTTCGGAGGACGTCCGGCAGGACATCGACAACCTGTACCTGGCCATCGGCGAACTTTCTTCCCGCATCGAGGAGAAGAAGCAAGCGCCACGGCGCAAGATTGGTTTCCAGCAAAATATGGATGATTGACCTGTCATTCTGAGCGAAGCGAAGAATCTATTCCTTTTTCAGTTCCGTCGCCGGGTTGGTCCGGGCGGCCTTGAGGGTTTGCCAGAGGACGGCAAAGAAGGATATCACGATAGAGATGACGGCCCCTGCGACGAACACCCAACCGTAGTCATCAATCCGGTACCAGAACTGACGTAAGTATTTATCGGCCAGGAAGATGGCAATAGGAATGCCAGCAAGAACGGCGATTCCCACCAAGACCATATACTCCATTACGGAATGACGGACTTCCGCAGCCACGTTGCTTCCGAAGACCTTTCGTACGGCGATGTCCCGGGTTTGCATCCCGGCATAATAGGTGCTCATCGCCACCAGGCCCAGCAGGGAGATGAGCGTGGCAAGGAGCATGAAAAGCTCGACCAGGCTGATAAAGTTGCGTTCCTTCTCCATACCCTTTTCAATCAATTCCGGGATGTATCCATAGTATTCTTCCCCGTACTGTTCATTGCCCGTTATCCGGAGACTCTCCTGGCGCCCGATCTCCTTCAGGTCCGCCCTTGCCTCGGCGTCAAAACGGTTCAACTTCACGACAACCGAAACGTTGCCACGCAATGCCTCTACTGAAACCACCCCAACCTGGTTTCCCTCCAGTTCGGCGGGTCCTTTGACGGCGAAGTCTTTTATGATTCCTCCTACGGGGGTATCGGCCGTAAATAAATAGTTGAACTCCTTCGGTAATGCGGGCATCTGTTCGTCCAGGGAATAGACGCGGGCGGCAGATTCCGTGAACCAGACGGCGTTGTCGCGCGGAGCGTTGAAATCCTTCACGACCTCGAAGCCAAACAGGTCGAATGCCGACGCTTCACATTGCAACATTCCTACAAAGACCTTCTTTCCGTCAATGGTTGTGGTAAAGGCCATATGCGGCTTTCCGGGATACCCTTCACTCTTGCCGACTGCATCGACATAGGGCCTTGCCGACAGTTCATCCATACCGACCGTTCCGCTGGAGATGAAATACAACCCGTCTACATTGGCACCCAGAGGCATATTGACCAGATGATGGTACTGGAGTTCCATGACCAGGGCAAGGGAGATTAGGGCTACGGTGATAACGTTTTGGATGACGATAAACACTTTGGAGAAGAGGGTTTTGGTTTGCCGGCGCTGCTCTCCTTTGATAACCTCCACCGGATTGTAGCGTGAAGTGATCCAGGCAGGCACCAGTCCGGAGAGCAGCCCGACCGTTACCGCCAGCAAGACATAGGCAAGCAAATAGGCCGGGGACAGGGCCACTTCCAGGCCGATGTCCCCTGCCACGTGGCGGTTGAAGACCACTTCCAACGCCCGGGCCAACAGCAAGGCAAACACCATGCTCACCACCACAAACACGACGGACTCAGAAATGTATCGCCACCGGATCCGGCTCCTTGGTTCTCCCAGCGTGGAACGGATGGCCATTTCCTTGGCCCGTTTTCCGGAAAGGGCCACGCTCAGGTTGATGTAATTGAAAAGGGCCGATGCCAGCAGTAACACTCCCACGGCTATCAGAACATAGACCAGGGAGGAGTTTCCTTGACGCAGGACGCCGTTGCTGACTCCTTTCGCAAAATACAGTTCCCGAAAAGGCCGGGTCATGCTCCGTTCCGGCCTGTTTACCCGGTACATACCTGCAAATTCCCGGGTAATCACCGTATCGATAAGCGTACGTACCTGGGCTTGGTCGGCCCCTTCCCGCAGCCGGATCAGAACCAGGTCAACAGGAATGACGAAACCGTCCGACGGCATGGGGGCATCCAGATTCGGAAAGCTGCAGTAGATGTCACTCTCTTTCAAGATACTGCGCTGCGCAGGAGAGACAATGCCGCCTATGGTGCAGGTGTCCTCCCGGATAATGATGGTCTTGCCCACAGGGTCGGCATCGGGGGAGATCCTTCGGGCGAAGGATTCTCCCAGCAATACCTGGTGCCTGTCCCGGAGAACCTCAGGGCTTCCGGAGAGGAAGTTCTGAGGCAGAAAATCAAACACTTCCGGATCGACCTGAAGAATATCCGAATAACCTGAAACGCGCTGTCCCCCGAACGTAACCGCCGCCCCGCGCATCGCAGCCCGGCAGGCGGCCTCGACATCCGGAATGCGGTCCTGCACTACCGCCATTTCTCCCGGCCATGCAGAAAAACTGTCTTGTGAGCCGCTGGTGAGGGCAAAGACTCGCCGGTAATCCTTTGTTTCACGGGTAACCGCCAACTGCTGCCAGGTGTAACACGCAATGATAATCACGAACGCCAGGCTCACAACCAGTCCCACCGCCTCGATGGCGGTGTATAACTTATTGCGGGAGAGGAATTTCAGGTAACTTTTCATACTACTCGTTCTTTAACGAATCCACCGGATTGGCGCGGGCGATGCGAAGGCAGTTCAGCACCACCACGCCCAGCACGATGGCCAGCACCAGCACGGCGCCGCCGATAAAATAGAGGGGATTCAGCGACACCTTCTCGGCAAACTGTTCCAGCCACCTGCGGGCCACGAAAAAGGCGCCGATGCAGGCGAGGACGGCCATCACTCCTGAGAGTTTCATGATGTCGGTGGCGAATACGCCCAGAATGTCCCGGGTGGTGGCGCCGTTGATCTTTCGCACCGCCATCTCCTTGGAGCGCCGGAGGCTTTCGTCCTTGATAAAGCCGATGAGGCCCAGCAAGGCAATCAGCAGCGAGAATACGGAGCCGATGGCCATGGTGTTGCGCATTTTCTTGCTGTCGTCGTATGCCGCCCGCATCTGCTCCTCGTAGGAAACAATGTTGATTTCACGACCTTCCAGGGCCTTTTCCAGGGCGGCCTTTGTCATTCCGAGCGAAGTCGAGGAATCTACCTTGAACAGCACATGCGGCATCCAGGAACTCATGCTGCCAATCTCCCCATAAAACAGGGCACTCGGCCGTTCGTCAACGCCGGTGAGGTTGCCGATGATATAACTCCTGTACACACCGGAGATGGTGAAATAACTCCGCTGAGCATCGCGTGAACGGTCGTGGCCGGTGATGAACACCTGTTTGCCAACGGCACCGTCGCTCCAGTCCGTGAATTCGGCCATCTTGGTCACAAACTTCTCATCCACAACGATTTCGGAGGAATCCCGGGGCGCACGGCCTTCCAGGAACTCGATGCCCATGAGGTCGTAGAAACCGTCGGAGCATTCGTACTGGTCGGCAATGTTGAAGAGCTCGCGGTCATCGTCCGGCAGATAGACATTGTCGCCATTGGAGCCGTTATAGGGCAGATTGTAGGCGGTTGCCACGCCACGCACTTCCGGCAGGCTCTCCAGGGTGCGGACGGCCCGGGTAATGGCCTGCCGATCGCCATCAAAGAGGCTGATATAATACAGTTTATCATAATCATAACCCGTATTGGCATGGGACACTTTCTGGTACTGCCGGCCGATGATGAGCATCATCACCACCAGAAAAACATTGATAAGCACCTGGAAACCCAGCAACCCCAATTTCCAGTTGCGGGAATTCTCCGTATAGTTCTTCAGCGCGGCATAGACCGGAATCCGCTGATAGAGTTCCGCGGGAACGACAATGGATATAATGAGCACGAACACTAGCACCACTGCGATAGCCACGATGCTCTGCGGCACCAGCAGCGTCTGGAAAGGCACGCCCAGCAGGTTCTCCACGATGCTCCGGCCGGCAAAAATGATAACGGCGGCGAGGGCCAGCGACAGCACAATATGCAGCAGCGCTTCCTTCGTCAGCATTCCATAGATGTGCTTCCCTTCCGCGCCATAGCACTTCCGTACGCCCACTTCCTTCGAACGCTTCACCATCGAAGAAATCACAATGAGGATGTAATTCAGCAGGGAAATCAGGATAAGCAGTGCCGCCACGATGGAAAGTAAAATCACCTGCTGGCGCACTTCCGGGGCCGATGTATGCAGCTTGCTGAAAGGCTTCAGGAAATACCTGAGGCTGGTTCCCTGTGCCTCAATCCGCTCCAGCGGCTGGTGGGCTTCCTGCATCTTCCGGATGGCATCCGTGAGCGTGTTCGGGTCCACACCCGGCATCAGTTTTACATAGCCTTTATATCGGTCATTGCCAAGCCAGTTATCCGTGCTCTGCTTGCCGTAGGTCTCCATCGACAACAGGATGTCGTAGTCCAGGCTGCCGTTCTTCGGAAAGTCCTCGAAAACGCCCTCGATGGTCAGTTTCAAGCCGTCCATGTCTGAATTGGCAATCTGCTTGCCGATGACGGAGGAAAGATCCTTCGCTGCGCTCAGGATGACATTGTTGTCATTCTGAGGCGAAGCAACGGCATTGTCATTCTGAGGCGAAGCAACGGCATTGTCATTCTGAGGCGAAGCCGAAGAATCTACAAGTTTTTCAGCAAACGACCGTGAAACCATCACGCTGCCCCATTTCCCCAGCGCCTTCACCGGGTCACCGGCAAGGATGGGCCTGTCGAAGACCTTGAAGAAGCAGGTATCGGCACAAACGAGCGTGGCTTTCAGCTTATTGCCTTCCTCGTCCAGATAGGTATCACCGTTGAACACGAAGGTGGTGCGAGTGCCTGCCTCAACACCAGGCACTTCATCCATAAAGCCCACGGCTACGGCGCCGCTGACCTGGCCGTAATCCTTCTCCTCGCCTTGGTGGGAATACCAGGTGCGAATCGTGTACACCCGGTCGATGTCCTTGTAAAAGCTGTCGTAACTCAGCTCATAGAACACCTTGGCAATGAGCACAATTCCCACGGCCAACCCGATTCCCAGGGAAAGGACTTTGATTAGAATATCTGAGTTTTTCTTCATATATTTGCAGATCCCAAAGGGTCTGCCCCTTGTATGATTTGTTTTCTAACTACACACTAATGAAAAGGATCTGCAAGGGGCATTCCCGTGTCTTAAAGTTCATTCTTCACGTCTGACACAATCTGACCGTCAAACAGGTCAATTGTCCTCTGGGCGCAGGCGGCGTCCTTTTGGCTGTGCGTGACCATCACGATGGTGGTGCCTTCCTGGTTCAGTTCCTTCAGGAGGTCCATCACCTCCTTGCCGTTCTTGGAGTCCAGGTTACCGGTAGGTTCATCGGCCAGGATCAACTTCGGGCCGGCCACAACGGCGCGGGCAATGGCAACCCGCTGCTGCTGACCGCCGGAGAGCTGCTGCGGGAAATGCTGGGCACGGTGGCTGATGGCCATGCGTTTCATAATCTCCGTGACATTCTGCTTGCGCTCGGAGGCCGATATGTTCAGATAGCGCAGCGGCAGTTCAATGTTCTCATACACATTCAGTTCGTCAATCAGGTTGAAACTCTGGAACACAAAGCCGATGTTGCCTTTGCGGAACTTCGTGCGTTCCTTCTCCTTGAGGTTGGCCACCTCGGTGCCGAGCAGTTCATAACTGCCGCCGGTGGGATTGTCCAGCAGGCCCAGGATGTTCAGCAGCGTGGACTTGCCGCAGCCCGAAGGGCCCATGATGGCGACGAACTCGCCGTCCTTGATTTCAAACGATACGCCGTTAAGGGCCGTGGTCTCGATCTCTTCCGTGCGGAAGATTTTGGAAAGGTTGGTAACTTTAATCATAATTATTTGTGTTATAATTGTTTGTTCTATTGTTAAAGATTCTTCACTTCGTTCAGAATGACAGGCCAACATTCTGACTGTCCTCTTTGTCATCCTGAGCCACCTCTTTGTCATCCTGAGCGTTAGCGAAGGATCTACTCATTCTTCAACGATTCAACAGGGTTGGCACTGGCCGCTCTCCAGCTTTGGAGCGTGACGACGGCCAGGGTAATGGCGGCGACCGCAATCAGCGCTACGAGGAATATCCACACCGGCACAGGAGCCTGGTAAGCAAATCCCTTGCGCCAGGCGGTCATTAGCCAGTAAGCGACGGGTGCTGCAATCACGAAGCTGGCACCGGCCATTATCAGGTATTTCTTGTTGATCATCGTCAGGATACTGCCCACGGTGGCGCCATTCACTCTCCGCACGGCTATCTCCTTGCGGATGAACTGCGTCTCGAAGAACACCAGGCCGATAATTCCAATGATGGCAATCAGCAGGGCCACGAGGGAGGCGATGGTGATGAGTTTCCCCAGCGACTGCTCGCTCTGGTACATATTCTCAATCCATTCGTCCAGATGCCGAACCGTTATCTGGTCCGGCTCACGGGAAGGGTCAAAGGTACGTACCGCTTCTTTGATGTAGTCGGAAACTTCCTTGAAGTTGGCTCCGGGAGCGGTCTTCACATACATCATGCTGAAGTTTCTCCACTGCGTCTTTCCCCAGATAAAGAGTGCCAAAGGCCCCATTGCGTGCTGCAGGCTCTTGAAGTTGAAGTCTTTTACGATGCCTACAATCTCGGTATCGCCCACATGTCCTCCGGTAAGGCTGCCTACGTGAAACTGGGGATACATCTGCACAAATGTCTCATTGACAATCATGCAACCGTTTTCACTTTGATTATCAGACTGTTGGAAGTCGCGTCCGTCGAGCATCTGAAGGTCGAAGAACCGCAGGAAATCTTCGGTGACAGGAAGCACCTCCATGAAAATCTGCGTTCCGTCAACGGTCCGGCCCCAGCCCATCTTCTGGTCAGAGACCAGCGGACTGTCGGAAAAGGTAACACCCCGAATGGATGGATTCTGCAACAATTTGTCCTTCAGCGGTTCATGCGCTGCTCCCGCATTATAGCCGCACCATACTTGCAGGATATTCTCCTGCGGGAAGCCCATGTCTTTTCCCATCATGAACTTGGTCTGCACATGAACGTACAGCGCCATCAGGATGAAGAGGAACGACAGCACAAACTGAAGGCCTACCAGGACATTGCGTAGCGTCTTTCCTTTCACGCTCATCGCGTAAGAGCCCTTCAAGACCAGAGCTGGGGGTTGAGCCGTGGAATAGAGTGCCGGAGCAATACCGGCAACTATGGCAGAGAGCAAGGCGATGCCCAGCATCAGGATCAGGATTCCGACATTATCCTTCAGCGCAATACTATCTGAGACATACGATGCCCAGGACGTTCCGGCGATGACATGCATGATGAGAGCCGCAATGGCGAATGCCACCAAAGCAATCAATCCGGCATGCATCAGTTGGCGTCCGATCAAAGAGCCGCGCCCTTCTCCCAGCACCTTGCGGGTGTTGATGCTCTTGATGCGGAAAGGAATCTCCGCGAAAGCGAAGTTGATGAAATTGATGATGGCGATGAGGATGAGCAGGATGGCAATGGCGGCCAGCGTAATGGTAATGGCTTTGTTTGCACTGGGGACATTGGCCCTTACATCCCTTTCAAAGTGGGCCTCGTGGATTTGGGAAATCCTGAATCCGCTGCGGTATTCGGCCCGGCGCTCTTCATCGGACGATATGAGTTCCCCGAGAACCGTATATATCGCATCCTCTGTCTCCTTGGCCAAGGAAGGGTTCTTCAGTTTGAGATAGGCAGCGTAGGACCACTCATTGACGTTCTCAAGGTCGGTATCTCCCAGGGTTGAGAGCAGTCCGATATGTGCAGTGAAATTCCGGGGAGTGTTCCGGAATACGCCGATGATGCGTCTGGCCTCGCCGCTTCCGTTTTCCAGGATCTTCCCTACAGCACTTTCCTGCCCGAATATCATCTTTGCGAAGACTTCGTTGAGAACGCACGTCCTGGCTGCGTCAAACTCCCGGGCAGATCCTTCCACCCATTCCACCGGGAAGACGGAGAAGAAAGAGGAATCCACGCGGGCCATTGGGATGGTGATAGGGCTTTCCCGGTCTCCTTCCTTGTACAGAACGTCTTCTCCCAATGGCTGCCAGGTGCAAATGGCTTCTATATTCGGACTGGCATCACGGGTCCTTTCGATGAACGGCCGGCTGATATGTGTACTGAAAAGCCCCTGATCCATCCAGTTGTTCTCCATCCGGAACACCTGCTCATGCCCCTCGAAATTGGCGTCATAGGTCGTGTCCCAGCGCACCTGCACCATCAGGATCATCGCCGCGGCAAAGGCCACGCTCATTCCCAGGATATTAATCAGCGTCGAAACGCCTGTCTTTCTGAATACTTTCATAGAATCTATTCTTTTTTCAAGGCCTCGGCGGGATTCGTCCGGGCGGTCTTGATGCTTTGATACAATACGCTCGCGATGGCTATCAGCGCCACTACAGCCCCGGCTGCAAGGAATATCCACCAATGAAGACCGATGCGGTGGCCGTAGCCCGAGAGCCAATGATTCATGATGAACCAGGCAATGGGCACGCCGATGACGAAGGCGATTCCCACCATCTTCATGAACGACAGCACCAGTTCTTTCAGCACGCCGGAGTAATCGGCCCCGAAGACTTTCTTCACCGACACGCTGCGGATTTCCTGCTGCATATAGTAGGAGCTCATCGCAAAGAGGCCCAGGGCGCTCACAAGAATGGACAGTAGCGTGAAAATGAGCACAATGTTCAACACACGGCTTTCATCGGCAAAGCCGTCCTCAATCATTTCCTCAATATACTGGGCTTCGAAGAGCCGGTCCGGGAAGACTTCCTTGCAGGCGGCTTCTACCTGTTTTCTCGCGGCCGCTTGGTCACCGGTCGTTTTTACAATCAGCATCCAAGGGTAATCGTCATCGGGATTCTCTCCGCGGTTATAAATCATTGCGGCGCTCTGGTCTGCCTCGATGGGACGAATCTTGAAATCATAGTAAATTCCTCCAATCTGGCGTGTTCCATTCTTGGCAGTCTGGTATTCCGTTGCCGTTTCCTCGATGCCAATCTGCTTGAAGGCGTACTCATTGAGCCACCATTTGTTCGGCTGATGGTTATCTTGTTTCACCTTTAGGCCCAGGATGTCAAAGTACTTGTCATCGCCCTGAATCTGCTGGAACGATACCCAGCGGCCGTCCGGCATTTCCATCGTCCAGTTGTTCGTTCCTTCCAGCGGGATGCCGTCACCTTGCCCCACTTCTTCCACGCAGGGCTCCGCACGCAGACGGTCCAGCAGCGGCCGGATCTGCCCGGTATTTCCAAAGGCATTGTCAACTACGAGGATATCTTTTGTATTGTAGCCCAGGTCGGCAGAAACCAGATGCCGAATCTGCAGGCCCATCGTGAGGGTGCTCACCAGCATGATGATGGCTACCACATTCTGTACGATGATGATGACTTTGCTATAAACCGTCTTGGTCTTGAGCCGAAGTGTGCCGCGTACGATCTCTATGGGCTGCGCCTTTTGAATCAGCAGTGCTGGCACGAGGCCGGACAGGACCCCTAACACAACGATGAAGCCCAGTACCAGCAGCACATTGACAGGCGTAATAGCTTTGAAGATGGACACTTGATATTCCAACATGCGGGAGACCGCTGGGGAGAGCGCTTCGGCCAGCAGGATGGCCAGTAGCATCGAGATGCCGCAAATAAGCGTACTTTCGGAGATGACTTTCAAGAAGATGCTGCGCTTGTCGGCACCAACCAAACGCCGGGTGGCCATCTCCTTGGCCCGGAAGCCCGTCAGGGCTGTAGTCATATTGATATAGTTCAGCACGGCAAACGCCAGGAGCAGGATGCACATC
>Ga0310691_10009094_pt1 | contig 10132 bp, 11 predicted proteins | sample 176DNAGHGlowgp2_FD_203887 | JGI IMG/M metagenome (GOLD analysis project Ga0310691, IMG submission 203887) | Sheep rumen microbial communities from Palmerston North, Manawatu-Wanganui, New Zealand - 1766 DNA GHGlow gp2 (v2) (version 2) | ecosystem: Host-associated > Mammals > Digestive system >...
TCCACACCGTAGAAGTCGAAGGGGCAGTTCTCGGCAATGCCCTTGACGCCGTTGGTGGTCACCGTGGTCTTGTTGAACAGGCCCACATAGCCGAAAGCGTTGTCGTCGATGGACATCTGCACGATCTGGTTGGCCAGCTTGGCGCGCTGGGTCACGTCCGTCTCATACTGGAGCTGATTGATCAGCGCCTCAGACTCCGCCGTGGGGAAGCCGCCCTTGGCCCACTTGCAATTCTGGCGGAAGAGCGCGTCGATGCAGTAGTAGGGATCACCGGCCTTGTCGGCGATCATGCAGTACAGAGCGATGTCATAGTCGCCGGTGGACACATAGGTGGCGTCCGGATCCTCTTCCACATGGATCTGGGCATCCACGCCGATCTTCTGGAGCTGCTCCTGCATCAAGATGGCAATGGAGTCCAGGGAGCGGGCGGCATAATACCAGATGTGCACCGTCAAGGGCTGACCGTCCTTTTCATAGATGCCGTTGGCATTGAGAACATAGCCGTCCTCCTCCAGCAGGGCCTTGGCTTTTGCCGTGTCAACGGCGTTCTTGGTGACCTGACCGTAAGGCGCGGCAGCGCTGAAGGGGCCGACAGCGGCGGAAACCGTACCGCCCAGGTAGGCGGCCACGGCGTCATTGTCCACCGTCAGGTTGATCGCCTGGCGTACCTTGTCGTCCAGGCGGGTCTTGTTGAGCACATAGAACTGCAGACGGGTGGCGGGGATCTCCGTCAGCGTATAGGTGGCGGGATCCGCGCTGAAGATCTCCTTGGCGGCGGCAGTTACGCTGGTATAGGCGTCCACGTCCTTGGCCTGAATGGCGTCGAGCTTGCTGTCATCGTCCTGCATGTAGTAGAAGGTCACGCCGTCCAGCTTGACGTCACCGTTCCAGTAGGCGGTGTTCTTCTCCACCTCCACGGTGCCCTCCGGCTCAAAGGATTTCACCACAAAGGGGCCGGTGCAGACAGGTGCGTTGTCAAAGTCCGTCGTGGCATCCAGATCCATGATGGCAAACTCCGGAGCGGACAGATCGCTGAGCATGGTGGGATAAATGTCCGGCGTGGCAATGGTCAGGGTTTTGTCACCTTCCGCATTGAAGGCAAAATCGTTCAGATAGGCAAATCTCTCATTGACCTCCGCCAGGCGCTTCAAGTTCCGGATCACCATATCCGCCGTAACGGGCGTGCCATTGGAAAACTTGGCGTCTGCCAGTTGAATCGTCCAGGTCTTGCCGTCTTCGCTGACGGAATAGTCCTTGGCCAGCAGCGGCTGGATGGACAGGTCGTCCTCGACCTTGAACAGCGTCTCCGTCATTCCGTAGATAGAGGTGTACCAGCCGTAGTAATCCTTGTGAGCGTCCAGGCTGGGGTAGGCGAAGCTCTCCGCCAGACGCAGATGCTTCGTCTCTCCCTGATTATCCGGCGCAGGGGTTTTATTACCGCAGGCTGCCAGGCCGATCACCATGCAGACCGCCAACAGCAGAGCCAAAAGCTTATTCTTTTTCATTGGATCGTTCTTCCTCCTTTTTTCTTTGTTCCATCTCGCTGCGCTGTGATCGCCACAAACGACAGCTTTCGATGAATACCTATTGAATTATATTGAATTATATACCCCCTCTTCTAAGAGCGTAAGCCCCCTGGGGGGATGATTCTGTCACTTTTATCACAAATCGGTCTTTTTTGCGCGGATCATAAACATGGGGGTATGCCCGTAGATCAGTTTCTCCTTTTCATCCCACAGCTTCTCGGTGATGTCCCGGTCGTAGGTGATATCCTGAAAACCCACAGCCTGCAGCACACCGCAGTCCCAGTCAGGCCGGATCAGATCGCCCAGCCGGTGTCTTGGCTCGTTCCGGTAGCTCTCCAAGGCTTTTTCCTCATCAAACACGGTGTTGCCGCTGAAATCCGAGCCAAACAGCTCAATGCACCGTTTCTCCCTGGCGAGGGATTCCCGCATCATCTCTGAAGAGGCGAGGGGCAGATGCCAGTTGGCGTCAAAAATCAGCAGTGTACCGCCTGGCTTCAGCACGCGGAGCCATTCCCGATAGACCCGCGGATGATCGCGCAGGGTGTGGGTCACGTTCCGGCTGACCACAAGATCAAAGGTATCATCCGGGAAGAGCAGGTCATGGCAGTCCATCTCCAGGATTCTGGCGTCTACGCCGTATTCCCGTACGTTCCTCCGGGCCTTCTCCAGCATCCCGACTGCAGCATCGATGCCGGTGACGTGATAACCCGCTTTTGCCAGGATGATGGTGAAGAATCCCGGTCCGCAGCCGCAGTCCAGTGTCTCCAATCCAGCCCGGCGGGGCACCTGCTCGCCGATCTGCTCCTGCCAGCGCGCAAGGCGGAAGCTGCTCAGCTCATCGTGTACGATCCGGTCATAGTTTCCCGCGTCCTCTGACCAGTGTTCGTTGATGGTTTTCTGATCAAGCTCCATTTGATACACACCTGCCTTTTAAATCTGCTTTTCAGCGCGCAGCATAAACAGCGGCGTCGCGGCATAGGTCAGCTTTTCCTTTTCGCTCCACAGCCTTTCAGTCACATCCCGGTCAAAGGAAATGCGGCAGAAGGGAAGCTGGTTCAGCACACCCACGTCATAATCGGGCCGAATTGCTTTTCCGAACACCCGATAGTTTTCCGGCTCCAGCTCGCTGTCGATATACTCGTAGGAGCCGTCATAGGTAAACCCGCGCCCGTATCTGGCAAGGCACTCCCTTTCCCTGCGGATGGCCTCCTCCCGGATCGGCCCGGGCTGGTAGGGCAGATGCCAATTGGCGTCGAAAATCAGCAGAACACCGCCTGGCTTCAGCACGCGGTTCCACTCGCCGTAAACCCGCAGGTGTTCCCGGATAATGTGGGTCACGTTGCGGGAAATCACCAGATCAAAGGTGTTGTCGGCAAAGGGCAGGCTCCCGAAATCTCCCTGCATCAGCTCCGGCGCCGCCCCGAAAGCCGCCGCGTTTTCTCTCGCGTGGGAAAGCATCCGCTCAGAGCCGTCGATACCGGTAACGTGATGGCCGGCTCTTGAGAGGAGAATGGAAAAAAAGCCGGGGCCGCACCCCGCGTCCAGGATCCGCAGAGGCCTTCCCTGCGGGACATTTGCCTCAATGTGCTTCAGCCATTGGGCAGGACGGTCGGACTGCAGCTCCGCGCACACGTAGTCATTGAAGTTATCGGAGAGGATGCTCCACGTCTCGTTGATCTGTTCCTGTGTGATCACGTTATCAGCCCCTTTTGACACTCTACACACACGTTGCAATATTTGTCGAAACAGTATCACTTTGTTGTGTATTGTATCATTTCTGACGCATTGCCAACAAGCCCCTGGGGGGGATATGGTCCGCGCGGAATTCTTTCATTTTTCCGCAATTACCCACATGGGGTCAGCGTGTGTGGACCGGAGTCATGGACGTATTATTGTCGAGGGAAGAGAGACCGTATTCGCTCGGTAAATTTGTGCCCCGCTGGTTCGCATTGGCCTTTTGCTTTATGCCACAGCGACTTTTTTAGGACAATGAATTTGCTAAACTTTATTCATAGAGCGGGAACAATCGGCCTATCTTAATGCCGATATAAAATAGAGAGAACTACTCTCAGAAAGGAGATGATACAAAATGGCAGTAATGAGAATGAAAATCGGCGCCCCGGCGCCCATGCGAAATGCAGAGTTTATCCCTGTGTACTATTTTATTCCACGGCGCATCCTGGGGGCGTGTGGAGCAGAGTTGAACGCACTCCCGCGCAACCCGCATCGAATCCTGCGCAGCAAGGCCGCCTGCGATCTCATCGAGAGCGATTTGTTCCGCCTGCTGATCGTGGACGCTGTGGCCTATATGGTCTGGCCCTATATGGGCTTCACGGAGTATATGGAAGTCTACTCCGGCGTCGATCCTGCCTGGCGTCTCGCCCATTGTCCGGAAATCTGGGTGCAGGAACTGACCGACCAGGGTATTCTTCCCACGGCGGAAACGTTTTTAAGGCAGGCCAACGAGGAGTTCGGCTACGTTCCCGAGGATGAGATTGACGCCGTGCTGCGGTTCATCGTGCCGCAGGCCATGGAGCGACACCACATTGGCGAGGTTATCCAGGTAGCCCAAGAGTGCCGATGCTTTGAAGATTTCGACTTTCGGAAAAGCAATCAGAAGACGGACTTCATCCGCCAGTGGTACCACACCCGCACAAGGCATCCCCAGATTTCTCTGGAAGGATTCCGGGAAACCTACGCCGAGAATCACGACGGACAGGAATGGGACCTGCCGGATTCTTCGCAGGATGTGCAGGAGGCGGTGGAGTCGCAGATCCTTGTGGAGCAGTTCAAGGAGACACTCAGCGAAAAGGACATGGCAATCCTGGAGATGAGGATGCAGGGCTACACGATGGAGGAGATTGCCGCAAAGCTGGGCTATAAAAATCACAGCGGCGTGCTCAAACGGATCCGCAAAATCGGACAGACCTATGAGGCCTTCACCGGCAAGGATCTGGGCTTTGAGGATGACGAATACGAGGAATGACACCTATCGACGGAAATCGGTAGGTGTCATTTTTATGCCCAAAACGAGAAAGGAGGAGAAAAATGATATGGAAGATCCACCCGTCGCACCGACAGCGGGTCAATAAATTGGTGCGCCGGTTATGCAGCTGCTGCAATAGCGGCAACTGCATTTTGCTGGACGACGGCGAGCCCCACAGGTGCGTGCAGCTAATCAGCCGATCCGGGATCACCTGCAGGCACTTCAAAAGAGCGGTGCTTCCGGCAGATCGGGAGCTGTACGACCAGCTCAAAAGATATAACGGAAAAGGAGTGTTGCAGCATGAGGATCATGAGCGGTGATGTGGTATGAACATCAAGAATATAAAGGTCCGCTTCAATTTGGAAAAGAAGAATGACCGCAGGGCGTATGAGTATCTGAAGGAATCAGAGACCTCGTACAGCAAGGCGGTCATTTCTGCTATCTGTGGGTATATGGACTTGTCTGAAAATAAGGCGGCAGAGGATGCTTTTCTTGAGCGGGTCATTCAAACCATCCGCCAGGAGACGGCGTCGATCAATCCGCTCCGCGGATTGCTGCAGCTGATGCAGGCGCAGCCGACTCCCCCAGCAGAGGAAACGGAAGACGAGAATAACCAGGCGGTGCTTGATTTCCTGGCCAGCTTCTGATGGGCCACTTATCCACGGTTTTAACCCCAATGCGGGGACAGTTCCCGGCAGATTTGACCCTGCACAGATCGAGTGGGTCCAAAAAATCGATACTTTGGCGGCACTCGCAGGAAAAGTGGCGTCAATATCATTGAAACGTGGAGCATGGGCGGGTGCAGCACAAGCCAAGACGGTGAAAAGGCCCTTTAAAGCAATGCAAGACACAGGAATAACGTGTATACGGCCTCATGGTCTGTCTTACACGGTAACAAGCAGGGACTTTGTGTGCCAAAGTCCCATCAGAATCCACCCATGACTGGGTGGATTCCCTCTTTGGGGGACAACCTCCCCCAATCCCCCAGGCATGAAAGGAGTTGATGAAAATGGGAAAGGATATGAGAATTGCCGTCCGTGTGACGGCAAAGGAGAAAGAACGGATCCAGGCCAAGGCCCGCAAGTGTGGGCTGAGCACAACGGAATATGTGAAGCAGAGATCGTTGGGATATGAGCCGCGAGGGGTTCCGCCCAACGTTCTTTTTGTTTTCCTCGAAAAGCTGGGCGAGCTGGCCGATCAGACCAACTCCCCGGAGTTGGACGAGGAGATTGGGGCCTTGCTGCAGCAGATCGCCGCTGCGCTTCTGCTGCCGGAGAAGGGGTGATCCCCATGGCCGTCACGGGCTTCTGGCCCATCTACAAAAATCTGAAGGCGACGCTGGACTACGCGGATAACCCCGACAAAACCACGCCAAAAGAATATGTGGATGACGATCTCTACGCCGCTCTGCGCTATGCGGGGAACGACAACAAAACAGACAGGCAGCTATATGTCGGCGGCATCAACTGTTCCCGGCAAAACGCCTTTGCGGAGATGGTGGCCGTACAGAGGCGCTTCGGCCTGCGGGGTAAGGTGGTGGGCTACCACGGGATCCAGAGTTTCCGGGATGGCGAGGTCACGCCGGAGGAGGCGTTTGCCATTGGCAAGGAAACCGCGCGTCGGATATGGGGCAACCGATATCAGGTCCTCGTCACCGTGCATCTGAACACAGAGAATCTCCACTGTCACTTTGTAGTAAATCCCGTGTCGTTTATTGATGGTTCCAAGTTCCAGAACAAGATCGGCGATCATAAAGAGCTCCGCCGCGTATCGGATGAGATCTGCAGGGAACACCGACTGTCTGTTCTGGAGAACAGCAGCATCTACGGCAATAAGAAGGCGTACTGGATCAATAAGGCCGGGAAGAAGACCCATCGGGATCTGTTGCGGGAGGACGTGGAGTACTGCTTGACCTATGCCGGCAACATGGATCAGTTTGTCAGCCAACTGCGAGGGCTGGGCTACGAGTATGATTATCGGCGCGGCTCTGTACGCGCGCCTGGCTGGGAGCGAGCTGTTCGCCTAAAAAATCTTGGCTATACCACCGAGAGCCTAAGGGAGCGGTTCAAAGACAACCTATATTCCCCCGACCACTACTACCAGTGGAACACTCATCTGCCATACCGGCCGAAGCAGTTCCCACTGCTGGAGTTGGAGCGAAAGCTGCAGTTCTCTGTGGAGCATTCCCATGATGCTGCCACGGTGCTGGTGGACCTGTTATTTCTCATGCTATTGCTGCTGTTGCAATTGCAGAAAGAAGAGAACACGAAGGCCAGGCCGCTGTCTCCAACTCTTCGGCAGGAGATAGCCAAGTTTGACGAGTTGCAGCGGGAATACCGATTCCTGGCAGACAACGGGATTCACTCGGCGAATGATTTAGCCGACAGCATCGCGGATCTGTCACAGCAAATAACAACTCTGGAAGCGCAGCGAAAAAAGTGCCGCAATCAACTGCGGAGGAATACGGATCCGGCGCGGGAGACCGCGCTGAAAGACGAGGCAAAGGCCATCTCAAATGAGCTGGCGCCTCTGCGGGAGAAGCTGCGCACGGCACAGCGCATTGCGCAGCGCTATCCCGAAATACAGAAAACATTAGAAAACGAGCGGGCCATGGAAATGAAAGCCCGCAACAGAGAAAGAGAGAGGAGTTAAAACATGAAACAAACCAATATTGCCATTACCAGTCTGCACCCCTTTGCAGGCAACCCCTACCAGGTCCGGGACGATGCAGAGATGGACACGCTGGTAGAGAGCATCCGGGAATACGGCATCTACACGCCGCTGATCGTACGACCCATGGAGGGACAGGAAAATGAATACGAGGTGATAAGCGGACACCGTCGCTTGCACGCAGCAAAGAAGGCAGGGCTTTCCGAAGTCCCTGCCTTGATTTATCCCCTGGACCGCAACGCTTCCGCCATTGCAGTAGTGGACAGCAACCTGCACCGTGCGCACATCCTGCCGTCTGAAAAGGCTTTTGCTTACAAGCTGAAAATGGATGCGCTCCGGCACCAGGGCAAGCGAACGGATCTGACTTCGTCGCAATTTGCGACAAAGTTCAATGCTGCCGCACAGATCGGAGCTGATACGTGCGAGAGCCGGGACCAAGTCTACCGCTATATCCGGCTGACCAACCTTATCCCGGCACTCCTAAAGCTGGTGGACGAAGGGCGAATTGCTTTCTCCGTAGCCGTAGAGCTGTCCTATTTGCATCAGTCCACGCAGGAGCATATTGCGGAGATCTATGATCGGGATGAGGCGACGCCCTCCTATTCCCAGGCGGTGCGGATGCACAGGGAGAATGGTCTCAGCATCGAAGGAATCTCCGATGAGCGGGTGGAGACCATTATGTCCGAGCAAAAGCCCAATCAAAAGGAGAGAGTATCTCTTCCGGTGGAGCAGCTTCGCCGCTACTTCCCCAAGCACTACACCCCGCAGAAAATGCAGGACGCCATTCTGAAGCTGATGGAAGAACAGTACCGGCAGCGTGAGCGCAGCCGCGAGCGAGACACGCGATGAAGGGAGGGATACAAATGGAGAAACGTTATCGCTCCCTGGAGGAACTGCCTATGGTGCTCACGGTGGAGGACCTGATGCCCATTCTGAGCATCGGACGCAACATGGCCTATGAGCTCATTCGCTCCGGGCAAATCCGGAGTGTGCGGGCTGGGCGGAAGATCCGCGTGCCGAAGGAGGCCATTGCAGAGTACCTGTCCCAACGGGCTTAACACAAGAATCACACATTTGCAAATGTATCGCACAGCGGGCTATTATGGTTTTGCATGATTCCCGCTGTGCGGTGGAAAGGAGGATAAGATGCCGCGCGGCAAAACAAATAAATGTGGAAGAGGCGCAAACGGCGCCGGATCCATTCGAAAGAAAACGATCACGCGTAACGACAAGGAATACACCTATTGGGAGGCTCGTTACACCACTGGCTATGATCCGGGCACGGGAAAACAAATTCAAAAAACCATAACCGGAAAGAGTCAGCGAGAGGTTGCCGAAAGACTCAGAAGTGTGACTTCGGATATTGACCACGGGACCTATATCGCACCGAGCAAAATGACAGTCGGCGAGTGGCTGGAAATATGGAGCGAGACGTATCTGGGGGGAATCAAACCCCGCACAGTTGAGATCTACAACTGCAGCATCCGTGTCCACATCAAGCCTGCGCTTGGCGCAATCCGCTTGGAGGAGCTGAATGCGCACACGATCCAGAAGTTTTATAACGACTGCTCGAACAAGGGCCTCTCTCCGAAATCCGTAAAGAACATCCATGGCGTCCTGCATCGGGCGTTGCAGCAGGCCGTCCTAATCGGCTACCTGCGGTTTAACCCAACATCTGCCTGTGTCCTGCCCCGCATCCAACGGAAGGAGCTGCGTCCGCTGGATGATGAGCAGATCGCCGCTTTCCTAAAGGAAATCCATGGTGACAAAGATGAGGTTCTTTTGACTCTAACCCTTTTCACCGGACTGCGTGAGGGCGAGGTCCTTGGCCTCCGTTGGGAATGCGTTGACTTCTTCCGAGGGACGATCACAGTCAATAAGCAGCTACAGTATAAGCATAACGGCAACGGTGAGTACCAACTCCAGCCAACCAAAAACAGCAAAAGTCGTGTAATCGTTCCGGCGACATTCATTATGAAAATGCTGCGACAGCATCGCTCTGCCCAGTTGGAATGCAAACTCCGCGCCGGGCAGGCGTGGGAGGACTCCGGTTTTGTATTCACCGATGAGCTAGGCCATCATCTGAATACCTGGAATGTCTATCGCAGCTTCAAACGCACAGCGTCAGCCATTGGCAGGCCGGATCTTCGCTTTCATGACCTGCGCCATTCTTACGCAGTCGCGGCCATTCGCGCCGGCGACGATATTAAGACGGTACAGGGAAATCTGGGGCATGCCACGGCGGCATTTACTTTGGACGTTTACGGCCATGTGACAGATCAGATGAAGCAGGCCAGTTCAGCCCGAATGGATCGCTATATTGAGTTCGTCAGCGGCCAATAAGGGTAAACGTAAGGGAAAACACTTCTCATGTCACTTGTGTGCAGAACTATTTAGTGCGAAATGACGCCAAAAAATAAAATAATCCCTTGGAATTGAAACAATTCCAAGGGATTCCAATGGAGCTGCTGGGCGGATTCGAACCGCCGACCTCATCCTTACCAAGGATGCGCTCTACCTACTGAGCTACAGCAGCATATGGCGACCAAGATGGGGCTCGAACCCACGACCTCCAGCGTGACAGGCTGGCGTTCTAACCAACTGAACTACTTGGCCAAGGTTGCGTTTTTTGAAATCGAGCTTATTTAATATAACAAACAGAACCGGAATTGTCAATAGGAAAAACAGAATATTTCAAAAAATTCTGATTCTGTCCGATGCTGTCGATTTCCCCGCCCGGAAAACCGGGCGGGGAGCTCCTATTCCTTACTCCCGGCCCAGCAGATACAGCAGGGCGTTGCAGATGGCGGCGGCCACATTGCTGCCGCCCTTGCGGCCACGGGCGACGATGTAGGGTACGTCGGCCTCCATGATCAGTTCCTTGGCCGGCACCACGTTGACAAAGCCCACCGGCACGCCGATGATCAGTTCCGGCTTCAGCTTGCCGCTC
>Ga0310691_10009096_pt1 | contig 10131 bp, 6 predicted proteins | sample 176DNAGHGlowgp2_FD_203887 | JGI IMG/M metagenome (GOLD analysis project Ga0310691, IMG submission 203887) | Sheep rumen microbial communities from Palmerston North, Manawatu-Wanganui, New Zealand - 1766 DNA GHGlow gp2 (v2) (version 2) | ecosystem: Host-associated > Mammals > Digestive system >...
AACAAATAAGAAATGAATATAGCAATATTAAATTATCCTTCTGGTACTGTAGACTTTATAGATGACGTACCAGAAATAGACGGCAGTAAAGAAATTGAAAGGTGGCTTGAGGATAACGGCTACGACCTTGACGATATTTATTATATGGCTGATTGCAATATAGAACACTTTAAGGTTATAAATAATAAAATACAGTATATAGGGAGTGTATAGTACTATGAAACTGAATAACGTTTACATCAGAGTTGACTGGCCAGAGAGTCAGAAATGGTTTGAATACAAAGAAACTGTTGCGGCATTTCCCGACGACGAAGAAGATTGTGAGCCAATAGCGTTTGTACCTAACCAGATATACAGCGGCTACATCAAAGGGACGTTGAAAGAAGAGTGTCTATCACAAGACGATTCGCCAAGTCAACCTTCTGCTGGTCAGGCTTGACATATATCATTGTCACCCTATTCCCGAAAGAATGGCCAAGCGCCTGTGATATCACATCAATGGATACGCCCAGTGAGTGCGCTATCGTAGCCCACGTATGACGCGCATAATACGTAGTTATATCTGGTATCACTGGCACGAACTGCTTCGCCATCTTCGGTTCCTCAAACAGTGACGTGGCAGGAGCAGGTACTTCAACCTCATCGCCTATCGTACGCAGGCTGTCGTTCATCATATGCAGAAAACTCTTGACAGCCTTGCAATGGTCAAGCGCCTCGACAAGATGCTCCTTGCCACGATACTTGTCGAGCAATACCTGCGCTTCAGGCTCTACCTTTATACTATACTTCTTATGCGTCTTCGCCCTGACATATTCAAGCCTGCCATTGACGATAGCGTCAGGCTTGGCATTGAGTAAGTCGGTGGCGTTGATGCCTATGAGGTAAAACATAAGGAAGAAGTAATCCCTATATCTCTCCTGCTTCGGTGTGACTTGGTGTGCAAGAAGATTGCACAGTTGTGATAACTCAATTACCCTATGCTTTGTAGGCTCAGTACGTATAGAGAAGTGAGCGAATGGTGACTTGTCAATCACACCGGTGTGCAGTGCATAGTTGCATATAGCACGGAGAGAACGAAGGTATATGCCACGACCATTAACACCCTGAGTCTGTGCAAGGAACTTGTTGAAGGCTACCACATACTCGTGGTCTATGTCTTTCATACGGGTACTCTTGCCACTGAAGAGCGTGACCTTAGTCAGCACGGTATTATATATCTCACGTGTACCGGCAGACAAATCATTGTTGAGGTACTGTGCAAGAACATCGCTGAAGAGAATACACTTTTTCAGTGGAGTCTTGTCGCCCTGCAGCAAGTTCTTCACCTGCGACATACGCATAGACTCAAGGTCATACTCGAGCGACAAGTTCAGCAGCTTGATATCTATGTCCGCCTTGAACTTGTTGATGATTATGTTAAGGTGTGCAGCATCAGGTCTGTTGATGACACAGCTACCATCCCACTCGGTAGGCTTGAGCTTCACGTGAGTAGAGACAGCAGCCCAGTCAGCATTGTTGATGATACGCAATAGCAGGTTGCTATAGCCACTCTTCGTAGAGTAGCGTCCTTCAAGATAGAAACGAGTGTGAATCATAAGCCGCACTACAAATATAACACAGGAATTTACAATACGACAAATGCCCCTGTGTAGTATTCTGTGACAGGGGCAGTATGCTCATACTTCTCGTTTCTATGAAGTGATGCTTGAGATAAGGCGCAATAACCACAGCATCGACAAGTCATTGCGCATCGTGGAGAATAAGGGAGTCGAACCCTTGACCCCCTGCTTGCAAGGCAGGTGTGGTATATATTTTATTTGGCTATAAGCCAGACATTTAGTAACTTACAGAAAATAACTTACAACAAATCCTACAATTTTTAGCTTATGGAACAGATTGAAATCACCGAAGGTGTCATCTGCACAGACCCTTGTTATAAACCAGACACTTGGTGCCATTGCGTCTTGCGCGATGTAAAGCCCGGCACGTGGGAAGTTGCAGTAGAGGAGAGAGATATACAATTATGGGGGCATAGGATTACCGGATTGCGTATAAAACATAAGGACTACAAATCAAAAATGACAAACGAATTGCTGTCACCAGCAATTGGTGTCGACTCAGGGCAATGCGGATTCTTTGATATAGACTACTTTATTCGTCACAAAGAAGACAAAGAAGAAGAGAACAGGTGGTACAACAGAGTATGTGACAAGACACTTGCCAAGCCATTTTATGGAACAATTGACGGCAGGGGTGTTGTATCTGAAAGTGGATATGGCGATGGCGCTTATGACCTATATGGCAGACGAAACAAGAAGGGCGAGCTTGTAGAACTGAGAGTTGTATTCATCACAGAAAACGGCAACTACTGAACTGCGAAATTATGATATACGACCTAACCAACCCACTGCACCGAAAACAGTTCGCAAAGCGGGCCAACCAACTGCTGAAGCAACGATGCAAGGTAGTTGAACTTGTGAACGCATCACAGCGTACGACATCACAGAACAAATACCTGCACGTGCTCATCAGGATACTGGCAATGGAGACGGGAGTGACAGAAGAGTATGCCAAGGAGACGTACTTCAAAGTCTTCTCGAACCCTGAGCTATTCCAAACGCAGATGGTAGACCCAATAACAAAGGTCACCATCAACACACTGCGCAGCAGCAAGGACCTGTCCATCGAGGAGATGTCACAGGCGATAGACAACTTCCGCAAGTGGTCATCGGAGCAGGGATACTACCTGCCTGAAGCTACGCTGAACGATGACGGTACTGTGACACTCAAGGAAGAAGATGCCGAAGCGTATGCACAGGCACTTGTCGAGACAGGCAGGAACAAGTATATATAAAAACTCCCCACCGCGACGGAATGATGGGGAGACGCTGGACTGCACGTTCTCAGGATGCAGCCTCTGTGCATTTGCTGCAAAGATAGATATAAATTCTAAACGTGCGCAACAATAAGCAACTTCCTTATTGCCTCATAATCAAAAAGTTTTCAGCTCAGCCACGAGTATATCTTTTCGGTACTTTTGTCTGAACTGAAAACTTTTTCTTATGGCAGCACCAAGGTGTATAATGGCTGACACTCCAGAAGTTGTCGAGCTCGCAAAGAGAACCAACCTAAGTAATGTTGAGGCGGCTACTCTCGTGGCAATATGGCAGGAAGAGAATGACATAAACGATATGGATATGATGCCTTCAGTGAAACAGCTGAAGGACACAATGAAGATGCTCAAAGACCAAGAGCTCTCTCTTCCCGTGCAGGTTGAAGACTTTAAGAAGTTAAAGAAAGCGCTCGGTAAAAAAGCTTGCGAGGAACTCGGGCTCAACGACATCACGATACTTCGTAAGGATAACAAGCCAGCAAAAAAAGCTGGGTATATCAAGTCCAGCAATGCCGAACTTACTGCGTTAATGATATCTGCATACCTCGAGATGAAGAACAAGGCAGACAGGCAGGAGTTCTCAGACATACCTTGGCTCTCTCCAGCAAGGAGAAAGCTTCTATACGAGAAGTATCTCAACAAGCCCCTGCAAAAACCTACTGATACCATAGCGTCTATCGCACGCCTTGGACTCAATGCGTATAACAAGACAGCGCTAAAGAGTAGGAACGCTGCTGCTCAGACACACCTCATCGTGGAAACGCGAGAGTATGCAAGGTTGCGTGAGCTGCGAAAACACTACTCTCCAAGAGAACACGCAGACAGAGTGCGTGAAGTTGCGAACCTGTTCTCGAAAATATTTGATGAGCTGATACAGATATCTTATTCCAGCAAAGAACAGGTTGTTAAGGAGCTGACATCTGATACAGAAGAAGAGCTGAAGCAATTCAGCCCGGCGCCAAGCCAAGGTCTCTTTATGGAGGAAAGGCGCAAGTCGCAACACGCTCTGCTCAATGAGATGGGTTCGCTTCTTGACCACAGCAGAAGAAAAGACTTCGCATTGAAAGATGTTGGAGGCCCGTCTGGAATAGTAGATTATATGAAGACGAGGCTCGCAACCGTTCGGGACAAGTACAAGAAGAGCGACGAAAAGTTCGTGCGTGAATTGGAGAAACTCTTCGGGATAGACATATATCAATCGCTCATTGACCCCAACACCAGCAGGCTGTCAATAGAGAAGGTTGCTGAGCTCCGCGCCGAGTTAAGCAAGATGATTGACAACATCGACTATCTCGTGCAGGATGCAGCGCCTATCATCAAGGAAAACGAAGGCATAGAGATATTGCTCAAGGCGGATATGAGCGAGCTCTCTGATGACGACTTCAACCCCAACGACGAAGACCAAGTCAAGGAGACGTGGATGTACAAGTACGACAGCATCGACAGATTCCTTGACGCAAAAGAGGAGGTAAAGAACCTCGTCCGCACATTGCCTGAAAAAGAAAACGGCATACCGAAGAAGACTATGTTCGGCGCTGTTAAATACTATCAGGCAGAAGAAGTTGTAGGCGAACTCCACATAGCATTTGTCGGTGTTCACGACAGCCCGTCGATGCTCGCCAAGCTCAGGGAGATGGAGAAGAACTTCGACTGGGCAACAGACTTGGTCGCCGCTCTCGCAGAAGATGACGCAAAAGGCGGCTCTCTTACGACAAACTTCTTCAGGGCATTCAGACTTGCCCAGAAAGAATTCGGAGGACTGCACAAAGGCTCGGATGGCAAGATGGTATACGAGGCATACGGTCTCGAGCAGCAGAAGGAAGAGATATACGATATGTATGTCAATAACATACGTAACAAGGTAGCTCTCAACAACTCTCCCATATACGACAAGAATGGCAACCTGCTATACAGTAGCGTAAAGAATAACTACAACAAGCTGAAGGGCGTAGTCGATAAGGTAAGCGAAGGAACTGGTGCCGTAGCAAACCTCAGCCCAGCAGACGCGTCAGAGTTCATCAAGTCGCATCCGGAGATAGCGCAGCAGCTTGCTGAGCTGTTCCAATCCCTTGGGCTTCCGTCATCCGCCAAGGTTGTATTGCAATCCATAGGATACAAGCCGACTGACAGCAAGTACAACAACAATCTTGCGATGATGCTCGACAGACTCGACAAGATATATAGCAACCTGTTCGTAAAATCCGAAGGAGCGCATAATCATAAAAGCTTCTACAAGATAGACAAAGGCGTATACAAGACAATCACCAACAACCTCAACGACATAGCACCGCTATTCGTGGACAGGACTGAACTTGTAACGCATATGGCTTCATACGTATACGACATCAATGGTGAGCGCAGGATGACTCACGTTCTGCCAACCCTTCTTGACAATGTTCTCGAAGCCCTAAACGGTAACGTATACAGAAACATATCAAAAGATTCAGACAGGGCGGTCTTCGACTACGAAACCCCCAGACAATATCTCGAGAGAGTATACGGAAGAGACAGGTTCTTCAAGATAAAATCACGCAGCGGCGAAGACCTGTGGCTCAACAAGTGGATGCAGGACATTGTCGACGGCAGGATAAAGAAGGGAGAGCTCAAATACACGGAGCTGCTTGACGCTTACGGCAAGCCATTCGAGAAGTGGACATCTCACGAAAGGGCCCAGCTCGCATACGATATGTTCAAGCATGGATACTATAAGCTCCCTATTACATCAGACACACAGGCGGCGAGGTTCATCAAGGCTCCCAAGTATACGCACGATGAGATAGTCGTAGCACTTACTGATGTTATGCGTCAGGAATATGAGAGGTCTATCAGGAAGATGCACATCGAGAATGCTACCTTCAACGCAAACAAAGACCTCTTCTGCTTTATGCCGGAGCTTAATGACATAGAGTTCGAAGCTGACGGCAAGTCATACGGCAAAGGTATGAAGGGATATGCCAGCCTGTTGAGAGATGCAAGCGACGAAGACTACGACACCGCTACGCGCACGGCTATAGAGCAGGTGTTACAAGGATATGTCACGGCATTCAACTCTTCTGCTACAATAGAAGACATAAGTGTCAGCGGTGATGTTACGGCATACAATAAAAGCATCACCGAGTTTGTAGAGAATAGTGCATTGGCGCAGATAAACATCATTCAGATTACTGCTGGTGACATAGCGTTCTATGGTGACTACAAGGACAAAAAGATAAAAGCCATAAAGGCTGGAGAAATAAACAGATGGGAAGGATACACTGACTTCCAGAAGCGTTTCAAACAAATCATAGTTCCGCTCAAGGAGCTTGACGTGTATGCTCCCGGAGCGAAGAGAACGCAGAAATGTCTGTACATATACGACCCGACTATGAGCTCCGCATCGCTTGAGCAGAATAAGAAATTCCTGCTACAACAACTCAAAGCGGATAAGATAACGCGCAGACAGTACAATGCTGCAATGCGCAAGATGGAGCGTAACGACGAGAAGGGACAGAAAGGTATAGAAGTAACGAACGGTCAGGCATTCAGAAGCCTTGACAGTCACATAGCATTGATGCACGCACTCGGTACGTGGACGCAGGAGAAGGAAGATGCCATCACCAGAATAAGGGAGAACAGGGCTGAGCTCGGCGATATGGAAGTATACCTCGAAGTACAGAAGCTGTTCTCTACTGGGCTTGTTGGCTACGAAGGCAATGGTGAATACGCTCTGTCTCCATTCCAGCACAAATGCTCCGAGCAGGTACTCCTCCCCCCTACTATGAACTCATCACTGTCGGCAACGACACCAGTGCTTGGCGCACTGTATGAGTTGATGAATCCATTGAATGAAGATGGTTCACCAGACACAAAGAACCAAATAGACACAATACACTTCGTCTCTACCGTTAAGGTAGGACAGAACGGAGCCATTCCTCTTCCTGCCAACTACAGGAATATGACCAAAGAGGATATCCTCAAGGAGCTGAAGCAAAGCATAGCTGACGCTCAAGAAGGGAATGACGGCACGCTGCCTTACAGTCCGATACACGAGATACCTATGGAAAACGTGGGTACAGTAACATACGTACCTGAACACGGCATCGACAGGATAAACGCCATAGGAACGCAGACACAGAAAGTTGTACCTGCCGACATCCCTCTTGGAACAGAGTTTACTTTCAAAGGGAAGAAATACTCACGTGAAGAAGTGCTCGCAAAATACAATGCAGTATGGACAGAGAAGATTAGGCGAGCATATCAGGAACTCACTGGCAAGATTATCTCCACCGAAAACCTGTCAAGGATGCTGCAGGATGCGGCAGAAGCATCAAAGCGCAGCAACTCGCTGCTCGACAGGGCCTTCGAGCTTGATGCTTACGGCAACTTCATCGTTCCTCTCTGCAATCTGTCGCGACTGAACCTGTCGTCACAGGTGCTCAACGCAGTAATACGCAAAGCTGTAGGCAGGGTATACACAAACGGTGGACAGTTCGTACTCGCCACCGCCCTTGGTCTCGAAGATGAATTGAAGGTAATGTACGATGAGGATGCAGACGGCACCCTTCATCTGAAATGCATAGACTGCGCAATGCCGGTGACATCCTTCAAGCTGGCCGAGAAGTATATCAAGAAGAACAAAGATGGCGAGATGATGCTCGACATCAATGACATACCGGAAGAACTTCGCGAAGCAATAGGATACCGTATCCCTACGCAGGGCAAGAACTTCATTGCTCCACTCAGGATTGTCAAGCTGTTGCCGCAGCTCACTGGCAGCGTCATCATCGTTGCGCCGGATGTTGAGTGGCTCGCCGACTCCGACTACGACGTAGACAAGGAGTTCATTATGCTTCCGTCGTTCGAGAAGGTAAAAGGCGGCGGATACAGGAAGGTGCAGTACGATATGGATGGCAACGTATCGTCTATGTCAGATGGTGCGCTCAACAATATGACCATCGACATTATGCGAGCCGTCCTCCTTAATGACAACATATCAGGTCAAACAATAAGCAGCGGTGACACCTCTGCCGTTGAAGAGGTTGCCGATGATATTAAGGAACTTCGTGGTATGAGCGACATACAACGAAGCCCCGCATCCATCATTGACGTCATAGAACAGGAAGTGCAGAACAATGACGGTAAGGAGATGATTGCAGCTATGGCAGCATCAAACTCTTCACACGCTCTTGCGCAGCATTCGAATCCCAAACAAGACCCCAAGGTTGGATTGAGACTGAGGCAGGAAATATCTATCTTCGGCAAGACTGCGCAGTCATTGTCTCTGCAGAAGCACCCCGAAGAAAAGGAATTTATCTCCACAAACCTCGGTACCTGTATCGGTGCGGCTACCGATAACGCCAAGAATCCTACACTGTACTGGATGAACATCAACAGCAAGACAGTCGGCGTGGCAACGCTGATGATGAGGCTTGGCTATACGCTCGAGGAGGTTGCACTATTCCTGAACATACCGTCAATACGAGAATACTCAAGAAGCGACGACCCTGATGCTGTGCTCGCAAGATATGACATAGCAAAATACGATGAGAGCACACAGTTCTTCAGCAGTCTCGACGAAGCAAAGCAGGCTATACGAGGAGAAAAAGACACCGAGTACCTTACAGCTGCGCTGCGTATGTTCCAGACGCTGAACAAGATATCAAACGAGCTGTTCACCATAGACAGCCTGACAAAGAATGATACTGGCTCCGGTGTGCCTCACGGCGACATCGCATCCAATGTCGTAAGGATGCTGCGCTACCGTAACTTCCTGAATAAGAAAGACTCCAAGCGTCGCATCGATGGCTGGCAGTCTATGTTCTCTGCTGTGGACACGGCATTCGAGAAGGCATGGAGCGACAAAGATTTCAGGGAGGCGGTAAAGAATTCCAATGTTCCTATCGCTCAGGCATTTACTTCATATTCATTCTTCGGCGGATATAGGATATTCCAGAGATTTATACCGCTTATCGGAGAAGAGAAATTCTTGACGCTCGCCTCTGAGGTTCTTGGCGAAAGACCAAGCGAAGATGACGTACGCAAATTCCTGTGGGCGGCACTGCAGTATTCTCAGACAGACTTCGACTGCTGGAGGCACGGCAAAGATAACGTCGAGGATTCACACGCTTGGTTTATACAAACCTTCCCGAAAGAGGCGGCAGAGCTCATTAAGGAATTCCCTGACCTTGCAGACAATGCGCTATACAGAGACCTCAGGTTCGGCAATGAAGATGTTGAAGACTATCCGTTTGTCGACCTTGCATTCAGGACCGAAGAAGGAAACGAGATGTACACCAAGGCTTGGCTCGACCTGCTGTACCACAAGAGCGAGAAGGTTCGCCAGTTCGCCAAAGACCTATATGTCTATGGCTTCCACCGTAACGGATTCGTACCTCGCCTGAACAAAGACCAGCGTGTATATAGGACCAACCATTCACGTCGCGGCAACTTCGGATACCTCGCACCCATAGAAGTGATGGAGAGCATTCCCGGATTGCTTGATGAGACAGGTGATGTAAGACGTATCAACGCAAGGTTCTCAAACGATGCCGACAACTTCGCTGTGATATATCTGAGAAACAATCTCGACAGCATCAGGAGCAAACCTGAATATGCATCGTTGCCGCAAGGGTACGAAGAAGGTCAAGATATAATATATGCTGATGACTTGCCAAGAAAAGATGGTAAGTATGGCTGGTACTATAGCGGCGACAATTCGAGAAAGTCTTTCGCACTTGAGATTGAAGTCGTCAATAAGGATGGCAAGCAGACTGGAAAGACAAACACATATTATTATATATACGATGATAATGGCGCATATCACAGAGTGGATGAGCTCGGCTGGGGAAGAAGAGCAAGTGAATACCAAAAGCTCGAGAATCCATTTGACGATGAAGGATTCTATCGGGAGAACTTTGACATCGAACAGATAGAACAAGACATTGTTGATGCTAGAAATGCGGAAGGAGAAGATGCGGACAGCGACACAAACGAAGAACCAGCAGAAGAACCAAAGCAAACCAACGGCGAACTAACCCTCGATGATTATAATGACGCTACTGGACAACCAATGTGTCCGTAATAAATAATATACCATATGGCTACTACCAACATTAGTGACACTATGTACGACGGCACAGCACGTGAGGATGTGCAGGTCAAGGGTGAAGAGCAGACTCCGCCCACAAGTCTCGGCAACTTCAAGATGACGAATGATGAGCATATCGCCGATGTCATTGCTCGTCTTAGCCCGACAAGAG
>Ga0310691_10009097_pt1 | contig 10130 bp, 7 predicted proteins | sample 176DNAGHGlowgp2_FD_203887 | JGI IMG/M metagenome (GOLD analysis project Ga0310691, IMG submission 203887) | Sheep rumen microbial communities from Palmerston North, Manawatu-Wanganui, New Zealand - 1766 DNA GHGlow gp2 (v2) (version 2) | ecosystem: Host-associated > Mammals > Digestive system >...
GTGGGGCACCCTTTGCTGCCCGGACTTTCCTCCCGTGCCGTTTTGGCACCGGCGACAGGCCGGAGCAGTGCTTTCAGGCCGCAAAATTACGAAAAAAAGTCGATGTGGCCAAACTTTAGACACCAGAGAGGCAGAATAATTGATTATATGCAATCAAAAAGAGGTGTAATTGCTAAATTTGTCTATCTTTTAAGATTTCAACTGTTAACCGCAAACAGCCGTTAAGGCCGAGGGCCGAAGTGTTAAAATGGGACAAAAGTTTGTGACAATTTGTCAGTATACGGAAAAATGACCCTATATTTGCACTCGATTTCGTGAACAAACGGGAGAAAAAGCTCCCAAACAGTGTCTGACTTTAAAATATATACAAAATGAACGTAAATATGAAAAAGATTGTAAACGTGGCTACCCCAGCCGTATGCGTGGTGGCCCTGGCACTCTCAGTAGTGGCCTTCAACAAGACCAACGCTGCCAACACACCGGCACCCATGACCACACAGGTGACGGCTGCAGGACAGCCCGTAGACCTGACCTACGCTGCCGAAAAGGCACTCCCCTCGGTGGTCTACATCAAGAACACCCAGAACTCCAAGGTGCAGACCGTGGAATACGCCGACCCCTTCGAAGACTTCTTCTCCGACCCCTTCGGAGGATTCTTCGGGCGCGGACAGGGCAACGGCGGCAAGCGACAGCGGCAGGTGCAGACACCCAAGCGCGTGGCGGCCGGCAGTGGCGTAATCATCTCTGCCGACGGCTACATCGTCACCAACAACCACGTGGTCGACGGTGCCGACGAACTGATGGTGACCCTCAACGACAACAAGGAGTTCTCCGCACGCATCATCGGAGCCGACGCCACCACTGACCTGGCCCTCATCAAGATCGACGGTAAGAACCTGCCCGCCATCCAGATAGCCAACTCCGACGACGTGAAGATAGGCGAATGGGTGCTGGCCGTGGGCAATCCCCTGGGACTCAACAACACCGTCACCGCTGGCATCGTGTCGGCCAAGGCACGCTCCATGGGACAGGGAGTCAGCTCGATGATACAGACCGACGCAGCCATCAATCAGGGTAACTCGGGCGGAGCACTGGTCAACACCGCAGGTGCACTCATTGGCATCAACGCCATGATCTACTCGCAGACAGGCTCCAACATCGGCTACGGATTCGCCATCCCCACCACCATTATGAACAAGGTGGTAGACGACCTCAAGAAGTACGGCAACGTACAGCGAGCCATGATCGGCATACAGGGCAGCGACGTCAATGTCTACGTCGACAGCGAGAAGGAGAAAGGCAACGAGGTTGACCTGGGCACCATGGAGGGCATCTACGTGGCCAAGGTCATCGAGGATGGCGCCGCCGCTGACGCCGGCCTGAAGGAGGGCGACGTCATCACCCACATCAACGGGCAGAAGGTCACCAAGTTCGGCGAGCTGCAGAACATCATCGCACAGAAGCGCCCAGGCGACAAGATCACCATCAACTATCTGCGCAACAAGAAGAAGCAGACTGCCACGCTGACCCTGAAAAACGAGAAGGGCAACACCAAGGTGGTCAAGAATGCCGACCTCGACGTGCTCGGCGGACAGTTCCGCCCACTCTCCGATGCCAAGAAGGAGCAGATGAACATCAACTACGGACTGGAAGTCATGAAGATCAGCGGCGGCAAGCTCAAGGATGCCGGACTGCCACAGGGATTCATCATCCAGCGCGTCAACGACCAGCCCATGAAGACCATCGACGACCTACAGAACGTAGTCAAGGAGGCATCCAAGTCGAAGCCCGTGCTGTGGATCGAAGGTGTCTATCCCACAGGCAAGAAAGGCTACTTCACCGTCCCTCTCGAAGAGGAATAAGCCCCAGAATCATCAAAAAGGCCACGGATTCACAAAAATTCGTGGCTTTTTCTTTGGTGTTTCAGTTTTTTTGTCATATCTTTGCACCCGGCTTAAAACTATATACGCAATGAGACAACTGAAGATAACAAAATCGATCACCAACCGAGAGAGCGAGGCCCTGGAGAAATACCTACAGGAGATAGGCAAGGAGGAGATGATCTCGGTCGAGGAGGAAGTAGAACTGGCCCAGCGCATCCGCAAGGGCGACCGCAAGGCCCTGGAACGGCTCACGAAAGCCAACCTGCGTTTCGTGGTGTCCGTGGCCAAGCAGTACCAGAACCAAGGCCTCTCACTGCCCGACCTGATCAATGAGGGCAACGTGGGGCTGATCAAGGCCGCAGAGAAGTTCGACGAGACCAGGGGCTTCAAGTTCATCTCATACGCTGTGTGGTGGATACGCCAGAGCATCTTGCAGGCCATCGCCGAGCAGAGCCGCATCGTCAGGCTGCCGCTCAACCAGGTGGGCTCGGTCAACAAAATCAACAAGGTGCTCAGCAAGTTTGAGCAGGAGCACGAGCGAAGGCCGTCAGCCCACGAGATCTCAGAGAAGCTCGACCTGCCCGAGGAGAAAGTCGACGAGGCCATGAGTGCCAGCAGCCGACACGTGTCGGTCGACGCACCATTCGTCGACGGTGAGGACAACTCGCTGCTCGACGTGCTCGTCAACGACGATGCCCCGACTGCCGACCGCACCCTGCTCATAGAGTCGCTCAAGGCAGAGATCAACAAGGCCCTCAAGGTGCTCAACGACCGCGAGCGAGGCGTCATCGAGTCCTTCTACGGCATCAACCAGCCTGAGCTCACACTCGAGGAGATAGGCACCAAGTACGGACTCACACGCGAACGCGTGCGACAGATTAAGGAAAAAGCCATACGCCGGCTGCGCACCACCACCAACAACGAGATCCTCAAGACCTACCTGGGATGACGGGAGAAATGAAATAATGTAATAATGTAATAATTAGAAAATTAGATGAAGACTCTTAGATACATCATGCTCGCAGTCCTGCTGATGGCAATGCTGCCGCAGAAGGCCCGAGCCAAGACCGTAGTCAAGCCCAAGGGCTATCTGTACGGATTCGTGGCCAATTTCACCGACTCGGTGGTCTACTTCACCGACATCCAGGAGGTAGACAGCATCTGGTACGACACCCATTCGAGATTCCTGCTCGGACGCGACCAGTACGCCTACCAGCTGCGCAACTATTTCAACGAGACGCTCAAGATGCCCCATCGCACCTGCATCGTATCCTTCGGACTGACCCGCAAGGACGCAGAGAAGAAACTCATCAAGCTGCGCAAGCTCTACACCGGAAAGAAGGCCGGCAGATATGAGATACGCCACCTGAACGAGAACCAGTTCCGCTTCACCACCGTCAGCATGTCAGAGTCGATAGAGGCCCCCATGACCAAGGCCGAGCGCAAGGCCGCCCGTGAGCAGCTGAAGCAGAAGCAGAAGGAGGCCCGTCTGAAGCAGAAGGAGAACAAGCTGAAGCAGAAGCAGGCCGAACAGGAGCGCAAGCAGGCAGAGCAGGAGCGCAAGCAGGCCAGGAAGCTCGAGAAGGCCCAGCGCGCCAAGAAGGAAATTCCCAATCGCAAGCCCATCGACCCCAACCTGCCGCCGGCAGAGGTAGAGATGCACGAATAGCAAACTTGCGCGTTTATTCGTACCTTTGCAGTCCGTAATTGTAAAATATATAATGATGAAACAACTAATCTTATTATTGACGGCGGCCTGCCTATCGACATCGGCAGCTGCACAGGAGAAGTATGAACTGGGCAAACCCGGCGACGACAACTACCGCTATCTGGACGAGTACAAGGCCCTGAAGGAGTACATCGACTACGAGAAGTATCCCAACTTCAAGCTGGGGGGCGGTACGACGGTCAACGAATACCTCAGCAAGCCCGTATACCGCAACATGATCAACAGCAACTTCACGGAGACCGTGGCGGGCAACGCCATGAAGATGGCCAGCTGCGTGGACGGCAACGGCTCGATGAACTTCTCGACGGTGAAGAAATACGTGAAGACAGCCACCGATGCCGGTCTCAGCGTCTACGGCCACACCCTGGCCTGGCACTCGCAGCAGGCTAACGGCTGGCTGCTGAAACTGCTGGCCGACAGGCCCGACCCCTCGGCCGAAGTGGAGTTTGCCGAGATTGCCAGCAAGGACTTCCGCTCGCAGCAGAACATCGGGTGGCACTCGGACGAGGCGCAATACGGCTACTCGGTGAAGTACGACAAGGAGGACGGACTCATCGTGAACTGCACGAAGAAGAACACCAACTCGTGGGACGTGCAGTTCCTGGCTATGGAGAACATCGCCCTCGAGGTGGGCAAGACCTACAAGATGACGATGACCGTCAAGGGCTCCAAGGCCGGCAACCTGCACAGCAAGCTGGGCGACTGGAACAACGGGCAGTACCCCAACATCCCCTTCACCACCGAGTGGCAGGACGTGGAGGTGAGCTATAAGGCCATCGTTGCCAACAACTTCTTCATGCTCCAGTGCGGCGACTTCGTGGGCGACATCTATATCAAGCACATCAAGATAGAGGGCGACAAGCGCAAGAGCATACCCCTGACCGCCGAGGAGCGCCACGACACGCTGGTGTGGGCCATGGACAAGTGGATCAAGGGCATGATGGAGGCCTGCGAGGGCAAGGTGAAGGCCTGGGACCTGGTAAACGAGGCCATCTCGGGCGGTGGCAACGACGGGCAGGGCAACTACGAGCTGCAGCACTCCGAGGGCTACAAGAGTGGCACGTGGGACGTGGGCGGCTCAGCCTTCTACTGGCAGGACTACATGGGCGACCTGGAGTACGTGCGCCAGGCCTGCCGGCTGGCTCGCCAGTATGGGCCTGAGGACATCAAGCTCTTCATCAACGACTACAACCTGGAGTCGGACTGGGACAACAACAAGAAGGTGAGGAGCCTTGTCGGCTGGATCAAGAAGTGGGAGGACGACGGCGTGACTCGCATCGACGGCATCGGCACGCAGATGCACATCAGCTGCTTTGAGGATGACAATATCCTGAACAACATCAAGAAGCACATCACGCAGATGTTCCAGATCATGGCGCAGTCGGGCAAACTGGTGCGCGTGAGCGAGATGGACATGGGCTACGTGCGCGGCTCAAACCGCTGGGGCAGCTCGGCAAAGACCACTGAACTGACGGAGGCCGAGCACCAGAAGATGGCCGACTTTTACGAGTGGATCGTCAGGGAGTACTTCCGTCTGATTCCGCCCGAGCAGCAGTGGGGCATCTGCCAGTGGTGTACCACCGATGCACCTGACGGTGGCGGTTGGCGCGGCGGCGAGCCTGTGGGCATCTGGGACCAGAACCTTTACCGCAAGCATGCCTATGCCGGATGGGTGCGCGCCCTCTGCGACGGTGAGCCTACTGCCATCTCGAGCATCGGTGCCGAACGGGCTAACGCCGCTCCTGAGGGCATCTACACCCTGAGCGGCCAGCGACTCTCAGCCTCCTCGCTCGACGAGCTGCCCCGCGGACTGTATGTTGTCGGTGGGAAGAAGGTGGTGAAGTAGTCTTATGCAAATTACTAAGTAGCCGGTAGTGAATGACTCTCTACCGGCTACTTTTAACGGTTACTTAATTCCTCTTCTTTCGGAACTTCGAACACGAAACGGGCTCCGGCTATGTAGTCGGTGTCGAGCCAGATGGTGCCGCCCAGCAGTCGCACGATGGCCTTACAGATGGCGAGTCCCATGTTTGCCGAGCTGGGGTCGCCGGCGGGGTTCTCCAGCAATGACACGATTTCGCCTCGATGGTTGGCCGAGATGCCGCAGCCCGTGTCGGTGACGCTCACCACGATGCTGTTGTCGCGCGCCTCGCACCCCAGCGTGATAGTGCCGCTGTCGGTGTGGCTGATGGCATTCTGTATGAGGTGTTTCAGCAGATGCTCCATCGCGTCGAGGTTGGTCATCGCTACCGTGTTGTCGGGTAGGGTAGACTCCACCTCGATGGTGACACCTTCCTTGCATTGTGGGCTCATGGAGTCGGCCATGTGGCGCAACAGGTGGTTAGGCGAGAATGTGACGTTGAGTGGCAGCGATTTCTTGCTCTGGAAGAACGACAGTTCGCTCATCTCGTCGATGAGCTTGGTGAGCTTTCTGCTGCTGCCCTTGATATACTGGCTCATGGCCTGGCGCTCTTCGGGCAGCAGCTGATATTCGGGTGTGCCCAGTATGTCGGTGAATCCCACAATCGGGTTGAGCGGAGCCCTCAGCTCGCTGGTGATGTTGTTGATAAACTCGTTTCTCACGTCCAGCTCCTGCTCAGCCCGTTGGCGGGCGCGGTCGAGGGCGGCGTTGTCCCACTGCAGCAGTTTCACCTTGCGCTGCCGCTGGTAGATGATGAGTGCCAGTATGATGATAACTGCCGCTACGAGTGTCCACACCAGACGGGCGCGGAGGGCCCTGTTCTCGTCTTCCAGCAGGTTCTGTTCCAGCTTCATGCGCTCATTGTTCATCTGCACATAGCAGCTGGCCACCACGTTGCCGTGCGACACGAGCACGATAGAGTCGTTGATCTTCTTCGCTCTGGCCATCTGCAGGTATGCCTTGTCGTCCTGTCCCATGCGGTGGTAGATGGTGGCCATACGCTCGGCCTGTTTCTCTGGCGAGAGGTCTCGGCAGAGCCTGAGTGCCTCGTCGTAGTTGCCGTTGATGATGTGATAGTTCACTTCCACGATGGGCTCTATGGCAGCGATGCCGTCGGTGCGCTTCAGTTCCTGTAGTACGGCGTAGATGCTGTCGTACTGCGCCCTGTTGTTGCGCTGGAAAGCCAGCTGGCTCAGTCGGAACAGTGCCCGCCCCTTGTGTATTGGGGCCACGTTGGGCTCTGCCAGTATCTGCCGTGCATAGCGCTCGCCGGCCTTGGCGTCCTTGCGGTGGTTGGCTATTTTCATGAGCTCCTGCAGGTCGTCGCCGGCACTCTCCTTCGGGAAGTGCTTGTGGCGGAATTCTGCTGCGCGGGTGAAGGCAGCCTCCGCCTCGTCGTAGTCCTGCCGCTGCAGGGTGGTCATGGCGTTGGCGTGCAGGGCGGTGTACTGGCCGAAGAGGCTGTTGTGCTTCTTGGCATCCTCCTCTATGTCCTCGGCTATCTCGTATGCCTTCACATAGTACTGGTGGGTGGCCTCGTAGATGGCCTGGTTGCCCCAGGCGGTATAGTATGTGCGCTCGTCGCCCTGCTCCTTGCTCAGCTGTTTCAGCTGTTCTGTCGTTTGGTTAAATTTCTCTCTGTCTGGAGTGCTGATGTACTTCAGCATCTCTGCCTGTAGTCGGACCGTCGTATTGTCCTTTGCCGCTGCTATTGCTGTCTGGCTAGCCAGTAGTGCCAGGAGTCCTAAGAATGTTGACTTCAGTCTGTTCATATCTTTCGTCTATTGTTATTTGGCTGCGAATTTACATATTAGTTAATTAATATGCAAGAAAAATGCAGTCAAAAACCAACAGACAGCCCATTTTTATGCCTCAAATCAATTTTCCTTGGTATTGACAGCAGTTACGATATAGGCGCTCAGCAACACCAGGACAGCGGCCACGGGCTTGTCCCATGTGAGCTGATCCTGCCCCAGGGCGATGGCCACGAAGGAGGCTATGATGGGCTGCAGGTTGGTGTAGATGCTCACGGTGGTAGCCTGCAGGTAGCGCATGGCGAAGGGGATAAGGAAGTATCCCAGAGCGGTGGCGCCGACCACGATGAAGGCCATCTCCAGTGCGCCGTCCCATCCCCAGGCAGCTGTGTAGAGGGCGTTGAGCGGCAGCTCGGGCAGTGCGATGGGCACGGTGACGATAGCTGAGATGAGAAACACGTACTTCATCTGTGTCACCGGCGAATACTTCTCAGCCACATTGCGGGTGATGATGAGGTAGACGGCCCAGGTGAGCACGCTGAGTATGGCCAGCAGAATGCCTATCAGGTCGTTCCTGCCCGAGCCGAGGCTCTGGCTCATGAGCACCATCAGCACGGCTCCGGCTATGCCCAGGAGCACGCCTACGGCCTTCATCGTGGTAATCTTCTCGCCTATGGTAAGTGCTGCGCAGAGCATCACAGCGATGGGCGTCAGCGTGGCTATCAGCGAGAAGTACACGGGACTCGTGTAGTCCAGTGCCCAGGCGGTGAGCGACTGCGATACCACGAAGCCCATCAGTCCTCCGGCGAGGATGGTCAGCAGGTCGCGCCGTTCCACCTTCTCCCTGGGCATCAGGGCAGCGATAATCCAGAACAGGATGCAGGCGCCCAGTGAGCGCGATGCCATGTAGCCCATGGGGGTGACCCACGAGTCGAGCAACAGTTTGGTGACGGGCACGCCAAGTCCGAAGATGGTGTTGGCCAGGAAGATGGCGCTGTGCGCCTGGAGTTTCTTGTTCATTATATTCTTTTTACTGTTTACAGTTTATAGTTTACGGTTTATAGTTTACGGTTTACAGATGATTACCCTGCAAGTCCTTCTTGCTATAGAAGTAATTCTCATATCTCTGCCGGGGCGAGAGGCGGGCATAGCGTCGCCACTCCTGGCAGCCGTCGGGATGGCGCGCCACGTAGGTCGGGTCGTACATGTGGCGGTAGGCCTCCAGCTCGAAGGGGTTCAGCAGATAAGCTCCGTGCCTCAACCGCCGGTTCATGGGCAGCGCCCTCAGCCAGTACCATATATATAATAGGTAGAAGCGCATCCAGGAATCGCCGCAGGCCAGGGCCTGTCGCAGATGTATCATCTCGTGGGTCTTCAGTGGCGAGGGCCCACTGTTCATCTGGTCGGCCAGCTGTTGCGTCGGCGTGAGTATGCGGCCGAAGAAGGTGAGCCCCTCGTAGCCCCGTCGGAGCCAGAAGGTGTTCACCTGTGCGGGCATATCGGCAATCCGGCTCGGCCTTTTGGCCCGCCACATGATGGGCAGCACTTGCAGCATCATCCACATAATCGGGTGCAAAGGTACTATTTTAAATGAAGAATGAAGAATGAAGAATGAAGAATCTTTGTTTTGGCTGAAGAAATCGGGCCGTTGGCAGAATAAATTTGGGCGAAAGGCGACTTTTGACGTAACTTTGCAGCAAATATTTCAAGGATGAAAGCAAAAGCAGAAAGTTCAAACATAATCATTTAAAAAGTACAAAGACATGAAGAAGACAATTGTGAGTACAAATTGGCTGAATCAATTCTGGATGCTTGCGACGGCCATCTTCGCCATCGTGGCATGCACGGCAGAGAGCGACAGCTGGGACAGTGGCAACACCGGCAGCTACAGTCAGACATCAACGAGCGGCGACGACAACTCGCAGACCACCGCCGCCACCGACGACGCCGCCAGCGGAGCATCGACCGACGGCGACGTCACCACCTTCAGCATCGCACTCGACAAGAGCGCCATCGCCGAGACAATGAGCGTAGACAGCGGCGACGACGACTATATCGAGAACACCACCTTCGCCCGTACCATCACCATCACCTACAGCACTCAGGGGCCCGCCACCGTGAGCGGCGACGACGAGGGCATCGTCAGCATCACAGGCAACGACGTGACGGCCAACTATCAGGGCAGCGATGCCGTCAGATATGTGCTCACCGGCGAGACCACCGACGGCTACTTCAAGCTCTACAGCTCCAAGAAGCAGGCCATCGTGCTCAACGGCGTCAGCATCACCAACCCCGACGGTGCCGCCATCAACAACCAGAGCAAGAAGCGGACCTTCATCGTCGTCAACGATGGTACAAAAAACTATCTGACAGACGGTACTAACTACAACGACGCCATCGACGGCGAAGACATGAAGGCCTGCTTCTTCTCCGAAGGCCAGCTGGTGTTCAGCGGCTCCGGCTATCTGGAGGTTGACGCCAACTGCAAGGCCGGCATACGCAGCGACGACTACGTGCGCCTGATGCCCAAGACCAACATCTGGGTGGACGCATCGGCAGGCAACGGCATCCGGGGCAACGATGCCGTCATCATCACGGGCGGCGTCATCAACGTCAACATTACGGGCACTGCCGCCAAGGGCATCTCCACCGACGGCTACGTGCAGGTGGACGGCGGGCGCACCACCATCCTCACCAGCGGCGGCTACGAGTGGGACAGCGACGACAGCGACTACTCAGCCTGCTCGGGCATCAAGGCCGACTCGCTCATCACCGTCAACGGCGGCGAGCTCAACGTCAAGTCTACCGGCACGGGCGGCAAGGGACTCAACAGCGACCGGCAG
>Ga0310691_10009098_pt1 | contig 10129 bp, 7 predicted proteins | sample 176DNAGHGlowgp2_FD_203887 | JGI IMG/M metagenome (GOLD analysis project Ga0310691, IMG submission 203887) | Sheep rumen microbial communities from Palmerston North, Manawatu-Wanganui, New Zealand - 1766 DNA GHGlow gp2 (v2) (version 2) | ecosystem: Host-associated > Mammals > Digestive system >...
TATTTTATAAATAAAAAATATATTTTTATTTTTTATATGTTGTTTTGGGGTTTTGGGTTTTGGGTTTTGTGTTTTTGGTTTTGGTGTTTGGCCCCAACCCCCAAACCCCCAATCCCCAATCCCCAATCCCCAATCCCCAATCCCCAATCCCCATCCCCATTAAATATTAGAAAATATTAATTATATAAATATGAAAATAAAATAAAATATTATAAATTATCTATTTATATGTTTTAATATAAAATAAGCCTATTGCTGAGAAAGAAGGAATATTTGGATTAAATGTAATTTCTCTTACATATTCATCATCAAATTCAAACCATTTATCTTTTACTTTTATATCACAAATATAATGTCCTCTCATATGAGTTTTTCCAATTTTTTTATTAATTGCAAATAAATCATATTTAAATTTATTATCTTTAATAATATCTTTATCTATATACTTATTAAGATCAATCTTTTCAGGAATTAACAATTTAGATAAAATATAATTCTTTCCTAATAATCTCCTTAAAATTGTAATTATTAAAATATGTGGTAATTTACAAATTTTTCTTTCAATAATATTCAAAAATTTTTTATTAAATTTTGAATCACTATTATCTAAGCAATATTTATAATCAAATAAATCCATTAATTTATTTTCATTATTTTGATTTGGAAATGTAAGCTCAATATCAAAAGAAGTATTAATAATATAATCATAATTCATTTTATCTTTGGCAATGGTCTCTATTTCATTTATAGTAAACATTTTTTCAATAGAGATTTCTCTTTTCTGAAAATTATCAATGAATTTATTAAAAAAAATAATTTTATTTTTTAATTGGGAAAATGAATTATTATAAATTTTATTTGTTATATTCTTTTTTTCTACTTTTAATAAAAGTAAATTTTGTTGCTTTATGCTATCAAAATTTATATATTTATTAATTTTTTTATATTGTTCAATTATTTCATTAATAAGATCTTTTCCGAAATCTTGAGAATCATTTTGAATAAATAATCCATAGTCCTCTATATTTTTCATACAATTTTTTATCTCATATAAATATTTTTTATTATAAGGATACTCTGACTTTGACAAATCTATTATATTTTTAATCAAGTTATTTTCAAATGAACAGTGTTGATATAAATTCTGTAATTCTTTTACAAAATTTGGACAATGTAATAATATTTGTAAAAATGAATTCATATAACATGAATTCCCTATATTTGAAAATCCAATTTTTTTAATTTTAAAATAACTTTCTTTTATCTGCAAAGCCATTTAAATAATATTTCATTGAAATTTAAACAAATAAATATTTTGATTTCATAATTACAAATTTTATCTAATTTTCAATTATCTATTTTTTATATTATAATATAAAGCAAACAATTTTTAATTTTAACAAAATGAGCAATTTAAAAGAAGATTTATTAAGAAAAAATTCATCATTATTAGAACCTTATCATGAAACTAAGAAGGATAATGCAAGTGATAATTTTGAAGAGAATATATCTTATTCTTCTAAAAATCAAGATAATTTACTTATAAAATTTAAAAATAATGAAAATATAGTAAATAGCCAAAATCAAGATATTCAAAAAAAAATAAATGCATTAGAAAAAAAGTTTGATTATCTTCTCTTTAAAAAATTAACTAAAAGAAAAGGCATGAATATAATAAAAAAAGAAGATTGGAAAAATAAATCAAAGTCGGCTCAAAAATTGAATTTAAGAAAAAAAAAAAATAATACAAAAAAAATAAAAGATAAAAATTATCAATATAATAATTATTCAGATGAAGATAATGATATAGAATATTGTAATGATTTAAAGCAAAATTTAGATGAAGAGAATTTTAAAGAAAAAAAAGTAATTAAAAAAGTTCAAATATATAATAATAAAAATGAAGTTATAAAATTAAATCAAATCTTTAGAATTAATGATTTTTCAAAAGAGAATTCTGAATTAGATAATTTTGAATTTCAAACAACTATTGGATTTAATAATATTGGAAATACATGCTATATGAATTCTTTTTTACAAATATTATTTCACATACCAAAATTTTTAGAAGAATTAAAAAAAGTTAAAGTATCTACAAATAAAAGTTTAATTACTAATTTAATAAATTTATCTAAAAACCCAAAAAATAATGATTATTTGAGAAATATTAAAGAATTAATGGGTCAATATGAAAAATCCTTTAGTGATTATTGTCAAAATGATTCCCAGGAATTTGGAATTGCATTACTTATTGAAATTATAGATTCAATAAAAGAGAATCAAAATTTCAGTGATGAAGAGCCAATAGAATATGAAATAAATCCAGAAAAGCAAAAAGATTATATAAAAAAGTTATATGAAAAATATAAGGATAAATACTTTAAAGATGATATCTTTTTAGAAAGTATGTTCCAAATTCATGAAACTTTTATTAAAACAGAATTAAAAAATGGAATTAAAATAATAAGGCATATTGATTTTAATAGTTCCTTCAATATTGAGCTTAGTTTTCCAAATTATATAGAAAATAAGGATATTTCTTTGTATGCTTTATTATCAACAAAATATTTAAATCCAATTTCTAAAGAAGCATTTAAAATTAATAATCAAAATCAATTAAAAAATAAAAATATTAAAGAAATTAATGTAAATAAAAATTGTAAATATTATTTTAAAAAAATTTTAAATATTTTATTAAGAATATTTTGTTTAAACGAATCTGATGATGATAAAGATGAAAGCGAAGATGAAGATGAAAATGAAGATGAAGATAAAGATAAAGTTAAAGATGAATATGAAGATAAATTTGAAGGTAAAAATAATGGGGAGAAAAAAGTGGAAAAAGAAATAATTACAAAAAAGTATGAATTTGAAAAGAGATTATCATCATTGCCTAAAATATTAATAATATCAATAAATAGGGCGATATTCAAAAAGGAATTATTAGATAACTTTTTGAAATATGAAGATAATTTAGATGTTAGTAATTTTTTGGATAAAAATATTTGTGATACTCATTTTCTTGAATATAAATTATATGCAGTTAATGAATGTTGTGGAAATTCTGTAAATTTTGGACATTATTATTCATATGTAAAAATAAAAGGAGAATGGTATAAATTTAATGATAGTTTAGTCACAAAAGAATCTCCTAATTATTTTTCAAAAAATGTTGTAGGCCTTTATTATATAAAAAATGAACAATAAATATTAATAAAACTATTTGTTATTTAATTTCTTGATAATATTTTTAAAAATAAAAAATTGATTAATAAATAATTAATAATTTAATTAAAATTCACTTTATTTTTAATATAATACAGGCCTACAACATATTTAGAATTAAATTCTGGAATCTCTTTTTTTATAGGCTTATTATCATCAAATGTAAACCAATTTTCATTTATCTTAATTGAACAATAATAATGGCCAGAATTACTTAAAATTTGTTTGTAACAATAATTTATTCCATATAATTTATAAGTTGTATCTTCATCTTTAAAACTGTCAACGTCTAAATAATCTTTTAAATCTAATGTTTCTTCAAATTCCACATTATCTTTATAAATTGATTTTCCCAATATAGCTCTATTAATAGTAATTATCAAATAATTAGGAAGTGTGTATAAATTATTAAAAAAAATATAATTGAATTTAGTAATCGATTTGTTTCCTATAGAATTTGTCCCTTTAACCACATAATAATAAAAATTAATTATCCATTGGATAATTGAGGATAATACATTATTTGTTTCAGATTCTTCTTCTTCTGAATTTTCTAAATTATTGATTTTAGGATATTTTAGTTTCAACAGGTCTGTTAATTTATAATTTGACTTTGTTTTTTTAGGAAAATAAAGATCTATATTTAAAAATATATCAAAATCTATTTTTTTAATATTTAATTCTTTTATATTATTTATATCTATTTTATAAGATATTTCATGAAATTGAAACATTTTTTCTAATGGTAATTCATTTTTACAATATTTATCTAAAAATTTTTTATATTTCTCGTTCTTTTTAATTTTGTTTATTTCCGAAATATCATATTCTTCTGAAGCTTCTTCATCACTAAAAGATAATTCACCTTTTATGATTGAAATAATATGCCCAATTAAATTAATTCCAAATTCTTGAGAATCATTTTGAGCATTTTTTCCGTAACTTTCATCTATTTCAGCCATTGAATTTTTAATATTCTTTAATAATCTTATTCTATTTTCATTCTCTGATTCTGAAAGTTCCAATAAAGAGTCAATTAGAAGATGGTTTGTTTTTGTTTCTGAATATGATTCTCTAAGTTTTTCCAAAAAATAAGGAGTATGTAATAAGATTTGTAAAAATGAATTCATATAGCATGAATGTCCAAGATTTTGAAGTCCAAATAAAATATTTTTATTTCTCAAAGTTTTTTCAATTTTTTCTTTTTGAATAAAATTAATATTAATATATTTTTTGTTTTTTTCTGAATTATTTTCTAAATTATTATTATTATAATCAAGCTCTTCTGTTTTTATATTATTATTATATCTATCAAAATCTTCTTCCATAATAGAATATCCAAATGGAAAACATGATTTAAAGAATTTCATAATTTATTTTTTATTAACTAATTTATTAATTATTTGCTCTAAATAATTAATGCAAAAAATAGTTTATAATAAAAATAGTGAAAACTTATTTGATTCTTAAAAATAGATATAAAGTATGGGTATTTGCAATAATAAAGAAAGGAACAAAAAAGTTGTGATTTTAGAAAATAAACCTATAAAAAATTTAATAATTAATAAAAAAAGCAATTTTGATAACTTTGAATGTAAAATAACAGGATTTTCAAATATAGGGAATTCATGTTATATGAATTCATTTTTACAAATATTATTACATTGTCCAAATTTTGTAAAAGAATTACAGAATTTATATCAACACTGTTCATTTGAAAATAACTTGATTAAAAATATAATAGATTTGTCAAAGTCAGAGTATCCTTATAATAAAAAATATTTATATGAGATAAAAAATTGTATGAAAAATATAGAGGACTATGGATTATTTATTCAAAATGATTCTCAAGATTTCGGAAAAGATCTTATCAATGAAATAATAGATAATATTAAACATCTAAATGAAGATTTTTCTTCTTCTATAAGTTATTCTGAATCAGAAATAATTGATAAAAAAAATAAAATTTATAAATATCAAAAATTTGTTGAGAAATACCAAAATAAAGAAACTTTTATTGAGAAAATGTTTACAATAAATGAATGTGAATATATTTTTGAAGAAAAAAATATAACAAAAGTAATTTTTAACACTTCATTTGATATATTATTAAGTTTCCCAAAAATTGAAAATAATAATTATAAAAAAGAATATTCTTTAGAAAATTTACTTGATTTAAATTTCAACAACAACAATAAGAATTACATTAATATTACTAGAAAAGATAAAAAAGAGAAAAATCTTAAAACAACAATTACTAAATTATGTAAATTACCTAAAATATTAATGATTTCAATAGTAAGAGCAATAATTAAAGAAGATTTAATTAAATCTTCTTTAAATTATCCTGCATTGATAAACTTGGAAAAATACATAGACAAAGATTTAATTAATATAAATAAAAATAAAGCTTATTATAAATTATTTGCAATAAATGAGCATGATGGAAATGAGTATAAATCAGGGCATTATTATTGCCATATAAAAATAAAAAATGAGTGGTTTTCTTTTTTTGATGATAAAGTGATTAAAACAAAGGAAAATTTATCTTCTAAAAATGTTGTTGGTTTATTTTATAAATATATTGATGAATAATTAAAATGTAAAAATAAATTTTTATTAAATTAAATTAATGTAAATAAATTAAAATGAATAATTAATATAATTATTTTATCTCCTAGCATAATTGTAAGTATATTCTTCTACTTTTTTATAAAATTGTTCTTCATCTTTTTCTAAAAGTGCTTTGGCATCATTACCATAACCACCTGAAGCAATAGGATGATCCATAATTTCAAGAATTCCATAAAAAACTGAAACCATTGAATATTTTGGATCCCAACTATTTAAGAGATTTATACAAACATGTCCTTCAGAATTTACATTTGGGTGAAACATTTTTGTAATAAATTTTGCTTCTGGACCATATTTTGGAAATTTATTTTTAAATAAAAATTCTAAAACAAAAAAGCCATCTTCATATGGTGAGCAATCTGATCCTTGAAAGCAAACTTTCCAATGTTTTTTATCGTTATTTATATATTCACAATTTACTATGGGTAAATCTGGACAATTTTTCAATTTATTAAATTCATTTTCTAAAGCTTGATTTTCATCTATATAATTTTCTACTTCTTCAACTTTAGATGAATTGCCTCCCATTTTATTATTTCTTATTTAAAAAAATTTTTATACTTAATGAAGAATAAAAGAAAAATAGTTTAAGTTTTAAATATAACTACTTTTTAATAAATTTATTTTAACTTTATTTAAATGAGTGTTAGAAATATAAATAATGACAAAAAAATAGTTTATTTGAAAAATGTTGCAGAAAATGTTACAATGGAAGCTGAAATTTATCCAAGTCATACAGTTGGGGAAGTAAAAAGAATAATAGAAAGGGAGTTTGGACTTGGAAATAATTATTTAAATGGATATCCTCCTAGATTAATTAAAAAAGGAGAGAAAAAAGGTACTTTATTAGATGATGATAACAAGAGATTTGCTGAATATAATATAAAACAATATTCCACCATACAATTTAGTAAAATCAAAAATAGAGGAGGTTTATAATTATTTCTTTATTTAAATATAATCTTATTAAATATTAAATTATTAATAACACTATTCGCATATTTTATATAAAAACTTTTTTATCAAATTTAAAAAATTTTTCAACCATAAGGAAAAAAGAAAAGCATAAAAAAGAATTAAAAAATTGAAAGTTAGTTAAGCAATAGATAGTTAAATAAAAAAATTTTTATGAATATAAAGTAAATATTTATATTTTCAATATTTTAAATATTCTATTTTTAGAAAATTGAATAAAATTTTGAAAAATATTTTTTATTTTATTTGATTTTATATTACTTTTTTCTGGCTCTTCTTCATATTTTCCTGGAGGACAAGAATTAAATGTTCTTATTGATAAATTAAAATAATTATCCCTTAAATATTTTATATCATTAGATTGATATAAAGAAAATAATTGAAGAGAAGCTAATCCAACAATTGAACTTGTTGTTGTTGCAATGGCTGGAATAATTTTTCCAGCAATTAATCTCGCCTTCATTTTATCACATTTTTCAATTTGAAATATTTCTGCTCTCAAATTTGCTGATGCAAAAATAAAATCTATATGACCGTTTTCATCATCATCTTTTTCAAATTCTTGATTTACAAATATATTTTTAAAATCTTTTATTATATTAGAAAGATTCAAATAGTTTAATTCTTCTTTTATTTTAATCAATTTAATTTCTTCTGATTTCATTTTCTTTTTTAATTCTTCCTTATTTTTTTCTTTGTTTTTAAAATATTTTTCCTTATCAAATTTATTATTTTCTTTTATACTTCCAGAAATATTTAAAGATGAAATTTCATTAATTTTTTCTTTTAATATTTGATCATCATTGATTATAGGAATTGACATTGAATTTGCTAAAATTAGAGCATATTTTTTGATAAATAAAAATATAAATTTATTCTCAATATCAAATGGCAATGGTTTTGGACATCTTTTATCTCCACTCCAAAATTTTGTTCCATCCTCATTAAGAGAATCAGGAGGATTTTTATTCAGAATATGAATAATACTGTTATAAAATAAATAATTATACTGCTCCAAAGCGATTTTAAGGCATTCTATAAAATCCTTGTTAATAAGCATTTTTATATATCTAATTATTGTATTTAATTTGATGATTTGATCAGAAGGAACATAATTTTCTGATAATTCGAGATACAATTTATCTCTGTTTTCAATGAATAATTTTACATCATTAATAATATCAATGAAATATCCATTAAAATTATCTCTTGCCCATTCAATACAATGCTCTATAGAAGTTGGAAAATTTCTTAGTGTGCACATTGGAATTTGATTATCAGAGTTATTATCTGAAGGTGAATAATCTATTGTTTTAAAAGGAACTATCACTTGTGAATTTGCTTTTGCTCCATTAGTTCCACTATCAATTAATATTTTTTTATATCTTTTACATTTATCAGCAATATATATTCTTGCTTCTACATTATCAACAGCATTTATTACAAAAGTTTGGTTTTTCCAAAATTTTTCATTAAATATATTTTCATTTTCTTCTCCAATTCTTGCCTGCATGTCAACACAACAAAAAGAATTGTTTAAATTTTTTATTCTTTCACATGCAATTTTAGATTTTGATTCACCTATATTATCTTTTCTGAATAAAAATTGTCTACTTAAATTTGATATGGCTATATTATCATTATCTGTAACTATTACATTATGCTTTTTATTTTTATTAGTTGAAATTCCCATTGAACTAAATATTTTTAAATATTCGCATCCTAAAGCTCCTGCACCAGCCATAAAGATATTTGAATTCTCTATTTTTCTTTGAATTTCTTTCCCAAAAATTGCAATTTGATCATCATATCTTGTCCCTTCTAAAGTTCTATCTATTTTTTTTCCTTCTAATGCTTCAACTACCCAATTAAAATTTAGCCAAAGCCATTGATTTAAAGGCATATATTTTCCTGTTATTTTAATTATTTCATGGGCAATTACTCCACCTAAAAATGAGGAAATAGAAGATATTTGTATTCTTGACCATAATGATAAATATTTTATTGTTTTCTCAAATAATATATCAAAATTAACATTTTCTTCTCTTATATCTTGAATCCAGAATTCTTCATTTTGTTCTTTTTCATTTAAAATTTTATTAGCAATACTTACTAATTCTTTTGCATGATTTTGGTCATTTATTTCTGGAAGATAATTATATTTATTATAAAAGGAAAATAATGCTAAAATTCCTATATGAATTATTTCATTAGAACTTGTTTCATCAATTATTTGAGGAATATCATTCTCATCATAAGGTTCTTCAATCTTTTTTTCAAATGAACTGAATTTTATTGAAAAAGGGATTTTTGCTTTCATTACTACGCCACCTCCAATATAATTTGAAAATTTTGATGTATCACATATTTGAATATTATATTTGTCAATTATTTTTATCTTAATTGCTTCACAATTATTTAATTCCTTCATTCCTTGAATTTCTTTAAAAATAACAAAATCATCATTTTTTAAATCTAATAATTTAAGTGGATGAACTAAATTGACAATTCCAGGATTTCCTTTTGAGATTGAATTAATAGTAAATCTCTTTGGCTGTTCTCCATTAATGTCATGGACAATAAAATCATTTCCAAAATCAGTAAAACAAAAAATATTAATTCCAAATTCAGAACCATATATAAAGCCAATATTATTATTCCTGCAAAAATTGTTAATTTCAATTATATCGTTTTTTGGCATAAACTCTGTTATTACAATTACATGATATTTTTCTTCTTCATCTTTAATATTTTCTTTAAGATGCTCTATAATTGAACCATTATTCAATCTATCTAATTTAACGAAAAGATTAAGTTGAGATAAATTTTTTAATGAAGCTTCATCTCTTCTTTTTTTTTCTTTAACATCTTGTTCATTTATAAAAAAATTGGCTGTCAAATCATTTATTTTTGAGATTTCATTATCATATATGATTAATTTTCTTGGCCCTAAAAGAACAATATTTTTAGCTGTTTCAACTCCAACACCTCTCATTCCATATATAAAAATATTTTTTTTAGAAAATGAAGTCATTGTCTCCTGGCCAATAGTACCTATTTGTCTAGAAAAAAAATTAGAATAGAAACTATTTTCTTCTTGTAACATTAATTAACATTTAGCTTATAATATTAAATATATATATAAAAATGTTTAAAATAGTTATAGATATCTATTTATTCAATTAAGCTAGGATTCATTCATAATTTTAAGAATATATATTAATTATTATATTATAATTAATAATTTCATTTGGGGATTGGGGATTGGGGATTGGGGATTGGGGATTGGGGGTTT
>Ga0310691_10009099_pt1 | contig 10129 bp, 6 predicted proteins | sample 176DNAGHGlowgp2_FD_203887 | JGI IMG/M metagenome (GOLD analysis project Ga0310691, IMG submission 203887) | Sheep rumen microbial communities from Palmerston North, Manawatu-Wanganui, New Zealand - 1766 DNA GHGlow gp2 (v2) (version 2) | ecosystem: Host-associated > Mammals > Digestive system >...
CGCAACGGCGAGCGCTCGCCGTTGCGATGACGAGCCTTCGGCAACTAGTTGAATTCAAAGGAGCGGTTCAGTTAATCCTTTTGGACGCTGAAGATAATCCCATAAAGCACTTCTGTAAATCCCCTCATAGGATGCTGACAGTCACCTAAAGATATATAAAGGTAGATTATAGGCGATGGTCTTCTTCCTTGCCTGCTCCACCCCTTCTGCGTGGCGAAATGTTAAAAATGAAGGTATCATGTAAAAAAGTTTGCGAAATAATTTGGTTTATAAAATAAACTTCTTTATCTTTGCGGCGTAGTTCGAACAACAATGGCTGAGTTTGCGCTTTCTGCAGGAGCACGGACGAGGCTGGAGAAATGAAAAATCGGAAAAGAACAACCCTTAAAAAAAATGAGTTATGGAAGAAAATATCAACATGACTGCTGAGCGCAGTCTGGAAATCATCACACAGCAGATTGAACAGAGCCGACAAATGGTGTCAAAGAAAACGGGGCAGTCGCTCTATATCGCCGGACTCTGCATCATAGGTATAGCCTTGTTGATTGGCATTTGCATCCTTCTTACGGGAAACCTCGCATTCTACCTATTATATATTTTGTCGCCGATTGTCATTTATGGCGTTGACCGCTATGTAAACAGGAATAAGCCAACAATTCCTGATAGCATTGTAAGTCACATGGTTGACAAGACATGGCAGACATTCGGTATCTTCGCGGTTTTATTCTTTGTGTTTGTCTTTTTATACAATTACTTGATGAGTCATACGGAAAGCCTGGAAGTATATTCGCGCCTGGTAGTTCAACCCTTCCGTATCATCCTTCTCCTATTTGGTATGGCCATCACCATTAACGGCTATATCCTCAAGAGCCGTTGGATGGTTATTTGTGGCATCATCGGTGGAATCGGTGGTTTCGCTTGGGAATCGTTCCATGTATCACAGACACTGGTGGGATGGTTAGGAAGCTACACCAATAGCAATTATTGCGGGATTGTCTTCGGTTTGATTCCTGGATTTATTATCGCCTTGTTTGCCTTTATCGGCCTGTTGCTCCCAGGCTGGATGCTGACGAAACAGAAGTAAGCAATATGTTCCAACCATTAGACCCACTGCTGCACTCTGAGCTGCGACTTGCCATTGTGTCGCTGCTTATCAGTGCCGAAGACGCCGAGTTCCCGTACATCAAGGAGCAGACGGGAGCCACGGCTGGCAACCTGAGTGTGCAGATAGACAAACTGTCGGCGGCGGGCTACATAGAGGTGGAAAAGACCTTCAAGGGCAAGAAACCCTGCACAGTCTGCCGCATCACGCCCACAGGACTGAAAGCATTCGAAGATTATGTGGAGGCGCTGAAGAGCTACCTCAACGTGAAGTAGTTCTACAGCAATAAGAAAGGAAAGAAATTAGAATAAGAAATGACAAAATAATAACTTGGGATTATTCTCAACCACGAATTTCACGAATTAAACGAACCTTTAGCTCGGCGTAAGCCAATTATTCTTTAGATTATTAAATCATATTTCACGAATAAAAATGCAATCATTTTTAAAATTAGAGAAATATGATAAAATTAAGAACTAAAAATTCGTTTAATTCGAGTAATTCGTGGTTTCATAAAATACAAATGAATGGATTAAAATCGTCCCAAGTTTTTTAATCGTTGTTAAAAAAGATGTTTTACCAAAACTTATCATTTCTGGTACAATGATTCCAATTTATTCTAATTTCTTTCCAAATAATATCGTTACTTACTTTTGGAAAATCTTTGGGGTGAAAATGAGTTGTGCCCAAAGCCAATGGAGATGACGCTTGTCGCTTGTGCGGTTCAAGCGCTCCATGGTTTCGGAACCGAACATGAAGGTATAACCGGCTTGGAAAGCAACATATTTGTCGAATTGCCACGAAGTGGAAAACTCTATTTCATGACCGAGTGTCCTATCAAAATTTGGTAATTTGTAGGCAGTAGCAAAATAGTGATAGTTTCCTGTGAGACTCAGATTGTTGAGGGGTTTGTAGTCGGCTCCAAAGAAGAGATTCTGCAAGCCTGGCGTGAATCCTCCCACATAGGTTTGCATATAGAAAAAGTCCATGGCACCATAGAATTGATGGTGGGAACCGAAAATGGAACTGAATCCACGGATTTTGTGGTGTCGAGTAAGACCTATCTGACCAGGTTTTGGCACGGCAAAACGCTCGTCACCACTCAGATAGTCGTAGCCAGCGGTGAGCGTCAGAGGACTAATGAGCGTGTAGCTTGTTTTCACACTTGCCATATAGGCTGAAATGTCCAAACCATACTCGCTCTTACCCATTTGTCGGTAGTATGAAGCCTCTAATGAGAAGTTTTTGGGATGGAATTTCACGTAACCACCAAAAAGCTGCTGGTTCATGGTTTCGTATTCGTCATCCTCATCATCTCCATCCTGCATTCCTGTATTGATAAAAACGGCGGAAATGCCCAATGGGAAATGGGAGAAATCATAATGATACCAAAGGGTTTGCATCGACTTATAAGGCTGATAACCATTCTTGTAGAAGGTACCTCCGTTGATTTTCTCACCATTTTGGTTGAAACCCACAATGGCATGTGCATGATGGTTTTTGCCGTCATAGCCCAATTTCAGCACATCGTGTGTGACAGACATCATCGACCAGTCATCTGAACCGATAATACGCTCGTCGTCGTATCGCAACGCCTGGCGACCTATCTTGAAGAAGAGTCCCTGCTTCGTGGAATATTGCATCCATCCTTCGTTAAGATTGAACGAACCGCCATTCGACTGTCCCCAAATTCCTGCATGCTGGGGAGTGACTCTCATGGTGAGATTGCCCCAAGAGAGTTCTGCACTCAAACGGATACGATCCATCACAAAAGCAGCATGATTGTCCACAACTTCCGCCACAGGCATACCACCATAGCGATATTCTCCACGCGCCAGCATATTGGCATCGATATTGATGGAAGGACCTTTCTCCGCTGGTTTTTGCTGAGGGATACTATCTGCCGACTGGGAGAAAGCAACGAAAGGACACAAAAAGGCGAGTAGCACTGAACTTAATATTTTTTTCATAACCATCTCTTTTTAAGGTCGCTAATTATTCATGGATTGATGGCAAAGATAGAAAGTTTTTGGCATATTTCGTTCTTTTTTACGAGTTTTATTTCTAAATTTGCATGGAATGCACAAAATAGATAAAGAATTGTAAACAATGGAAACAGATGCAATACAGCTGGAACTGAATTTTGATGCTCCATTAGAAACAGAAGACAAGACCTCTTCATCAAATTGTCCACCCCATTCGAGAACCTATCAATCTATGGTTCCCGACTTCGGCAAATATGAGCCAACCGACATGCTGGAAAAGATGGACATTGCCTTTCAGCAGTTAGGAACCTTATCATTCAGAGGTATGTCTCCGCTCGTCAAATTCATCATACGATCCTTTTACGTGGAGGGAAAGAGCGTGACTGATATGTACAATCAGATAAAACAAGGAGTGGAGGGCATCAAACCGCTCACGAAAGAAAGAATACGCGTGCTGACTTTTGACATCTGCGACGAACTGCTCCATCCATCATTCAAAAACATCCATGTGAAGAGAAGTTTGATAAAACCAAAGTTTGTGGAAGCCATCAACCTCTATGCACAATCCAAAATAGGTGAAATCGTCACTAACAAGCAAATTGCCGAGTCTTCTCGCCTTCAAGCTATCGCATTCATGCTGAAGAAACGAATAGCAAAGGGAGACACTGTGATTCATTGGATTCAAAACCAGCCCATCATGTTTGACATGAACATAGAGAAAAGACTCTTCAACGCTTCATATCAGAGCCTTGTCAATTGCCTACAAGAAGAAGTGCGACCCATGTCCTTAGACATGATACTAACCAAGGTTTCCCAACATCCATCCATGAAAGGACAAACCATCAACAAGAATCTTATATGCCTCCTGCTGACACATCAGGAAACATTCGAGACACTGACTAACGAAAATGGAGACACAAGTTACCAACTCCGATACGAGCATCTCAATGTCACACAAAAACTGGCACGCATCATCTATGAGCATAAAGAAATAACTCCTGCTGAAATCGCCGAGGAATTTAAACGAAGGGGAGATAGAAAACACTTCAGTTCCATGACCACAACGAAAACAAAATATCCGTGGTGCGTCTTAGTGGGAAAAAGCAAATGGGTTTACGCTCCTGACAGTGAAATAAACCGCAAGCCCATGGATGTCATCAAAGACTATTGCTACGAACACAAACGCTTCACCTTCGATGAGATTACAGCATACCTCACCGCTGAAGGATACATGATAAAGCCCGGCTCCGTTCGATGCTATATCATGAAGCATTGCAGACGACGCAACGATGACAAGAACAGTTTCTGCCTCACGTCCGAAGTTCCTGAGGAAGAAAACCATCTTTGGTTTTCCAAACAGCAGCAGACGACTCGGAATAGAGAGAAAAAATGGCTTTCTCCAGTGCTTGAAAAACTTTACGAATTATTGGTCAACGAACCTAACAAAATGATACTGCAAAGAGAAGCTTTCCAGCAGTGCGTCAGCATCTTCGAGGCAAACGGAATATCACCGAACAATTTCTACAAAAGCCTTCATACTATTTCTTGGTTGGAACTTATCACCATAGATTCGAAAACCTACTTAAAATTAAAGTAGGTTCAAAAATCAATCCGACATAATTTGTAGAACCTACCTTAAAACAATGTTGACCAGATCCACAACGTCGGAAATATCTACAGAGCCGTCTTCGTTCACATCTGCACGCGGGTTATCACTTAGACCGTTCAAGATAATGTTGACCAATTCCACAACATCCGATATGTCAACACTTCCATCGTTGTTCACATCACCACGAAGGTAGGTATCTTCATCACCTAAGTATTTGATGCCTATGACGTTCGCCACGTACCAATTGCCAGCAGCAGAAAGGTTACGGATGCCGTATTTCAGCGTGCCATCGGTGACAGTGGCATAGATTGTGATAGGTGAAACACTGCTTACCCATTCGCGATCAATCACCTCCAGATTCTCCTGCGTTTCGTTGGCGAATGCCACGGAAAGACCGTTGCCCGTTGGGCACTCGAAGCCACGCTTCGAGGTGAAAGAGGCTGCCAATTCAAGTTTCACGGCATAAACTCCGTTTTTCAGCCCTGTAATGGTCTGCGTGAGCACATCGCCTGCACCTATAGAACCACCATGTAGGTAGCGTTCGTAAGCCGTGTGACCCAGTCCTGTGTACACTTTCGTCTGTCCTTCCCATTCGGTAGGAGCAATTGCTATGATATCATCACCCACTTCATAGTTAAGGGAGAAGTTCGCAGTCACCGTGACGTCAGCTGCCGGCATGACGAAGCTGTTGCCGTTTAGAGAAACATTCTCGCCCGTGCAAGTGGTGACTGTAAGAGACTCCAACTGGAAGTTTGCGTCTGGAGTGGCACTGAGGGTAACTGTAGTGCCAGCGGTGGTGTTGGACACGCTGGATGTGAGGGTACCGTGTTGTGCAGATGTATTGATGTTAAAGGTGTTGTTGGTGTTTGTCGATACGTATGTGATGCTTTTGACATTAGCCACGTACCAGTTTCCGGCGTCGGCGATGTTGTAGATGCCGTAGCGTAGGATGCCGTTGGTGACGGTGCAGGTGATGGTGATGGGTTCGATGGACGACACCCAGCCGCGATCAACCACCTCAAGAGTGCGGAACTCGTCGTTGGCGAAGGCTAGAGAGTATCCTGTTCCAGTGGGGCACTCGAATCCTCTACCGGATGTGAAAGAAGCCGCCAGTTCGAGCGTGACGTTGTAGGTTCCGTTCTTCACGCCTCTGAGTGTCTGCGTGAGCACATCGCCAGCACCTATAGAACCACCATGTAGGTAGCGTTCGTAAGCCGTGTGTCCCAATCCGCCGTATTCGGCCGTCTGTCCTTCCCAAACCGTCGGTGCGTCGCTAACGATGTCGTCGCCCACTTGCATATCCATGAAGTTGTTGTTGTCGATGGTGAAGATCAGTGTAGTGAGGCTTTGTGCAGGCAGAGAGACGGTCAGTTCCTTGGTTGGTTCCGCGATGGAGATGGCCGTCTGTTGGCACAGTGATTCGTTGGACGTAGACAGAATCCTTTTACCGCTCTTGGCTTTGTAAGGCAGTTTGAGGTTGAGGTTGTATTCGCTGCCGGTGGTATTGATGGCCATGACGATGAGCGAGTCACCCTTGATGTATGCTGAGAACTCGTACTCGCTTTCTGTTCCGGTGTAGATACTGGCGTTAGTTCCGAGACGCGTGGATCCCGTGACGTTCTTGGAGAAGTGCGACATGACGTAAGCTCGTGGCAACAGTTGGTTCTTCGTGTTTCCGGGGTTGTACTGTTCCTCACCAGTGCCGACGAATGACCAATGCGCGCGCATATACCAATGTATATAAGCAGTTCCTCCTGCTAGCATACATTCGTTGAGTTCCTCGGCGAATCGCAGTTGGTCGCTCCAGTATGGTAGGTGGTTGATGTTGTCGGTGGCGGAGTGTTCAGTCATCCAGACCTCCTTTCCGTAGCGTGCAGCCAGTACGGCCGCTTGCTGCATGTTTCCCAATGGCGGGTGTCCGTATATATGTCCGGCAATGATGTCGATTTGGTTGCGTGCCGTAGGGTCGTTCATGAGCGCGTCGGAATACTGGGGGTCGAATCCGAGCGGTTCGGCGCTGATGAGTCGCACGTTGGGATAAGTCTGCCTATCGAGCATGTAGGCGTAGTTTTTGACAAGGTTGAGTTGCTGCTGTGGTGTGTATAGACATCCAGAGTAGCTGACCCACCAGTCGGGTTCGTTCTGTACGGACACGGCGTCGATATCCACACCGTTGCTCTTCATGTATGCCAGAAAGGAGTTGAGCCATGGGAAGAACTTATCATAGCAGTCTTCGCGCAATGCTCCACGTTGGTAACCTTGCTGCTCGCTGTTTCCGCCTTGTGGGGTGCCGTTGGTCTTGTATGCTCCTGGTGGTGACCAAGGAGTTCCGAAAACCAATGCTCCTCTCTGTTTGGCTTCCTTGGCGCATGGCAAAGATCCGTGCCAGTCGTAGGGAGTGTCCCACCCCACGTCCTGATAAGAGAGGTCTCCCTTGAAATCAGGCGAAATTTCAATGCGCATGATGTTCAGTCCGATAGGAGAATCCGCTCCATAGAGCAGTTTCACGGGTTGTGTGTCGTCGGCGTAGGGGCACATGGCTCCGTCGCATGCTGCTGCTCCGAATCCCGTGATTCGCTGGTAGCGGGTGGAGTCCACTGTTAAGGTGATGTCTATTGCATTGGCAGCGGTGGAAAATGCCAGCGCAAGGATGGCTAAAAGATTTTTTTTCATTATTATTTTTTTAGCATTTTTTTACTATTAACGATGTAGATGCCCTGCTTTGGAGTGGTCACCTTGCGTCCTGTCAGGTCGTAGATGTCACCAGAATCTTGCAGGGTGTCGATACGGAGTACATCGATGTCTGTTGGGTCAGCAGCGAAGGAACATGAGATGAACTTGGCTTCGCCAGCATCGTCAACAGGCAAATATGCCTTGTAGGCAGGTATGGTCTTCACTGTACCACCAGCCTTCTTGAAGCCCGTGTATTCCTTGATGCCACGACTCAGCTTATAGATGGACTTACCCTCCATGGCTGCCAGTGTCGCAACAGAAGTGTCTTCCAATACTCCATGCAATTGACTCTCGACATTCTCCGTTTGGCTCCAAATTCGGGATTCCACGTCAAAGTGGTATCGTGGAGGAAGCTAAAGGCTCAAGATTCAAGCCTAAAGGTTCTATCCGAATGGCAACCAACGCCAATGTCAAAAATAACGTTCTCGTTCATCATTCATTATTTAAAACAATGTTGACCAGATCCACAACGTCGGAAATATCTACAGAGCCGTCTTCGTTCACATCTGCACGCGGGTTATCACTTAGACTGTTCAAGATAATGTTGACCAATTCCACAACATCCGATATGTCAACATTTCCATCGTTGTTCACATCACCACGAAGGTAGGTATCTTCATCACCTAAGTATTTGATGCCTATGACGTTCGCCACGTACCAATTGCCAGCAGCAGAAAGGTTACGGATGCCGTATTTCAGCGTGCCATCGGTGACAGTGGCATAGATTGTGATAGGTGAAACACTGTTTACCCATTCGCGATCAATCACCTCCAGATTCTCCTGCGTTCCGTTGGCGAATGCCACGGAAAGACCGTTGCCCGTTGGGCACTCGAAGCCACGCTTCGAGGTGAAAGAGGCTGCCAATTCAAGTGTCACGGCATAAACTCCGTTTTTTAGCCCTGTAATGGTCTGCGTGAGCACATCGCCTGCACCTATAGAACCACCATGTAGGTAGCGTTCGTAAGCCGTGTGACCCAGTCCAGTGTACACTTTCGTCTGTCCTTCCCATTCGGTAGGAGCAATTGCTATGATATCATCACCCACTTCATAGTTAAGGGAGAAGTTCGCAGTCACTGTGACATCAGCTGCCGGCATGACGAAACTGTTGCCGTTTAGAGAAACATTCTCGCCCGTGCAAGTGGTGACTGTAAGAGACTCCAACTGGAAGTTTGCGTCTGGAGTGGCACTGAGGGTAACTGTAGTGCCAGCGGTGGTGTTGGACACACTGGAAGTGAGGGTACCGTGTTGTGCAGATGTATTGATGTTAAAGGTGTTGTTGGTGTTTGTCGATACGTATGTGATGCTTGTGACATTAGCCACGTACCAGTTGCCGGCATTAGCGATGTTGCGGATGCCGTATTTCAGATTGCCGTCGGTGACAGCTGTAGAAATTGTGATAGGTTGTATTGATGAAACCCATTCCCGTTCGAATACCTCAAGGGCACGGTATTCATCATTAGCGAATGCCTGTGAGAGATCTGTTCCCGTTGGACACACGAAACCACGACCTGGGGTATAGGAAGCAGCCAACTCAAGGGTGACGTTATACGTGCCGCTTTTCACACCTGTGAGAGTCTGTGTGAGCACATCGCCAGCACCTATAGGACCACCATGTAGGTAGCGTTCGTAAGCCGTGTGACCCAATCCTGAGTATGGACCTGTTTGTCCATTCCATACTGTTGGTGTATAGCTTACAATATCGTCGCCCAGTTGGTAAGAATCAGGTATGTCATTTGACATTTGGGTGAGAGCCCACTGCTTATACCACTCAAAGCAGGCTCCACTGCAGGCTTCCCATGCACTGGCATAACCGTTGGCAACCATAGCTGTCTGATATGCAGGACGTACGGTGCCATCTGATAGATAGGCATTCACATCGATGTAGGTATCGGTACCAGACAAAGTCATGGAGATAGTTCCATAATGGTCAAGCAGTCCCTTATAGAGCGCACCCCACATTGAGGTAGTACCTGTTGCCCATGTACCATAGTTGCCAACTACCCAATTTCCATGTTCATCAGTATGGCCAGTTCCGCTTTTCTCAGGGCTCCAGTCAACCTCTGTGATGACAATAGGATTGGTGTCGATAACAGGAACTTGAGCATGGAACTGATTGATGTAATTATTTAATTGAGAAATGGGAGTCGAATTGTTGCCATTATACCAACCCACGTAGTTGTGGACCGCATAGCCGAAATTGTTGTCCTGAATAGGATGGCTCACATAGTCCTGATAGTTGCTCTGCCAACCAGTTCCTGGAATCCAAAGGATACCATTGAATCCGTTCTGGCGAATCTTGTTGACGATAGGCTGGAAGAAGTCGTGCAGTGCATTTGAATCGTCTTGACCATATCGGTTTTTTACAGAAACAGGCTCATTTCCAAGTTCGAGGGAAATCTGACCACTATACTGCTTGAGTGTTGCATTGCTCGACACAATATCCCACACCTCCATCAAATAGTTGTTATAGACTCCATCAACATTCACAGTCTGAGGAAATACGCCTGGTGGACGAATGATGACATACAGTCCCTTGCTTAAGGCATTAAGCGCGATAGGAATATAAAGTGTATTCAGATATTTTTCGAATCTGGTCTTACTGAAGTGCTCAATGTTAGCTTCACCATCTCCTGTCTTGTCGCAGTAATGCACATTATTGTCGTTTGTCCAACATGGGTCAAGATGCAGACGGAACAGATT
>Ga0310691_10009100_pt1 | contig 10129 bp, 9 predicted proteins | sample 176DNAGHGlowgp2_FD_203887 | JGI IMG/M metagenome (GOLD analysis project Ga0310691, IMG submission 203887) | Sheep rumen microbial communities from Palmerston North, Manawatu-Wanganui, New Zealand - 1766 DNA GHGlow gp2 (v2) (version 2) | ecosystem: Host-associated > Mammals > Digestive system >...
CTATATGCCCGACCTTAAGCCTCTCTCCTTCTTCGGACAGGACTCTTTTGCCAGCGGATACTTCGCTGCAAAGATGCTGATGCTCATCGCTGCCAAGGAGAAAGAGATAGCCCTGGTGAAACAAACACGTGACGGAAAGGTTGGCTCAAAGCAACAGGCCAACCGTGAAACCGGTTTCCGTCACTACATGGTAGACCATTTCCCAGACATTAAGATAACGGAAGTAGACCTCCCACTTGACGACGAAAACAAAGACTACGACGAGATACTGGATAAGTTCTTCACCACCCACTCGCAGATACACCACTGTATCACTTTCAACTCAAAGGCACATATTGTGGGAGAATTCCTCCAGAAGAGCAATCGCCGCAACATTCAGATCATGGGGTACGACATGGTGCCAAAGAATGAAGAGTGCATCCGTCAAGGCAGCATCTCCTTTCTCATCGCCCAACATGCCTATCAGCAGGGATATGCAAGCGTAAATGCCCTATTCGAGGCTGTAGTACTCAAGAGAGCAGTCAATCCGGTGAATTACATGCCTATTGAGATTCTTACAAAGGAAAATGTGGAATTCTACCGCAGGACAGCAATTTAAGATACTAAACAATTATATTTATGGAACAAGCTACTTATTTGAAGATTAATCCGGCTGACAGTGTCGTTGTATGCCTTCAGCCTAAGCAGAAAGGAGAGATTATAGAAGTTGACGGTCTTAACATCACCCTGAACCAGGACACCCCTGCAGGTCACAAGGTGCTTATCAAGAATGTCAAAGAAGGTGAGGATATCATCAAATACGGTTACCCCATCGGTCATGCCCGCCAGGACATGAAGGCTGGAGACTGGGTGAATGAGACCAACCTCAAGACCAACCTCTCAGGGACGCTGGAGTACACTTATCAGCCAGTGAACAAGGAACTGAGCATAGCCAAGGAAGACCGAACCTTCAAGGCATACAAGCGCAAGAACGGTGACGTAGGCGTAAGAAACGAAATATGGATCGTGCCTACGGTTGGCTGTGTCAACGGTATCGCTGAAAAGCTTGCAGAGAAGCTGCGCCAAGAGACAGGTCTAAATAACATCGACAGCATCTACGCATGGCACCATAACTACGGTTGTTCACAGCTCTCCGAAGACCATGAGAATACCCGTAAGATCCTTCGTGACATCTGTCTTCATCCAAATGCAGGAGGCGTGCTAGTGTTAAGTCTCGGTTGTGAGAACAATCAGCCCGAAGACTTCATGGCCATGCTTGGTGACTACGACAAGGACCGCATCAAGCTGCTCGTAACCCAGCGTGTAGAAGGTGACGAGATAGAAGAAGGCATGAAGATACTGCGTGAGCTTTATGATATCGCCAGCAAGGACAAGCGTGAGGACGTACCTGTAGACATGCTACGCGTAGGTCTGAAATGCGGTGGTTCTGACGGATTCTCAGGTATCACAGCCAACCCACTGGTGGGAGAGTTCAGCGACTGGCTTGTGGCACAAGGAGGAACAAGTGTTCTCACCGAGGTGCCAGAGATGTTCGGTGCCGAGACAATCCTCATGAATCGTTGCAAGACACCAGAGCTCTTCGAGCAGACCGTATCCATGATCAACAACTTCAAGAACTACTTCCTCTCTCACGGAGAGCCTGTAGGCGAGAATCCTTCCCCAGGAAACAAGGCTGGAGGTATCTCCACCCTTGAGGACAAGGCACTGGGCTGTACCCAGAAGTGTGGAAAGGCACCTGTAAGTGGAGTGATGGAATATGGAGACCGCCTTGAGAACAAGGGTCTTAACCTACTCTCTGCACCTGGCAATGACCTTGTAGCAGCTACAGCCCTCGCATCATGCGGATGTCATATAGTACTCTTCACCACCGGTCGTGGCACACCTTTCGGCACATTCGTTCCCACGATGAAGATTGCCACCAATCCGACACTCGCCAACAGGAAACCGAACTGGGTGGACTTCTCCGCAGGACAGCTCGTTGAGGGCCGCACCATGAAGGAACTCGTACCAGAGTTCATAGAAAAGGTACTCGCCGTTGCCAGTGGTCAGAAAGCCCGCAACGAAGAGAATGACTATCGTGAAATCTCAATCTTCAAGAATGGAGTAACATTATAAATGAGAGGTCTAATGGCATTGTCACCCTTAGGGGTGTTCATCGTATTGTATCTAGTCACCAGCATCATTGCTGGTGACTTCTACAAGGTACCCATCACTGTGGCATTCATGGTGTCGAGTATCTATGCGGTGCTCATCCATGGAGGCAGGCCACTACGTGAGAGGATCGACATCTTCAGTCGTGGTGCAGCAACGGGTCAGATGATGCTGATGATCTGGATCTTCGTTCTCGCAGGAGCATTTGCCAACTCAGCGAAGGTGATGGGCAGCATTGATGCCACAGTCAACCTTACCCTCTCTCTCCTCCCCCCTCAGATGCTGCTGGCAGGTCTCTTCATTGCAGCCTGTTTCATCTCAATATCAATTGGCACGAGTGTAGGCACCATAGTAGCCCTCACCCCAATAGCAGCAGGAGTAGCCGGACAGACTGGCACAGACGTATCACTGATGACGGCAATAGTCGTAGGAGGTTCTCTTTTCGGCGACAACCTCTCATTCATCTCCGATACAACCATCGCAGCCACCTCCACACAAGGATGCAGGCTGTCAGACAAGTTCAGGGTCAACTCGTTTATCGTTGTCCCTGCTGCCATAGTAATCCTACTGGTATATATCATCCTCGGTGCAGATGTAAGTGCGCCACAGCAGATAGGAGACGTGCAGTGGGTAAAGGTAATCCCCTATCTAGCGGTACTTGCCACTGCAGTTTTCGGAATGAACGTGATGGCAGTGCTTACCCTTGGTATCATTCTCACAGGAATCATCGGACTGATAACAGGATCCTTTGATGTCTTCGGATGGATGCAGTCCATGGGCGATGGTATCATAGGCATGGGCGAGTTGATCATCATAACGATGATGGCAGGTGGGATGCTTGAACTGATAAAACAGCAGGGAGGCATCGACTATATCATCCGTCGGATGACTCAGCATATCCATGGCAAGCGAGGTGCCGAGCTTAGCATAGGAGCCCTCGTGGCAATGGTAGATGTATGTACTGCCAATAATACTGTGGCCATCATAACCATTGGAAGCATTGCCAAGCAGATAGGCGACAGATACGGTGTAGACAACAAGAAGGCTGCCTCTATCCTCGACACTTTCTCCTGTGCAGTTCAGGGGCTCATCCCCTACGGAGCCCAGCTTCTGATGGCTGCAGGACTTGCTGCTATCAACCCTGCCAGCATTATACCATATTTATATTATCCCATAGCAATAGGTATAGCAGCATTGCTGTCGATACTATTCAGATATCCCAGGAGGTACTCATGATAAACATCATTCAGCGTAATTTCTTCCGTCTTCTCCGTTCCGGAGCCTTCGAGAGCAAGGAACAGATAGAACCGATGTCAGTCTACAAGTGGCAGAAACTTTTCCAACTGAGCTTGATGCACGATGTTGCAGGATTCGCCTACGACGGACTTATGCGCTGCAAGGATCAGTTCTTTGTGCATCTCACTGATTCCCAGTGGAAACAATGGGAAAATACTATCAACGACATGCGCAAGTCTCCACATAATGACGATGGTGAAGATGATGAGTTCCTACGTGCAGACCACCTTACCAATCCCATTCTCAATCGTAAGTTGCAGTCGATACTCGACGATGAGAATTCTGATATCAAGAGCCGTCAGATGCTGTTAATGATCATTCGTGTATCCCGACATATTCTCAACGAGGGGTTGCCCGTGAGACAATTGATAGAACTCGGCACCTTCCTGCGAACAGACGGTAACGGTTGTGATGCCACGATGCTCGAACAGTGGATAAAGAGTCTGAAGCTTCAGCCAGTTGCCCGTCTTGAAGCCTCGCTGCTGATAATGCTTCTCGGTTTCAGCCGCGAGGAGATTTCTTTTGTTGGAGACAAAGACGACAAGAACCTCGGGCATATAGCCCAAGACCTTATCGAGTTCACGAACACCCGTGCCAAAGATTTCTATTTCTCTCAAGACGAGGGTAACATCTTCGTTCATACAAGTAACGGAAGTGCCATGCTCTGGCATATTCGCCGTAGTGCACGATACTTCCGTTATTATCCATCAGAGACGCTTACGAACTTCTTTGCATCATTCGCTCACTCTCTGTCTCATATTGAAGAGTGATTACTCCGCAAGTCTTTCAATGGCAGCAGCTTCTTGAGCTTTCTGAATAGAGTCCTGCTCTTCCTGACGCATTTTTTCCTCAGCCTCCTCACGCAGTCTGTCATAGGCATTTGCAGCCTCGTCATAGTACTGCCCCTGCTGATGTGAGAGCATGTACTTCTGGTATGCCTCCATAGAATTCTCAAACTTTGCCGCGTCGAAGTCAAGCGAATCGATTATCAGTATAGCTTCCGGTATATGAATGTTCTCCGGATTACGGTCAATGAAGAGTTGCAGGGCTGCCTTCGACTTACTGGCAAGGGCATTCTCCCAGTCACGGTCGATCTTCTTCATCACATTCAGATGAGCCTTTACAGAGTCTCGATGAACCATAGGTGCATCGATATACATATCCAGATAGTTCTGAAGCACAGCCGGTTCGGTGCTCATCATCGCATTCTCATAGGCCCGCAGCTCGTTCTCCTGCTGTGACTTTTGATAGAAATAGATGCCAAGGAACAGGATTATCAAAGCCAGCACCAGAGCCATAATGAGCGTTGACCATAGAGCCTTATGACTTTTCTTCTTAGGCTGTTCACTCACCTTCGATTCGGGTATCTCAGGCACTTCTGGTACCAGCCCATAATCCTCCGTAACATGTGATTTCGCTGATGCGTTGATGCTACAGTGACAGTTGGGGCACTCACAGTCGTCCTTGAAGATATACGCTCCACAATCAGGGCAACGTGTTATTTTTCCTGCTATCTCTATGCCGCAGGAAGGGCATGTTTTTGCGCGGTCGCTAACCTGATGACCGCATTCTGGACATTTTATTATCATTGTCTTCTATACTTTTATTTATGTCTGAATCTTATTTCCCTCAGTCCATGCCTTCCCATGAACCTGGACTTATCAATATATCCGTTGACTCCCACGATACGTCCCTTACCGGTATATTGCCATAGTGTAATGTCCCGCTCGTCGGCAAGCACTGGCTCCTCATCTGTATACATAGCAATCATCAGCTGGTAATCGTTTAACACACCTATCAGGTGCCTGTTATAGAAATTGCGGAAGGTATACACCAATGGTTTCTGGCGATAGGTCTTCTCTATCATTCCGAGAAATGTTGTTAGCGAATCACGGAACTGTCCTACAGAGAGTCCTCCAAGAGTCTCGACATCTATCATCGGTATAAGATCCTGCTCGCCGGGTCTGCACTGCGTAGTAAAGTTCTTCAGTTGCAGATGCAGCGGTGTCTTAGGACGGAAGAAGTGATACGAACCGACCTTAAGTCCATATCGATGAGCCAGTTCGATATTCCTCTCATACTTAGCATCGATACGGTCACCACCCTCAGTAGCCTTGAGATAGACATATGCCATCTTCGTATTCTCTCCGACTGTCTCCCAAAACACCTCTCCCTGATAATGGCTGAGATCGATGCCATGCACATGGCTACAAGTGTCTTCACACATCAAATAGGGATTATAATTACTATCCTCGAGATTAAAGAAAGGTTTGGGTTTGAGTACCGCAGTCTTTCTTCTATGTGATGCCTTTTTACGATTCTTTACTACTTTGTGAGTTTTCTGTCGTGTGCGGCGCTTATTATGATTTGCCCTCTGTCCGAAAGCATCACCAACTGTCATCATTGCGATGCAAAAGGCCAGGAATATAGTGAGTTTCTTCATTTCTTTTCCAATTTTGGTGTGCAAAAGTAATAAATAATTTTGAGACGACCAAAGTTTTATAAAAAAATGGCATTTTATTCGTACTATTTCTTGTCTTTGCTCATTTTAGTTGCAAAGTGTCTAACACGTAGCATGAGGTAGCCCCACTACATGTGTTATTTTATGTAAAAAAAGCTATGGAATACTAATAAATTTGTAACTTTGCATCAAATTTTGGGAATTATGAAGAAAATATTTATAGCAATATGCGCTTTAGTTCTTTTGCAGGCATGTAATAAAGACGATGACCCGCAGCAGGAAGAAAAACCCGGACGCACCATATTTATATATATGGCAGCAGAGAACAACCTGACACAATGGGGCTCTGTCAGGTACGCAGACGAAGACTTAACAGAGATGAAGGCGGGTATGAAGAACATCGGCAACAACAATCTTGTAATCTATGTAGACAAGGCCGAAACGACCCCTCCATACATGCTATGCTATAGAAAAGGCGAGCTTGCAGACTCCATCTCCATGCCAGAGAGTCTGACAAGCGATCCTGCCATATTGGAAAGCATGGCCCGCAAAGCCTTCACCGAATATCCAGCCAACAGTTATGGTCTCGTGCTATGGGGACACTGTAATGGATGGATTGTCAAGAGCGACAGCGTAAAATACACTGCAATGGCCCGTAGCAAATCCTACGGAGGCGATACAGGAAACAATACGACTAGCTCTGCAGGACGCTCGTGGATGAACATCCCTTCGTTGGCAAAAGCACTATCGCATCTGCCGCATCTGGACTTTATCTTTGCAGACTGCTGTAATATGATGTGCGTAGAAAATGCCTATGAACTACAAAACGTCACCGACTACCTGATTGGTTCACCTGCGGAGATACCGGCACAAGGTGCACCATACAACACCATAGTGCCTGCACTGTTTGAAAAGACGACATTCTGGACTTCAATTGTAGACAGATATTTTGAGCAGGTTACACCAACAGGAAACAAGGTTCCGCTTTCAGTAATCAAGACAAGTGAGATAACAAATCTGGCAAATGCGACAAAGACTATATTGAAGAGCATGAAGGCAAAGCATGGCGACAGTCTTATCTTTCCCGATATGTCTGAACTAATATACTACTATTTCACCTTTGAATTCAGTAATATAAATGGTGAGATATTCTATGACATCAACGACTTTATGCTCAAATACGCAGAAGCAGCCGACTACGAAAGTTGGAAGCAAGCATTCGACAAGGCAGTGGTGTACAAGAAGATGGCCACGACATGGGATACTGACAAGAAGTGGGTCTATTATAGCAGATTCACTATGGATGAGAAGAAATTCGGTGGTGTCAGCATGTACGTTCCAACCCTCAGTCAGCAAAACACTCAAAACAAAGACATTAAGCAGATGGGCTGGTACTATGCTGCCGGATATAATGAAATAGGCTGGTGATTACTTATCGCCAGCCTCTTCCTTTTTCCCGTGGTTCTTCTGCAATTTAGTTGAAAGTGTCAAGATTTCAGAGGGACAGCATTCATGTACTCCAAGATCCTCAAAATAATGACTCGAGTCAAATCATGAAATAGCTCGAGTCAATCGGTAAAATGAATCGGGTCGATCGATTTAATGAGTTGCTTCACTGAAAAGCTACGTGTTAATTTGTCAAGATTTACAATGTTTCAACTAAATTGCAGAAGAACCTTTCCCGTGGACTACCACTTTTATCTTTGATATCCTGTGGCCGTCGAGTTCGGTCACCTCAAACGTGAAGTTCTCGAAGTCGATCCGCTCGTGGAGCTCCGGGAAGTCACCTTTTATCTCAAGCAGCAGACCAGCCAGGGAGTCGGCATCACCCTCCACCTCCTCAAAGATATCATCATCAAGGTCCATAATCTTGAAGAAGTCTGACAGCAGCGTCTTTCCCTCAAATTCATAGGTGTTGGCGTTGATGCGCACATAGCTCTTCTCCTCCTCATCGTATTCATCGTTGATCTCGCCCACTATCTCCTCAAGGATATCCTCGAGAGTGATGATACCGCTGGTGCCTCCGAACTCATCTACCACGACAGCGATATGCACCTTGTTCTCCTGGAACTCCCGCAGCAAGTCGTCTATCTTCTTCGTCTCTGGCACGAAATAAGGTGGTCGTATGAGCGACTGCCAACGGAAATTAGCAGGTTTTGAGAGATGAGGCAGCAGGTCCTTGATATACAGTATTCCACGAATATTATCAATAGAATCCTGATAGACAGGGATGCGAGAGTAGTTGTTCTCTACTATGCACTTTATGACATCCGGGAACTTGCTCTTGAAGTCAAGATCCACAATATCCTGACGACTCGTCATGACCTCCTTAGCTGTCTCATCACCAAAGCGCACGATGCCCTCAAGCATGTTTTTCTCATCCTTAAGTTCCTCTTCGTCAGTTAGTTCAAGTGCCTGCTCAAGGTCATCGACACTAAGCACATGACTTTCACGCTGTACCACCTTTGATGCCCATATTCCAGAACGTATAAGAACAGAAGCAATGGGATAGAAGAGTTTCCTAAGGAATATCACTCCTCCAGCCAACCTTCGGCACATCGCAAGGGCATGCTGTCTGCAATACACCTTAGGCATTATCTCGCCAAAAAGCAGGAGTAGGAATGTGAGAAGTACGGTTATCAGCAGGAACTCGAGCCACCATGCCCCAGGACCGAAATAGACAAGATGATCAAAGAAATAAGTAAGTAGCATGATGATGGCAACGTTGACGAGATTGTTTGTGATAAGAATCGTTGCCAACGTACGCTCAGAGTCCTCACCAAGGGCGAGTATCTGTTTGTCATGTTCATCACTACTCTCCTCAAGTTCGTTTAAGTCATTAGGAGACAGCGAGAAGAACGCTATCTCAGAACCAGAGGCAAAGCCGGAAAAGACAAGTAGAATAGCGGCTAGTACAGCCGCAAAGATGGCTCCCATGGAGGGAGCCATGATTGTTACTTCACTTAGTATTTGTTGAAGATAGTCCATTTTACGAAATTAGAATGGCAGTCCTCCGCCTGCCTCGCCTTCTGGTGCTGTTTGGGGCGCAGGATTTTGCTGAGGAGCAGCGTCTGCACTTGAAGAACTCTTTGGTGTGAGCATCTCCATATTGTCAGCCCATATCTCAGTAGCATAACGTTTCTGACCCTGCTTGTCATCATAAGTAGTATAGCGGATACGTCCCTCAATATAGAGTTTGTCACCCTTATGCACATATTTCTCTACAATCTCAGCTAGTTTTCTCCAAAGGATAACATTATGCCAGTCAGTGTGGTCAGGCACCCGAGTACCATTTTGCAAGGTATAACCACGTTCTGTTGTAGCAAGACTAAGACGAGCCACAGCGACTCCCTGATCCACATACCGCACTTCGGGCTCCTGCCCTACGTTACCAATAAGCATTACTTTGTTCATAGTTATTAAAATTTAATAGGTTTATAATTTACTTCTTGGCTGCGCCTAAGAAGCGGAACTTAAAATTCTTTCCTTTGGGTGAAGGGAACTGGCTGCGCTCATCAACTCGTTCACGCAAATGCTCTACGATACGGTTATAACAATCCATTCCAGACTCTGCTTTCACGTCAGCGACGAACTGTGTGTCACGATACTGAAACTTACCGGTTCCTGGTACAAGAAGTACACGTTTAAAGTCAATCATGCCCTCATACCATCCTGGACGCACCTCATTAAGTTTTACCAATGCAGGAGCGCCTGCCTTTGATGATGTTAGCGGTAGTGCGTGGAGCGCCTTCTTATCTTTGAAGTCTTCCATTGTTGCTGCCTCTGTTTTGATAATAATGAAATATACTCTCGGGCGAACCTTATAACGCTTTGGATAAAAGACATCTCCCTCAGCATACTGACGGATATCAGCCTCAAGAACTGGGTTCATGCCTATTTCATCTATTGCACTAAGAAACTCTATAGCGTCATCAACACTTGTAACAAGCGTTTCCTGGTCGAAATACCTTAAATATAAGTTCATCTCTACGATAAAATTTGTTGTTTTCCTTAATAAAAAGAGCGGAAAACGGGACTCGGACCCGCGACCCCAACCTTGGCAAGGTTGTGCTCTACCAACTGAGCTATTTCCGCAATAAAAAAATATGATGTGAAGAGGAGGAGACTCGAACTCCCACGTCGCAATTGACACTACCCCCTCAAAGTAGCGCGTCTACCAATTCCGCCACCTCTCCAACATACATAATATGCTGAATAAAA
>Ga0310691_10009103_pt1 | contig 10127 bp, 14 predicted proteins | sample 176DNAGHGlowgp2_FD_203887 | JGI IMG/M metagenome (GOLD analysis project Ga0310691, IMG submission 203887) | Sheep rumen microbial communities from Palmerston North, Manawatu-Wanganui, New Zealand - 1766 DNA GHGlow gp2 (v2) (version 2) | ecosystem: Host-associated > Mammals > Digestive system >...
TCAACTTGTTTGTACAATCGATACAAACAATTTTAATACTCACCCTTGGCTGATATCACAGCCTTCAGCCTCAGATTATTATCAAATATTTCTTCGCTTTGTCCATTCATCTCCAATAAATTTTTAACACACCATTCAGGGTCCTGAGTGTGAAACGAGTAATAAACATCATTTAATTGTTTATAAGAAAAAAGGTTCATAACAAACTTTGTTGTGCTTTCTCTTGTATACGATATATATCTATACATATACCCTATATGGCATCTTTTTTATGTGTAAACCGCGTTTATTTCCACTTTCGTTTAAAGTCACAAATTGTGACTTTAAATAGTCGTTTGGAATTTCTTCTTGGTTTAATTGAAACATAAAATCTTCGGGAAACCTCTCAATATTTCGCTTTACCTGTTGATTCATAGCTTTGAGCTCATAGCCATAAATATCAGCTAAATCACTATCGATCATTACCTGTTCCCCACGAATCGTATATACACAGTTTCTAATTGACTCAACTGTGAGTAATCCTGTTGTATTTTTCATAAACACTATATTCCTTTGCATTTTCTTTTTTTGAAGTCACAAATTGTGACTTCATGTATTCTATATTCAAACAAAGATGTTTTTTGTGGTCGAAAAAATCGACCGCAAACCACTGGTTCAAATTTTTAATCGAATAATTTTAACTACATATCCTCAAGGCGCTCTATACCTTGCTTCAGACGATCATCATTCAGGACAAAACCTTTCGTCATGTATTCTCTTAATACTGTAGTAGCCCATATTCTGAACTTCGTGGCTTTTTTTGAATTTACTCTATAACCGACAGAGATAATAGCATCAAGATTATAAAACATAGCCTCTCCAGACTGCGTTTTTCCCGCTATTGCACCATGAGGACTGGTTATTTCCATTTTGGAAATAACCATTTTTTCGTCTAATTCACCTTCCTCAAATATTTTTTTCAAGTGTTTGCTAATTGCCGGAACCTGAACTCCAAATAGCTCTGACATTGCCTTTTGAGTAACCCAAATACTTTCATCTTTAATATAAGCATCAACGGAAACATCTCCTTCATCCGAGTGATAAAGTACCATCTCCATTTGTTTATCAAAACTATCCATATCACACGTCTCCTACTCCTTCATATTCTGAAGCATACTTGCATATGCTAATAATCGTTTCTTTTTTGACTCTGATAGCTCCTGGCATTCTCTCATGATCTGTATATCAATACCATCCGGAGATACTGACGGATTAGATGTCGGCACTTCTTCCACAGGCTTGCCTATAAGCAATTCCTCCGGCGTTATCTCAAGTACCTCGCATATGATCATGATCTTATCCGCCCCAGGGTTGGTACCTCTTCTTTGCCAGTCAAAAATCGTATGTCGAGATATGTTTGTCAGCCGTGATAATTCCGGCATTGATATATTCTTTTCTTCCATTATGCTAAACAGCCTCTCACTTATTGTCATAACCGCACCCTTATTTCCTTTTTGTTGGTATATGCCAACTATACCATTTAATTGAAATTATTGCAAGCATAGGTTCAATGCATTTCAATCCAATTCAGCATTCAAAAAAACACACACATCGAAACGTGCTTCGAAAAATACAACTGCAGCTACAGCAACCAGCGCAGCCTAATGGCTAAATTCTCAAAACACCTCGATGTGTAAAAAAACAAAATCTATCGATTCAATTCAGTAACAATATACTTATTTCTTAGATAAACTAACAATACTCCCTCTTCAGTTCTTCGATAATATCAAACGGAAAACACTCCGCACAGCCATCCGGTATATCTTCCAATCTGGAAATCACCTCTTTTACAAGTGCTATAGCCTCCTCGCTATGACTACCACTATCCGGCATATGACGCACATACCATACCTGATCATATATCTCAATCTGCGATATCAGCATGCTCACATCCGATTGAAACTCAAATTCATTCGCCTCGTTGGCCTCTCCATAATGAAAGATCAGTCTGTCCAGCCTTCTTAAAATTGCCTTCCGATTCAGATCTATCGGAACATAAATCCTGATATTATCCGCCTGCTCCTCCGGTTCCGGATGCGGCATATCCTCAACCAGCGATTTATCAATCAACCATACGAGTGCCGGTTTCTTTTATTCGTTCCTGCTTCTTCTCCGGATGACGCAGCTCAGATAACTCAGTATATTGAGACAGCAATTCATCATAATTATGCTTAACTTCTACTATCTTGGTTTCAAGTCTCTCTATCTCCCGATCAAGAGCCACAAGCTCCTTTTGTGATAATTCATTCTTCATTTCAGACCTTATAGAACGCTTCGTTCATAAACAGTTAACACTTTATTCATCCCATGTTAGGGGGTCTGACCCATGATCACGCTTCCTCAAAATATCTCTTCACCTTTTCACGAGACACATCCTTAAAATTCTCATTTTTTACCACTGCATTATAAAGTGATTCAAAATCATTATCATACGTCTTAACAGTCTGTACTAATGCTTTAAGCCCCTGCTCAATGCCCTGTTCAATGCCCTGCTCAATTCCCTTATTTTCAATAGCTGTAGAATATGTACACATTTCCGACACCTCGCTTTCCATTTCCTTTGTAAGCTTCATTCCATACGAATATAATCACTTTTACGAATCAGCACAAACAAAAAAGATCATTTTGATTTAAAAGCCATCAGCGCCTCCATATATCCCATAAGACGTTCCCGCTGCTGTTCGTCCATATCATGATAGCTTCTTATCAGAAACCCCATCTCAGTATTCTTATCTATCACATACCAGTCTACATTATTTCCCCTGCGTCCGGTGTTCTCTATTCCTGATAATAACCACTGCGGCGTGACATCCAGAACCTCGCATATTATCATGATCTTCTCGGAAGTGGGATTAGTTCTCTTACTCTTCCATTCGCTAATGGTACTTTGTGAGATTCCGGTCTTCTGAGAAAAAACCTTCTGGGACATATTCTTCTGTTTTAATAATTGAAATATCCTATCACTTATCGTCATACAATGTCACCCTTGCCTTCATGCTGCAGCTTTTTCATAATCTATAACGGTCACTTCCTGCATGAGTTCCCTGACTCGTTCAGTGATCACTTCAATTTTTTTAACAACATCACCGGTATAAAAAATCTCATCACATTCATTGCATTTATAACAGGGAATATTACGGATAACTAAAACTCCAAAGCCCAATTCAATAGCCTCGGTTGTAGTACTTTTAAATGCATCCCTTCCACATCTCATACACTTCATATTTAGTTCTCCCCCTTTCTGGTCTTTAAATCAGCTTCCCATTTCGATAAATCAGGAATATACGCAGTAATAATATAGATCATAACTCACCTTCTATTACCCCTTAACTGCATCCCCTCCGCCGCTGCATCCGGCACATTTATGACACCAAAGCGGTACAGTATCGGATAAATATACAAGATATCATAGCTAAGAATATTGTTCCTTGACTAACTCAAAAAATCATATTTCACAATTAAGTCAACAAAAAGTCCGACGTTTTCAGTCTTTCGAAGATCTTCATTAACTACCACTTAGCATTTCTTCGACTAAATCCTTGACTAAAACTTGTGTTTCTTGACTATCCTTGACTAAAGCACTTTTATAAGAGAAACCACTCTGCATGAACAGCGCTACCATGCACACCCACGACACCTTGATTTTTCATCTTCTGAAGCAGATTCGAAAGTTTTTTATATTGCTTCTCTTCTGAAAGCACCTCAGAAAATGCATGTCTGACAGATTCATATATATCTGCCTTCTTCAAAGGTCCATTCTGAAGAGCAGAAATGATCAACTCTATTAATATTTTTTCATCAAGTCCCTTATTTCGAACATAGCTCGCCTTATCACCAACAGCCTCAGCTATCTTATAAGACACATATAGTGCAGGATATCGCCCTTCAACTAAACCGCTCTTCTTCAAGGATTTATAATCATCTTTTGAAATAGTCTTTCGCTTCTGAACCTGGTCAAGAAGAAAAACTGTCTTCAAATCCAAATCCCCTTTGGAATGCAGCAACTGTGTATAATTCTTATCAAGTACTTTCCCATAAACTGTAACGCTCACGCGATTCAGCACATCCAGATCATAAGATGGAAGCGGAAAACACCTTGCCTTCTGAATATTATAGATCATCGGGATTCCCATAGAATTTGTATCAATCATGTACATATTCACCATGGCATTACACAGAAAAGCATTTCTGTAATAGGGCGGTTTGTATCCAGGCTCTAATGCCTTCTCAATTGTTTCCGGAATAAATGCACCCTCATTTATAAAAACCAGATGATCTTCAAATTCTTCAACATTGATTTTTCCATGCCTTCGGTAATCCGAATGTGCAATACAGTTATTGATGACCTCTTTTACAAGATCGGCATCATATTGTTGGACTTCTTCCGGAAACAGCGTCTGTTGCTCCGCGATATACCTATATTTTTCATTCCTGATTTTGGCATAAACCTTATCCACCGCTAATAAAAGCGGCATATCAAAATGTTCATATGCTTTCACCGTCTTATCAGCATTATAGAGTGTCCAAGTAATCCTCGGTGTAAATCCATCGAAATAGTACGCTGATTCCTTCTTTCCAAGAAGAAGCAGCGCAGTTCTCGTAATCTTTCCCTTGAAACAAATCCCCGCCTTATTTAATACCTCGATATCAGAAAGCCCTGATAGGATTTCTTTGGCTTGCTTACGATTTTCCTGCTTCTGTGAAAACATCTTTCTTGCATATACCACCGCTTCCGGATCCAGATCTTCTATAGTCGCATCCTTTACGATTTCTTTTGACCAATCCATTCCAACCTGACTACGAATCAAATCCACCTTATTCATCGGAAGTGGGGCCAATGATTCATTCTCCCTTGCCCATGCCGCTCCGTTCCATGTCGTCGGAATTCCCGGCATGGCGGGCGGAATCTGAAAAGCCACAATTCGACATTTCTCCATCATCAATTCATAAATATCAAGAAAAGTCAATCTCTCATTTGTACCAATGACGATTTCTTTTTTCAAAGATTGAAGATTTCCACTCTTACGATAATCGGTGCCTTTAAATTTTCCATCATTGGTAATACCAAATATAAGCCAGCCTTCCGACTTACCTCTGATATTTGCTTCATTTCCAAGCGCAGAAAAATATTTGCCAATATCTTTGAATGAATAGCTATTGTTCGCTTCCTTGAACTCAACAACTTCGGTTTCTAAATTTTTTAGCATCTCATATATTTTTGCTTTAAGTTCTGCATCTGTATATATCAAATATCTCACCTCCGATTAATCTTAACAGAGTTTACGCCCTTTCATTTTTCTTTTTCCCTTTACTACGGAGCTCAAAATAACAAAATCGAGATGGCCACCGATTTCTCTCTGCCACGGCATCCGGCACGTTTATGATACCAAAACGGTACAACATCGGATAAATATAAGATATTCCAGGGATATCGCCCAAATCTTCTAGCCGTTCAACCTCCTTGCCATGAAGGGACAGCGCATAATAAAATGCCACCTTAAAAGAGTTCCAGTCGATGTGCTCATGCTCCTTACGCCGGTCGACTATCAGTTCTCTGTTATATTCCGCACCGCGCCCTTTCCTGAGCTCATATGCAAACGGCAGCCTGGATGCAGTATAAAAAGGATAGCCCTGAAATGCCACTACAGCCTCCCAAAGAGTCTCAATAGTCATATCATCCATCAGATCCGCCAACACCCTCCTGCGCCGTCTATACATCCTTATACGCTCCGCATTAAGCGATGCCTCCTTCGGATTATAAATCACCTTCGTATATGGCAAATATCCATTTACAGATGACCGCCCCAGTCCAGTGATTCGCCGGATTTCTTCCAAAGATTTTCCGCTGGCATACAGCATGTTAACCTTATCCGACACTTCACTATGATACACACCTGCCGTGATCAACAGTTTTCTGATCTTAAGTGCCGATATACCAAACTCCTGCGCTGTCAGTTTCAACTCTCCGGTCTGCTCATAAGACTCTGCCACCACATCCAGCAAGCCTTTCATAATCTTATTAGCATCATAATCAGGTTTTTTCTTAGGTTTGGCCATAACATGCCTCTTGTTTGCGATTTAATTCATATTTCATCACTGAAATCTTTCCTTTCATACTCCTAACGATAACAAAAAGACCATTCCCTAAGAAGGGACAAATTCTTACTTATTGTTTTATTTCCACCTTTTCCTTTTCGTTTTCATAAATCCTAGCTATTAACTGAGCTATTGTAGGTGCATTATAATACTCATCACGTCTATTTAATATTTCTTTCAATCCTTTATTAACCTCTTCCGGTGTCTCATATACTGTATATGACATGTACATAGACTTATCGGCTCCTGGTTTCAACATAACTGTACCTCTATCCTCACCATTTTCCTCAAATTCAGCCACTACAGCATTGCATAAAAAATTAGCAGAATATAGCGTTACCTCACGCCCTAAAATATCATAAGTGACCGTTCCAGGAAATGTTAAGTTGACAGCCATCCCTAATATGTCATCTTTTTTTTCAACATCTATTTCTCGTACGCCTGATTTTAAAGAACTAAAAGATTCCGTACTTCTAATCGGTGCTCCTTTCAGAGCATAATACAACTCTTCTACATCTTCATAATTATTACTTTCATTAAATTCCGAAGGTAGAATATTTAACTTAAACCTTTCATTTATATAATCCAAGTGTTTGAATATACGTAATGAATTATCAAAATGGTCCAAAACCCCCTTAATATTCGTAATTTGAGTTTCATCATCTGTAGTTATACGCTTTAATTCATTTTCATTTTTAAAAATATATCTGCAGAAAGCACATGCCGAAGCCATATTACGCTTTAAATCATTTACTGTTTTAGCATTTTTTAGATTAGTTTTATAACTAAATGTTGTTTCATAGACTTGCAAATTGCTTTTAAGCGTAAAGTTTATAACTTCTCCAATAGATACTTTTATCAAAAATCCGTTATTAATATGAATTCTGTTCAAACAAAGTTCTTCTTCACCAAACTCAGTATTTAACTTTACTACTAGTGATTCACTATAAGGACATATAAACGATTTTACAATTTCTGTTTCGCATTCATCTGAATAATTAACCGTACCATTTCCTATTGTATTATGTACTGCTTTTACACCTTTTACCTCAACTGGACACCCCTCTGCACCCACTTTTTTAAGTCCTTCTATAAAACTAACATAACCAGCCTCATCAAAAAATTCAAATCGAGTTTTTCTCTCTAATGGCTTTTTTGTAAAAATATCCCTCAACTTATTGGGCATCACATGTCCTCCTTTAAATTTTCTAACACTATTATTTTACTAATAAGGATTTTCTTTTCTTGATCTTCTTCAACACCAAATAAATCCACAGACAAATTTGAAATTATATGTATCAATTCATTTCGTCCTTCGTTATCTGGCACAATAAGATATCGTATATCACTATATTCAAAATCAAGCCATAGTTCTTTATAATAATCAGTTCTTATTTTCTCATTCCAGGTTTCCCTTTCTTCAATAGCCTGAGGATTGGCATGCACATTCTCTATTGCATATTTTTCCATAACTTCTCTATCTGGAACATATCGCCATTCCTGCTCATCATGAAAGACTTTTTCGTATGTAAGTATTCTTTTTACATTATTTTCATCCACGAAAAATTTTCCCATCTTACCACATACTGGTTTCATATAAGCAAATCTATTTAAAAAATCATCTACTATTTCCTTAGTCAAAGACTCTAAAGAATACAAATCTCCAAATGCTTTTTTAATTGATTTGCTAATCTGTGATCCATCATTTATATAATGAATTGGTTGTAAGCCTTTTTTTCTTCCCCAGTCTTTGCTTAATGCAATTGCATACTTCCCATAAAAATCAGGATGTGTATTTTTAGATAAAGCTTTTTCTTTATCCTTTTCGCTAAGTTTATCAAATGTATCACCTACACATTTCACATAACCTTCTTTAAATAATTTTGACAAAGGAATATCGCAAAAACAAGTTTGTAACACTTCTACTTCACCATATTGATCACCTTCTACATCTAGATTTAGATAATCTACATTCTCTACATAATAACGCGGAATAAACGCTTTTCTTGTCAATGTCTGATTTAAATAGTCACTTGATTCCATAAAATTGAACAATGTATTAGCACTCTGTGCATAGCCCATAATCAAAGGTTGCCCGGATGCCTTAATATTTAACTCATTATCGCCCATATATACTCTCCTAATTAACCCAATAATTCTATTCTATAAAAATACTATTGTACTTAACATATTTCTCAGCCAAGATAATAACCCTCATATTCCCAACACCACAGAGTTTAATTTGAATCACAACAATCTCCCTATAGACTAGTGTAATAAGGTCCCCAAAGTCGCTGTCCATGATTCAGTTATAATAACTACCCTCTCAAATATTTAAAATGGAAGTGCCACTCGCTTTAAAAATGCTTCATCATCTGATACCGATATCGTTTCCAACTCAAAGAACGGATTATTACGATAAAATTTTCCAGTTCCATCAAGTATAGACTTCGCCAATACCGTCTGAGGATTTGTTATTACAATATCCTTTATATATTTCCTATACTTTACTATGTTATCTTTCCCTACAGTATCTTCTGGTGTTGCAACATACCTACCCACAGCGGTTTTGTAATCAGCTTCTAAAGTGATGAGTATCAATGAAAAAGGACAATTCATCGCTATTATTTCACCTTCATTATTTCTTAGAAGAAGTACATAAATCTCATTTGGCATTGCTGAAAAAGGTTGTTGTGAAACAATATATGGCAACGAAAAAGATGATAGTTCGTCATTCTTCATATACTGCTGATAAACTTTGATACCATCATGATAACGTCCTGAAACATGTAGGTCTTTCTTAATCTCATCAGAAAAAAACGTAAGAAATTCTGTATAGCTATCCTCCGTGAATTTTATCGCCTTCTGCATTTTATCCTTAAGATCAGTTTTCTCATGCTGCTCACCGTTTCTGAAAAAAGCCCCCATCTTCATCTTGTTCTCACAGCCAAATAAACCTATCGAAATCTGATTATTTATAAAGGCAGTATGCTTGACACGATTACATACAGCATCAATATACTTAAATTCGTCATCACTATCAGTCTTTGAAAACCATTCTGCTATAAGTGGAAATTCTCCAGAGTACATTTGCTGTTGAAATCTATTCTTCATAGCTGGAAAGTCTGTTTTGTCTACTTTCTGTCCGTTATTTGCCAGCAATCCAGCATTTGCAATTTGTCCGATACTATCAAAACTATTTCTAAGATACTGATAAAAATCCCTAATAAGTTTCTGTATCAAAAAAAAGCCATCAACACCATTGCCTGAGATATCAATTAAAAAGTCTGGTAAATCTGTAACAGTTATTGCAACACTTTTTCGATTTATTATTTTTTCCGATATTTCCACGTTGTTCTTATGTGCTTCTTCAGTCATTTTTGCAGAAATCGCCATAATAGTGTCAAAACAATACTGTGCCACTCTTATATTAGCATTCGTGTTTTCAATAAATTGCCAAGCCGTATAGACTTTATGCTCAACAAGTTCTTTTTTTAACATTTCAAAATCCATATCAAACTTCCTCTCTAAAATCGCTTTAGCCGTTCCTTTGATGATAGTTACCAGAACATGTTCATTGCATAATAGAAACACCCCGTATAATTTGATAAAAGTGTTATACAGTCTTTAACTATTTTCATTTATTTGTCAAAAATATCCATATCTGGTCTCCTACTCCTTCGTATTTTGAAGCATACTCGCATATGCTAATAATCGTTTCTTTTTTGACTCTGATAGCTCCTGGCATTCTCTCATGATCTGTATATCAATATCATCTGGAGATACTGACGGATTAGATGTCGGCACTTCTTCCACAGGCTTGCCTATAAGCAATTCCTCCGGCGTTATCTCAAGTACCTCGCAGATGATCATGATCTTATCCGCCCCAGGGTTGGTACCTCTTCTTTGCCAGTCAAAAATCGTATGTCGAGATATGTTTGTCAGCCGTGATAATTCCGGCATTGATATATTCTTTTCTTCCATTATGCTAA
>Ga0310691_10009105_pt1 | contig 10127 bp, 5 predicted proteins | sample 176DNAGHGlowgp2_FD_203887 | JGI IMG/M metagenome (GOLD analysis project Ga0310691, IMG submission 203887) | Sheep rumen microbial communities from Palmerston North, Manawatu-Wanganui, New Zealand - 1766 DNA GHGlow gp2 (v2) (version 2) | ecosystem: Host-associated > Mammals > Digestive system >...
TTATTATTTTATAATACAATAAGAATAAAAAATAGAGACTACAATTAATTTTGTAGTCCCTATAAAAAAATTTGTCTTTTTATTAAGTGTCCACTATATGGGGTTCACTTCAGCATTCCTAGTCTTTTTTTGTTTACATTTTTACAATTGACTTGTTTGCAATTGCTATATATATAATAGCATATATTTTATTATATGTCAAATAAAAAAATTTTAACAAAAAAACAAAAAAAGTTTGACAAATTTTAAAATAACAATTATTATATATAAAGATTTTATCTTATGAAGGGAAGGACAAATTGAATGGAAAAATATGAACATAAGTATGGAGCAGAACAAATACAGGTTTTAGAAGGGCTTGAACCCGTAAGAAAAAGACCAGGAATGTATATAGGAAGTACATCAGTTAGAGGTCTTCATCATTTAGTATACGAAATTGTTGATAATGGTGTTGATGAAGCTTTAGCTGGATATTGTACAGAAATAAATGTTGTAATTGAAAAAGGAAATATAATAAAAGTTACAGATAATGGTAGAGGAATACCAATTGAAAAGCATCCTAAAACAGGACTTTCTACAGTTGAAACAGTATATACTGTTCTTCATGCTGGTGGAAAATTTGGAGGAGATAGTGGATACAAAGTTGCAGGAGGTCTTCATGGAGTTGGAGCATCAGTAGTTAACGCATTATCTGAATGGACAGAAGTTACTGTTAAAAGAGATGGTGGAATCTATAAAATTAGATTTGAAAGAGGAAAAACAGTTGGAACACTTGAAAAAATAGGAGATTCTAATGAAACAGGAACAGAAGTTAGGTTTTTAGCAGATAGTAAAATATTTGAAACAACTGACTATAATTTTGATACACTAGAAACCAGATTTAGGGAAATAGCTTTTTTGACCAAAGGCCTACGAATCACAATAGAAGATCAAAGAGAAGAAGAACCTAAAAAATCAGATTTCTGTTTTGAAGGTGGATTAGTTTCATTTGTAGAGTTCTTAAATAAAAACAAAGAAAAAATAAATGCAAAACCTATATATATTGAGAAAGGTGGAGATGTTCCTGTAGAGATTGCAATTCAATATACTACAGCATATTCTGAAAATATACATGCTTTTGCAAATAACATAAATACTGTAGAAGGTGGAACACATCTTGAAGGGTTTAAGCGTTCTTTAACAAAAGTATTTAATGATTATGCAAGAAGTCATAATATATTAAAAGAAAAAGATGCGAACTTACAAGGAGAAGACATTAGAGAAGGTATAACTGCAGTTATATCAGTAAAAGTTAAAGAAGCTCAATTTGAAGGACAAACTAAAACTAAACTTGGTAATAGTGAAGTTACAGGTGTTGTAATGAGTATGATGAATGAATCTTTAGCAGCATTTTTGGAAGAAAACCCATCAGTTGCAAAAGCTGTTCTTGAAAAATGTATGAGTGCATCTAGAGCAAGAGAAGCAGCAAGAAAAGCTAGGGAATTAGTAAGAAGAAAGTCAGCACTAGAAACCACTACTCTTCCAGGTAAACTTGCAGATTGTAGTAGCAAAGTTGCAGAAGAATGTGAAGTATATATAGTCGAAGGAGATTCTGCTGGAGGTAGTGCAAAACAAGGTAGAGATAGACGTTACCAAGCAATTTTGCCACTATGGGGTAAAATGCTTAATGTTGAAAAGGCAAGAGCAGATAAAATTTATGGAAATGATAAATTAAATCCTGTTATTATAGCAATAGGTGCAGGAATTGGAAATGATTTTGATATTACAAAAATCAGATATGGTAAAGTTATAATTATGGCAGATGCTGATGTTGATGGTGCACATATCAGAACACTTTTATTAACATTTTTCTTTAGATATATGAGACCATTAATAGAAAATGGAAATGTTTTTTTAGCACAGCCACCATTGTATAAATTGTCTAAAAAAGGTATGGAAGATGTATATTGCTATACTGATGATGATTTAGATAAAGCATATAAAGACCTAGAGGAAAAAGGAATTCAAAGAGATCAACTAGGGCTTCAAAGATACAAAGGTTTAGGAGAAATGAACCCTGAACAATTATGGGAAACTACAATGAACCCAGAAACAAGAATATTAGTAAAAGTTACTATGGAAGATGCTATGAAAGCAGATGAAATTTTTACAATTCTTATGGGGGATGAGGTTGAACCAAGAAGAGAGTTTATTGAGAAGAATGCTAGGTTTGTTAAGAATTTGGATGTATAAAGGGGGTTGAAAAATAATTACAATTTTGACTGTGTTAAAAACTTACTTAAAAATGCTCACGTACCTTATGTACGCTCCGCTTTTTGCGCAAGTTTTTGCCTTGCCAAAATTTAATTCTTTTCCAACCAAATAAATTATATATATACTATAAAAAAATAAGAAAAAAAGCATACTAGAATTTAGTACGCTTTTTTCTTGAGTAAAGCTAATAATAATCTCTACTCAAACTTATAAATCTAATTTTTTAACCTAGTATACTATTCTGTATAAATAAGCTATCAACCAAATTTACAAATCAGTTGCTCGACTATGAATACACTATTAATAACCTCTTTCAACCATTAAAAGGACTACTAAAGACCATATCTAATATAAAAATAATCTTATCTCGAATATAATACATATATTGTAACCTTAACAACTAAAGCTTACCTACACATAATATATTCTTATCGCCGACACATAACAATCTCGAGAACCATTATATATCTTTGCCCGAAAATTAAGAAACCAAATTTATTTGATCTAATAATTCTCTTGGAACAACTATTATTAACCTTACTAATTTTATTATTAACAAAAATATTTTTTTTATACAATAAATTTTTTATTATTTTTAGTATTAAAGAGTAAATATATTATTTTGAAATCCCGCGTAAGGCGAACAGCTCGAACGCATACTGCCATTGTAACAGGCAGAGCCTTAACAATGGACAGCAAACCGGAGCAAAGCGCAGGGCGACTGGAGAAATCGACATTGTAGCTGAATTTTTCGTAAGAAAAATTACAGGTACATAAAGATTTCGACACCAAGGGATTGAAAAATAATATATTTACTTTTTTTAATAAATAGTAAAAAATTATTTTGGAACTATGTCGAATTATGTCGAACGATTTTTCTTGACTTTTGGCGATTTTGAGCATATAATGTTTTTTAAAAGGAGGACAAATGCAACAAGAAAAAATTTCTACACAAGAATGGGTTCCAATTGATAAAATATTTGATAATGGAATTATTAAATTAAAAAATAAAAATTATATTAAAATAATTAAAATTAACCCTATTAATTTTTCTTTAAAATCTAATTTAGAAAAAGAAGCCATTTTAAATTCTTATAAAATATTTTTAAAAACTTGTAATTTTAATATTCAAATTTTAATTCAAAGTAGTAAAGAAGACTTAAGTAAAAATATTGAAAATATAAATAAAAATTTAAATAAAGAAAATAAAGATTTTTTAAATAATATTGCAACTTCATATTTCGATTATATTCTTAAATTTAATTCAATAAAAAATTCATCAAGCAAAAATTTTTATATAATAATTTCTAATAATAATAACGAAGATATAGAAGAAAATATTTTCCAAGAATTAAACGAAAAATATTTTAAAATTAAAGAATGTTTATTTAGATGTGGAAATATATCTAAAGATTTAAATTCTAAAAAAAAGGTAAAAGAATTATTAAATAGTTTTTTTAATACAAGATTGTTCTTGAAGTGAGAAGTGCGAAGTTTAAAATTGAAGGTATGAGACAGAAAGGGGGACACAAGTTTTAATACTCAAATTTTAGTAATAGGTATAATTTAAAAAAAGTATAGGAGGTGTAAAAAATAAATAAAGTATTTAATAATATAAAAAATATTATATTTAATTTTATTAATATTAAAAAAAATCAAAACAATAATAATCAAAATAATTTAGATTTTTATAAAGGAACAAGAAATTTACAAGATGAAATTGCTCCAAGTTTTATTAATTTATATAATCCAAAATATTTAGAAATAGATAATTTATATTATAGTGGATTAATAATAGTTAATTATTATAGAGAGCAAAATGATATTTTATTAAAAACATTATTAGAAACAAATAATAATATGAATATTTCTATATTTTATGAAAAACAAGATCAATATAAAACTATAAAAGATTTAACATATCATATTGGAAATGTTGGTGTAGATATAAAAGATAATAATCAAAACAGAGAAGATATTGATTTAGCAATATTCACATATAATGATGCAAAATATATCAGAAAAGAAATGCAAGTAAATAATGAGGATTTGTATTTTTTATATATTTATATAGATTTATTTGCAGATAATATTAAAGATTTAGAATATTATTTAAATAATATAGAAGGGCTTTTACAAAGTAAGGGAATGCAAACAAGAAGAGCATCTTTTAGAGAAGAACAATTATTTAAAAGTTGTTTACCTATTTTTGAAAATAATGATGATATAAAAAATTCTGCTAGAAGAAATGTATTAACATCAGGAATTATTTCAACATATCCGTTTATATCTTCAAGTATATTTGATGAAAATGGAATTTTTATTGGTAAAAATATTTATAATAATTCTCTTATTTTTGTAGATAGATATAATACTGAAAAATATAAAAATGCAAATATGTGTATTTTTGGAACTTCAGGAGCAGGAAAATCTTTTTATACAAAATTATTAATTTTAAGATATAGATTATTAGGAATTGAACAATATGTAATTGACCCGGAAAGAGAATATATTAATTTAGCAAAAGCTTTAGAAGGAACAATAATAAAAATTGGACCATCATCTAATGAATTTATTAATGTGATGGATATAAGAGAAGAGTCAATAGAAGAAGGAGAAAAAGGATATCTTGCTACAAAGATTTCAAAATTAATTGGATTTTTTAATCTAATTTTTGGTAATTTAGATGAAGAAGAAAAAGCAATTTTAGAAGAAAAAATAATTGAAGTATATAATTCTAAAAATATAAGCTTTGATGATAACAGTTTATTTCTTGAAAATAAAAACAATATTATTTCAAAAATTTTTAAATCAAGTAAGGATATGCCAATTTTAGAAGATTTATATAATATTTTAATTCAAGATGAAAAAACAAAAAAATTCGGTATTAAATTAATTCCCTTTGTTAAAGGTTCATTAAGTTATTTTAATAATCATACAAATATTGAATTAAACAATAAATTAATAATTGCAGATGTTTATGAATTAGGTGAAGAAAATTTAAAATATGGACTCTTTGTTTTTGTAGAATTATTTTGGGATAAAATTAAAATTAATAGAAAAATTAATAAAGCAATTTATTTAGATGAAATTTGGAGATTAATTGGAATAACATCAAATAAAGAAGTTGCATCATTTATATATAAAATATTTAAAACTATTAGAAAATATGGAGGAAGCGCAGTCGCAATTACACAAGATATTTCAGATTTATTTAGTTTAGAAAATGGTATTTATGGAAAAAGTATTTTAAATAATTCAAGTATTAAATCTTTTTTTTCATTAGAAGAAGAAAACATAAAAATTCTATCAGATAATATTAATTTATCAGAAAAAGAAAAAATAGAAATTAAATCTTTAAAGAGAGGTGAGAGTTTAATGTTTATAGGAGATGAACATATTTTAGTTAATGTTGAAGCATCTGATTATGAAAAGAAATTAATATTATAAATATAGTTTTTTTATTCATACTGATAAATATATATTTTATCATTCCGTTTGGTGTCGCAATTTTCATATGTTCACTTATATAATAAATTATATAAGTGAACTATATAGGTCAATTGCTCCAGTCGCCCTGCGCTTCGCTCCGGTTGAGCGGCTTACGCACTCCATTTTAAAATATATATTTATCAGTATGAATAATAAAAAATTTATATTGATAATTATTTAAAAGGAGGTATGTAATATAGTAGAAATATTAACGGCAATTGGAGATCAAAATTTAAATAATGCATTAAGATTTGAAAGTGAATTTGAGGTAGTCGAAAATGATATTTTATATAGAGAGGGGGTTTTAGAATATTTAGAAAAAAATAAAAATATTGATATTATAATTTTATATGAAAAAATTCTTGGTGAAATTGATCTAATTAATTTAATAAAAAAAATTAAAATAATTAGTAATGAAATAATTGTTTTTATTATTTTAGAAAATAAAAATGATGAATTAGAAAAAATATTAAATAATGAAAATATAAATAATATATTTTATATTAATGAAATAAATATTAATTATTTAATAAATAAAATTAAAGATTTAAAAATAAATAATAAAAATGAATTAAATGAAGAAATAATTAAATTAAAAAATATAATAGAAGAAAAAAACAAAGAAATAATTAAATATAAAAATAATCAATTTTTAGATAATCAAAAAAATATTATAAACATTGCAATTATTGGTGAAGAATTTTCTGGAAAAACTTTAATAATAAATAATATAAAAAATATAATTGAAAATAATAAATTAATAAATTTTAAAGAAATAAATATAAATAATTATTTAGAAATAGAAAAAATTAATTATTTAAATTATAAATTAGTTTTTATTATTGAAGCTCAAACTGAAAAAATAATAAGAAATAAAAAAATAATAAATAAATTAATATATCAAAATAAAATAAATAAAAAAAATACATTTATTATTTTTAATAAAATTAATAAATATTCACCCAATAATAAAATAGCTACAAATTTATATAAGGAATTTAATATTATTGGTAAAATAAATTTAAATAATTATTGTGATTATATTATTAATAAAAATAATAATTTAAAAAAAGAAAATAAAAAATTAAAAACTAAATATAATAAAATATTTAATAAATTATTATTGGATAAATAAAAACATAATATTTATTGAAGTGAATAGTAAAAAAAATAATAAAAAGTTAATATTAAATAAATTAAAATATAGAAAGGAAGATTTAATAATATGGAATTAACACAAAACATTGATTTAAAATTAGAAAAAAATAATAAAAGAGAAAACTTTTTAAATTCTACATTATGGAAAACAATAAATAATGGAATAGATATTGGATTAAGATATTTATTACCAGATTTAGTGGAAGATGAAATTATAGATTTAAAAAATAATTTAGTAAACTTAGGATTAAAAGATGGAATAAAAAAATCAATAGATAATATTATAGAAACTGGAAAAGAAGCGATAGGTATATTATCTGGAAATTTTGAAAATATAGGACAAGTTCAAAGAGTTATAAAAAATGGAGGGGTAATAGATAAAGTATCAGATGTTTTTGATTCTATAATTGATAAAGGTGAGAAATCTGGAAAAATTAGTCCATCATTTAGTTATATTTTAAAAAATGGTAAAAGTTCTATTTTAAATAGTGTAGAAAGGAATATAGAATCAACATTAGATAATCAAATTTCCAAGGCAAGATTAGTAGAAAAATATATTAATAACTGGAAGGAGTACTATAGTAAACAAGATTTTGAAGGAATGGAAAAAGAATATAAAAAATTAGAAAGTAATTTAAAAGAATTAGTTCCTTTAGAAAACACATTAAAAAATGCAAGACAAGTTGAAACTATTCATCAATTGATAAAAAATAATGGACATAATTTTAATTTAAGTGAGGAAGAAATTGACCTTGCAGGGAAGCTAAATTAATAATAAAGCTAAGCTTGCAATCGTATGTCCAATTACAAATACAAACAATAAATTTCCTTTACATATTGCATTAGATGAAATAACAAAAACTAAAGGAGTAATATTATGCGAACATCTTAAATCTTTAGATTTAAGAAAAAGAAAATATGAATTCATTGAAATTCTACCTAAAGATATTTTAGATAATGTTATAAATACGGTATATGCGGAAATAGAAGAAATAGAGTGAATTTTATTGTATTTTTTAAAAAATCTCCTTGCAAAAATTTTTTATCTTTAGTATAATACAAAAAGCAAAGTACGCGTAAATAAAAATCGCAAATGAGCAAAACAAATTTTTTGAAAAGAGGTAATAATTAATGGCAGAAGAAAGAAGAACTGACGGAAAAATAATAGAAAGAGACATTGAACAAGAAATGAGAACAGCGTATATTGATTATGCTATGAGTGTTATTGTTGCTCGTGCTCTTCCAGATGTCAGAGATGGTTTAAAACCTGTACATAGAAGAATTTTATATACAATGCACGAAGATGGATTAACACCAGATAAGCCTTATAGAAAATCTGCAACTACAGTTGGAGATGTTTTAGGTAGATACCATCCACATGGAGATGCATCTGTTTATGATGCTTTAGTACGTTTAGCACAAGACTTTTCTATGAGATATATGTTAGTCGATGGACACGGAAACTTTGGTTCTATAGATGGAGATCCACCAGCAGCATATCGTTACACAGAAGCAAGAATGTCAAAAATTGCAGAGCTAATGCTTACGGATATTGAGAAAAATACAGTTGATTTTATGCCTAATTTTGATGATAGACTTCAAGAGCCAACAGTACTTCCAGCACAAATTCCAGCTTTACTTGTTAATGGTTCATCAGGTATAGCCGTAGGTATGGCGACAAATATTCCACCACATAACTTGACTGAAGTTATAAATGGACTTATTAAAATTATAGATGAAGATGAAGTATCTGATGAAGATCTTATGAAAATAATAAAAGGACCTGACTTTCCTACAGAAGGTTTAATATTAGGAATGGAAGGAATTAAGGAAGCTTATAGAACCGGACGTGGCAAAATAACATTAAGAGCGGAAGCTGAAATAGAAGAAATGTCCGGAAATAGACAAAAAATAGTAGTTCATTCTTTACCATACCAAGTTAATAAAGCAAAACTAATAGAAAATATGGCGAATTTGGTTAAAGAAAAAAGAGTTGAAGGCATTTCTGAAATTAGAGATGAATCTGATAGAGAAGAAAGAGTTAGAATTGTAATAGAACTTAAAAAAGATGCAAATGCTCAAGTTGTATTAAATCAACTATACAAAAACACACAAATGCAAACAAGTTTTGGTATAATAATGCTAGCTTTGGTTAAAGGAGAACCTAAAATTTTAACTTTAAGACAGTGCTTAGATTATTATTTGGAACATAGAAAAGATGTTACACTTAGAAGAACCCAATTTGAGCTAGATAAAGCATTAGCAAGAGCACATATATTAGAAGGTTTAAGAATTGCTATAGATAATATTGATGAGGTAATTCAAATAATCAGATCATCGTATGATAATGCAAAAGAAAGATTAATGGAAAGATTTGGTTTAACCGATATTCAAGCACAAGCTATTCTAGATATGAGATTAAGAACATTACAAGGATTACAAAGGGAAAAAATTGAAGAAGAATATGCTGAATTAATGAAACTTATTGCATATTTACGCGAAATATTAAATAGTGAGCATAAAGTTTTTGAAGTTATAAAAGAAGAACTTATAAAGGTCAGAGATAAATTTGGTGATGACAGAAAAACAAAAATTGTACCTGCAGAAGGCGAAATAAATGTTGAGGATTTAATAAAAGAAGAGCAAACAGTTATAGCCCTAACACATTTTGGATACATTAAAAGAATGCCAATAGACACATATAAGAGTCAACGACGTGGTGGAAAAGGCATTACAGGTATTGCAACACGTGAAGGAGATTTCGTAAAACAAATCTTTACATCATCAACACATGATTTAATACTATTCTTCTCAAATAAAGGAAAAATGTATAAGCTTAAAGGATATGAGGTTCCAGAAGCAGGTAGAACAGCAAAAGGAACTGCTATTGTAAATCTATTAAGTTTAGATGTAGGAGAAAAAATTTCAGCAGTTATTCCAATTCAAAATTTTGCCGAAGGAAAATATTTGCTTATGGCAACTAAAAATGGATTAATAAAGAAAACAGCTTTAACAGAATATAATACAGAGAGAAAAACAGGACTTCTTGCAATAACATTAAAAGGTGAAGATGAACTTATTTCAGTTAAACTAACAGATGGACAAGATAATGTTGTATTAGTTACTAGAAAAGGATTATGTATTACATTTGATGAAAAAGATGTAAGACCAATCGGTAGAGTTTCTCAAGGAGTAATTGGAATGAGAACAGCAGAAGATGACGA
>Ga0310691_10009106_pt1 | contig 10127 bp, 8 predicted proteins | sample 176DNAGHGlowgp2_FD_203887 | JGI IMG/M metagenome (GOLD analysis project Ga0310691, IMG submission 203887) | Sheep rumen microbial communities from Palmerston North, Manawatu-Wanganui, New Zealand - 1766 DNA GHGlow gp2 (v2) (version 2) | ecosystem: Host-associated > Mammals > Digestive system >...
TAGCAAAGGCCGCAGCCTTGTCTATACTTCTGGAAGCCACAGCATAGCATTCCACATCCTTCATCCCGGATATTGTCTTTGCCATCAGTTCAGCTATCCCGCCTGCACCAAGTATTCCTACTCTCATATTGTACCTTCCTTCCAAATGGTGTTTATATCATAACTGTGTTTCCGTACTTTTGACGACTAAATAATACTATGTCTCACCCGACAGCTTCAACGGTATCCTTAAGGTCCCCGAAACCGGCTATGACAGCTGCAGCCTTTTTTTCATCTATACTTCCAAAACCATATGATGCATAGATAAATGGCACTCCTGCTTCCATGCAGGCCTCCAGATCTCCCGCCGTATCTCCTACGTATACCGGATGTGAAATCCCGTTCCTCCTCACCACTTCCCTGATATTATCCGCCTTCCCCTTCCCGGTATTTCCGAAGCACTCGTGATCTGTGATACATCCCATGATGCCTGCTTTATCACATACCAGCTCAATATATCCCACCTGGCAGTTACTCACGATAAATACAGGGATTTTCTCCGATAATTCCTTTATCGTGTCTATAACACCCGGGAAAAAGATGTCACAGGGATCTGCGTTCAGCTCCTCATGCTCATACCTGCAGCAGAATTCCAGTATCCGTTTCCTTGATCCGGGAGTTTCTTCAGGAAAAACATTGTCCGCTATCTCGTCCATGGGCTTCCCGAACTGGGTTTTTAATAGATCTGCAGAGATCGGCTCCCTCCTTTTTATGCCTGAAGACTTTACTGCCCTGTTCCATGCCATGGCCACTATCTCCGTGGAATCCCACAAAGTCCCGTCAATATCAAGTATTATTCCATCTGTTATTATCCTGTCTTTATACATATGCCTATTATACTAAGCATAAACCAATGACGGGTCAATAGCTGGACTTATCCTCTCCGCTTTCATTTCTCCCATTTCGGAAATAGTCCTTCCGACCCCTTTCAGCGTTGTGGTTTTCTGTAAATAACGCTATACTTGAAACCGTATGACATAAGGCGAATACATGCCCGGATTCCCATCCGGACTTAACACATAGAAAGAGGATAAAAAAATGAGCGATACTGTAACAGATATCAATGCATCAAACCCTACAGCCTCTCTGATCCCGGACTATAGGGTTTTGGATGAGAAACTACGGGTTGCTGACAGGATAGAAGCCTTAAGAGAATTCAATGATATCTCGAAACCCGGATCAGAAGGTACTCTGCCCCGTATAGGATTGAGAATAGTTCCTGCAGAATTTGACGATGCCTCCATAACCGGAATACGCATCTCAGAGCTGTCAGATCTTGCGCCTGAGATCCGAAGTTTGAGAAATATCACTGTCCGCGGCTGTTTTGTAAACGGCAGCCTAAAGAACATCCACGGAAAAGAGCTGGGCCGCTTCTTTCGCGCATCATATGAGAGCGCAAAAAAGATGACTGTCATCCTCCCATGCGCAATGCCATATATCTGTATTGAAAATGTCCTCAGTGCCCTTAAATATAACCGGGACGAACATCCCGAAACCCTCCGGGATGCCATCACCGCAGCAGAGATCGTGGCAAAGCAGAATGAGACCGCATTTTATGCAAAGCTCTACGTATCATAAAAAACCGCAGGGATAGGGATCATAACGGTCCACATTTCCCTGCGTTTTTTGCATCTGTTCAGGCTTTCGGCAGACGACCGGGATCATCCCGGTTTTTCAGGCTTTATGCCTTCCTGTAGGGAGTATCCTCAAGAGGCAGGCTCTGACGGAATTTCCCGTCCCACTTATAATACGCTGCCGCACAGGCAGGTGCAGTGGGGATCATGCACAGCTCGCCGCATCCCTTGGCCCCAAGAGAATAGGGAAGCTTATCCTCTTCTTTGGGTTCACACAGGATCACTTCAAGCTCCGGGGCTGCATCTGAACGCATGAATCCGATTGTTCCGAATCTGCTCTTAAATACACCGTCCTCTATCTCTATCTTCTCAGTCACTCCGTAACCGATACCCATCAACATTCCGCCTTCTATCTGGCCTTCAACCGACTCTATATTTACAGGAGTACCAACGTCGAATGCCGATACAGCCTTAGTGATCTTTCCTTCATCATCAAGGATCACCACCTGTGCTCCGTATGAATAGGACACGTGACTGATCGGGTTTTCCTTTATGGCTCCCAAAGGATCCGTCTGTGCGGAGTACTCTCCCAGGAACTCCTGTCCCTCAAGGTCTGCAAGACTCTTTCCGGCAAGCGCTGCCTTAAGTTTTTCACCCACACGTCTCGCCGCTTCTCCTGTCATGACAGTCTGGCGTGAAGCCGTGGAAGTCCCGGCATCAGGAGTACGGATGGTATCCGCAGCCTCAAAGATAAAGAGGGCCGGATCCAGTTCGGTGACGTGACAGATCTCTGTGAGGACCATCTGTCCTATCCCCTGTCCCATACAGGACGCCGAGGTACGGATGTGAATCTTACCATCTTCAACACTTAACAGTACTCTTCCGATATCCTTTTTACCCATTCCCGTTCCGGAATTCTTGAATCCGCAGGCAAGACCTGCATATTTATTTCCATAGTATACGTCTTTCACTGCATCGAGACAGGCCTCCATATTGGTATTGGGATCTGCGGTCTGGCCGTTCGGCAGGATATCTCCGGGCTTTATGGCATTACGCCGTCTGAATTCCCAGGGATCTATACCCACCTTTTCCGCCAGGAGATTGATGTTCATCTCTGTTGCGAAGCAGCTCTGGGTAACTCCGAATCCCCGGAATGCTCCGGAGGGTACGTTATTTGTATATACAGACATACCGAAAATATCTATATTCTGATAGTTATACGGTCCTGCGGCATGTGTACAGGCGCGGTGCAGCACCGGCCCGCCGAGAGAGGCGTAAGCTCCCGTATCTGCGATTATGATACCCTTCATTCCAGTCAGGATACCGTTTTCATCACAGGCAGTAGTGAATTCCATCTCCATGGGATGACGCTTAACGTGATAGGCAAGCGACTCCTGGCGGGTATACTTTACCTTAACAGGCTTCTTTGTAACCCACGCCATCAGTGCAGCGTACTGCTGAACCGACATATCTTCCTTACCGCCGAAGCCTCCTCCGACTAACGGAGCATGGCAGTGAACCTTTTCTGCCGGGATCTTCAGCATGGTGGAACACTCACGCTGAACGTCATATACCGACTGGCTGGTGGTATAGATAAGGAGTCCGTCATCGCCCTCAGGCAGAGCCACAGCGCACTCGGGCTCCATAAATCCGTGCTCCTGCCAGGAGGTCTTGTATTTCCTTGTGACCACGTACTTTGAATTTTTTATTGCTTCATCAGCATTTCCCCTGACAAGGTTCGCACGACTCATTACATTTCCGTCCTCGTGGATAAGAGGAGCATCACCGGAAAGAGCCTCATAGGGGCTTGTAACCGGCTTCAGCTCCGTATAATCCACTTCCACAAGAGCTGCGATCTCATCCATCATATCCTTCCTGTCGGTTGCTATGAGAGCGATGACATTTCCCATGTAGCGGGTAATATCACCCACGCCCATCATCACATCCCAGTCCTGCTTGATATGACCAATCTTATTACAGGGGACATCATCCTTTGTGAGCACTTCGACACAGTCCGGATGCTTCATGGCCTTTGTCACATCCACCCTGTCGATACGGGCTCTCGGATACTTCGAAAAAACCGGTTTCACGTAGAGCATTCCGTCAAAATACAGGTCATCGGCATATATTCCCTTTCCGTTAACCTTCTCAGCTGCATCGATACGTTTAGCATGCTCGTTCATATGCAGGGTCTTCTTTTCTTCCGGTATCTCTTTTTTCTCACGGAAGAATTCAGCTGCCATGAGGATAGCATCCTCTATCTTCTTATATCCAGTGCAGCGGCAAAGGTTTCCCTTTATGGCTGCCTTTACATCCTTACGTGCAGGAGTCAGGTTTGTATCCAAAAGGCTCTTTGCGGATATGATCATCCCAGGGATACAGAAACCGCACTGAACTGCTCCGGCAGCCGCAAAGCAGTGTTCATAAACCTTCATTTCCTCCGGGGCAATTCCCTCAACCGTCAGGATCTTCTTTCCCTCCAGCTTGCTTAAGGGCATCACACAGGCTTTCACCTTTTTTCCGTCCACAAGCACTGTACAGGTTCCGCAGACTCCCTCGCTGCATCCGTCCTTCGTAGCCGTAAGATGCAGGTCGTCACGAAGGAACCGCAGCAGCTTTTTATCGTGGGCAGACTCGTAGTCCTTGCCGTTTATATTTACAGTAAACATCACTTTCTCCCTTCAATCTGTCGCTGTCCTGCTTCAGATCCCGTTCTTTGCAAGGAAATCTCCAAGGAGATTCATACACACATTCTTACGATACTCTGCGCTTACGCGTCCCCTTGTGAGTACCATCCGGTCCGAATAGGCCTTCAGATACTCATCCCTCATGGACTTCGCTTCCTCAACAGTCTTTCCCATAAGCTTTTCCTCAATATCCTTATAGCGGAGAACCGTATCCGCCACAGCCCCAAAGGCTGCGGATATTCTCGTGATCTTACCGTTCTCGGTACCGAATACTCCCGCAAAGGAAATCCGTGAGATGGCAAGGGCGTTACGTCCTCCCACTTTTTCATAGGAATATGTATCAATTCCCTTTTTAGGTATCAGGATCTCAGCGATCAGCTCATCGCCCTTAAGGTCCAGCTTTTTCCGTCCGAGGTAGAATTTATCCACGTCAATGATTCGCTCGCCCTTTTTGGAAAGGAGCCTTAACTTTGCATCCGTTACGAACTCTATCAGAACCGAGTCAGCCTTTGCGGAACCGTTTCCGAGATTCCCTCCGAAGGTTCCCGCATTCCGGATGGCTGGTGCGGCGATCCTCGAAACTGCTTCCTTCATAAGCTCTGGTACATCATTGGAAGCAAGGGCTTCCGTAAATGTGACAGCCGCGCCGATCCTTACATACTCCTCATCTACAGTTATCTTTTTAAGCTCCTGAACCTTGTTAAGAAAGAGGTATTCAACACCCTTCCGGTTTTCAACCATAAGATCCGTTCCTCCGGCATAGGGCACAACATCGTGTGCTGCGCGGATCTCCAGAGCCTCCTCAAGAGATTTAGCGATATATCCGTTTACCATAATCCGTTGCCCTCCTTTGCCGCATTGTTAACTGCATTTACGATGGCGTTGTATCCTGTACACCGGCAGAGATTGCCGGAGAGACCTTCACGTATCTCTTCTTCCGTGGGATGTGCATTTTTAGAAAGCAGTGCTTCAGCTGCCAGCACCATTCCGGGTATACAGAAGCCGCACTGAACTGCGGATAGTTCACCGAATGCCTTGTCCAGAGCTTTAAATCTCTCTGTCTCTCTAAAGCTCTCCATTGTCACGATACTGGAGCCCTCTACCGCACCCATTGCCACGCAGCAGGAGTTAAAGAGAATTCCGTCAATAAGCACAGAACACGCTCCGCACTCCCCTTCTTTACAGCCACACTTAACCGATGTACATCTGTATTCATTACGAAGCACATCTAAAAGACGATCACCATAGCTTCCTTCGTAAGTTACTTCTTTACCATTTAATGTAAAACTGATCTCAGTCATTTCAAGCTCCCTCCTTTGCGATCACGGCAAGTGTATCTTCTGCAGTGAACGGAGCGTGATTTAGTTTCACGCTTCCCAGTGCCTGCTCAACAGCTTCCAGATATGCAGCAGGAGCACCTACAAGCGGAAGCTCTCCTGCTCCCTTGGCACCGTAAGGACCGTCGGGATATTTCTCCACATGGAGCATACACTTAAGGTTGGGCACGTCCTTTGTGGTGGGGATCAGATAATCTGAAAATGAATTATTCCTGATACGTCCCTTGGAATCGTATTCCATCTTCTCAATGGAGGAATACCCGATACCCTGCAGGAATCCTCCCTCCATCTGACCCATGACTACGTTATAGTCTATGGGAGTACCTACGTCGAAGTTTCCGTATGCACCCAGGATCTTTGCGATTCCCGTGTATGTATCTATCTCCAATTCAATGGCATTTACTGCCCATGCGTATGTGGGATATGCATCACCTTCGAATTTATCGATATAGAAGGGGATCAGGAAATCCGGCTCCTTAAAGTGCTCCTCAACCTCCTGCTCCTCACCGTCAACCCACTGCTCCCGGAGCTTGATGGCTGCGCGGCGGAGAAGCTCACCTACCACCATGAGTGAACGGGAAGCAACGGTGGGACCCGAGTCAGGCACCCGTGCCGTATCCGGGTGATCGTAGTAAACCTTGTCAAGGGGAAGATTCAATTCATTTGCCACGATCTTCGGGAAGGTGGTACGGACTCCCTGTCCTATCTCACCGTTTGAAGCGAGGACTTCAACCGTTCCGTCCTTATATTTACGGAGCTTTGCGACCGCTTTAATGAGGTCTCTCTCCCCGGATCCGGTAAAGCCGGCACCGTGGAAATACATGGACATTCCGATACCCCTCCGGTAGCGTCCGGTCTGAGGCTTTGCGTATTCCGAACGTTTCTTACGGTAATCACATTCCTTATCAACCTCATTGATCATATCCCGGATGGGTACCGGGAAGTGGTACTTCCCGCAGGTTGAGGTGGCATCACCCTGCTTTACGAGATGCGCTTCCTTGAAAGCAAGTGAATCAATACCCAGATCCCTTGCTATATGATCCATCATGAGCTCTACCGCAAAGAATGTCTGGGGAGCTCCAAATCCTCTGTACGCACCGCAGGGAGAGGTATTTGTCTTAACTGCCCATCCGTGGACCTTCACATTCGGAACATTGTAGATACCCGGCGAGGCAATGATACCGCGCTGGAGAACCACTGCAGACAGAGTGGAATATGCGCCTGCGTTGAATTTAACGTCTATGTCCATGGCGGTCACTTTTCCGTCTTTTACCGCTACCTTGTAGCGACAGAGTGAGGGATGGCGCTTTGATGTATATTCCATATCCTCGCGGCGGTCAAATACGCAGCGTACAGGCTTTTTGCACTTATGAGCGGCGACAGCCACCTGACAGCCCAGTATGGAAGGAAAGGCTTCCTTTCCTCCAAATCCTCCGCCCGTCACATCCTGAAGGATATGTACTCCGGAAGGCCCGCATCCAAGGGCACGCATTACTGCTCCGTGGATGTAGTAAGCACACTGGGCAGATCCGTGTACGAACATCCGTCCGCCTTCCTCCGGTTCCGCCATCATGCCCTGGGTTTCAAGATATGCCTGCTCCTGATATCCTGTCTCGAATTCCTCTTCATATACCTTGTCAGCTTCTTTGAATGCCTTTTCCACATCCCCGTGTCCGAAGTTATAGTCAAAGAACTTTTCTTCGGCACTGCGAAGGTCCAGTACGGGCTCCAGCTCCTCGTAATCCACTTCACAGGCATCCCTCAGCTCTTCCACCTTCTTTGGGTCGGGACCGCAGATCATTGCTATGGGTTCTCCGATATACTCAACCGTCTCACGGCAGTACACCGGTGTGTCATCGAGAACGATATTTACGTTATTGTCCCCGGGCACATCCTTTGCATCCACGTAAAAGTATCCCTCCGGAAGATCCGGTACTTTTACTCCTCTGACCTTTGCCCTTGCCACCTTCGAGTGAAGCAGCTTACCGCAGAGCACACCCTCTGAAGGATAGTCGGCTACATATATGCTGCGGCCGGAAACTTTTGGGGCGTGGTCTTTTTTGACAACACTTTGGCTGATCTTTTCCATTTGGTTTTACCTCCTGTCTCTTTCTCATACTTTTGTTTGCAGCCTAGATAGTCTATTTTGGTATCTATGTCTATCCATACACCCGCATCGTCCACAGGGACGTTCAGGATGTGGTTTTCGTGGTGCTCCCACAGTCCCCGGAGTCCGTTCTCCCCTTCATATGAGAGTATTTCCGGTATCATGGACGCGTCGATCAGTGGAGGGTGCTTGCGGTATCCTTCCAGCAAAGGAAAGCAAAGCGGCATCTTATGCTGCTCTCTGTTTGCAATAAGCTTTTCAAACGTACCCTGGGAAACTACCGGCATGTCTCCGGGAAGGAGAAAGAAAGCATCGCACTCAGGCAATGCCGATACGCCGATACGAACGGACGTCATCATATCTGTGACTTTATATTCATTATTCCGGACAAAGCACACCCGTTCTCCGAATGAACGGCTGAGCACTTCCTCCACCTCTTCTGCGCGGTAACCTGTCACGACCACTGCAGTTTCTGCACCGCCGCATAGTACGCTGTCCACACTGTTCTCAATGAGGGTTCTGCCGCGGAGAGGCAGAAGCGGCTTAAAATCCCCCATACGCCGCGACATTCCGGCAACAAGGATCAGTGCGCTGATCTTTTCATTGACACGCAAAAAATCACCCCGATTCCATAAGAAAACCTTCGCTATTCTCGCTCGAGAATAACCCCGTATCATTATAGACTCAGAGTGATTTAATTAGCAATATTCCTTTTTAGGAACCACGCCGGATCTCTACCTTATTATCTTCGTATCGATAAAGCGCTCCCGGAATTCCTTCTGGGCGATCCTATGAATGGTCTCCTCAAAGGACTGATAGGCCAGAAGGAACCTTTCTCCTTCAGGGGTAAGCGATGTCCCCCCTCCGCCTTTTCCGCCCCGCTGACGCATGACGACCTGATACCCCAGATTGTGTTCAAGCTGATTTATCATCTCCCAGGCTTTACTGTATGCAAGTCCCGTGCAGGCGCATCCCTTGCGGATGCTGTAGTTATCGGAAAGCAAAAAGAGCAGTACCTTAAGTCTCTCATTTAAGAAGGGCAGTTCCCTCTCCATCCTCATATGGAGTACGGGATGAAGGATGGCGGCATTATGCTCCTCAAGCCGTGACTCCAGTTCTTCAACATCATGAACACTTAAAAGTACCCCCTTATCGTCCACATCCACCCAGACACGCTTAAAGCTGCCGGCGGCTATGGCACCTCTCAGTCCCTCATCTCCGGTGTAGGAAAGTATTTCCGGAACAGCCCTTTCCCTGATGAGTACCGGATGTCCGCCGTGTCCCTCGTGGGATGCCGTGACCACATCTTCACTGCGGTCCATAAGCGTAAGAAGAGTCGTGGCAGTAAACATGGGTACATTTACCGGAGTAAAGATAATGCTGTCACACTTATCCTTAAGATATTCCAGTCCTATCTTTACTGAAGTAAAGAGTTCTGGATCACCCGTAACCGTATTTGGTATAAATATCACCCCGAAATTTGAAAGCTGCCACCTTATCTCATCCGAATCATCCCCTGTCACTATTACGATGGGAAAGATCCCAGCCTGCTGATAGGTTATCACGATACGACGGATAATCGATATCGTCCCGACCTTTAAGAGGGGTTTTGCCACCTTTTTATTTGCTGCTGCGATAACACCGCCAACTTTACTTATTCGCATAATTCCGCCGCCATGACTCCTGAATATCACTGATTTTGTGGGTAACTCTACCTTATGCATATTTCTTTGTCAACTGTCATTCTCCTGCCAAACCACATAAAAAACACATATCTTTTTGAGACATTTATGCCGCATGAGAAGGGAAGGTGTGTTATGAAAAAAGTATCCGGATGCGTATAGACGGAATGACCTGTATAAACTGTCAGGAGAAGATAGAAAGGGCACTTAATTCCGCAAACGAAGTGATCCGGGCCGGAGTCAGCCTGTCTGAAGAAGCTGCCGACATAGAATATGATGACAGATATATCCCGGAAAAAGAGCTTGTAGAAATAATAGAAGGACTCGGCTATAAGGTTCTCTTAAAGGGCAGATCCCAGAGTACCGATATCGCAAGATCACTGTGTTTTATTGTGATAATACTGTCCCTATATTTCCTTCTCCAGTCCTTTGGAATCCTGAACCGTTTAGTCCCCGGCAGTCTTGCGGAAACAGGCATGGGCTACGGTATGCTCTTTGTGATAGGTCTCATCACCTCAGTTCACTGTATTGCCATGTGCGGAGGAATGGGAAAGAAATTCACGGGCCCCGTAATGAAAGCAGGAGCGGTCCTTGTGGTTGTAATGGGTCTTTGTATGCTTACACAGGGGGTTAATCTGAGCGGCATATCATCTGCCGGCCCTAAGGTCAGTGAGACAGAAGCCATAGCGAAAACAGACAAA
>Ga0310691_10009109_pt1 | contig 10125 bp, 7 predicted proteins | sample 176DNAGHGlowgp2_FD_203887 | JGI IMG/M metagenome (GOLD analysis project Ga0310691, IMG submission 203887) | Sheep rumen microbial communities from Palmerston North, Manawatu-Wanganui, New Zealand - 1766 DNA GHGlow gp2 (v2) (version 2) | ecosystem: Host-associated > Mammals > Digestive system >...
CACACCTCGAAGTTCGGGGCCGAGATGAACGCCCGCTCGGCTGCCGAGGGCCTCTACTACAGCCAGAACCCCGCCCTGAAGCCCCTGCAGCAGATGATGCAGAACGTCGCGGCCGACCAGTGGCAGGTGGACCGCAAGCCGGGCAAGCCCGTGCTATTCTTCACCGGCGACTCGACGGTGAAGAACGCCGACAAGGACGACGACGGCATGTGGGGCTGGGCCTCGCAAGCTCAGACCATGTTCGACGAGTCGAAGATCACCCTCTGCAACGCCGCCCGCGCCGGACGCTCCACGCGCAGCTTCATCCGCGAGGGCCTGTGGGAGAAGGTCTACAACTCGCTGCAGCCCGGCGACTACGTCACCATACAGTTTGGCCACAACGACATCTGCCCCATCACCGACCAGAAGGCACGCGGCGTCATACCCGGCACGCAGGACACGCTGCACGTCTACAAGATGGACGACGGCTCCTACCAGACGGTGTACAGCTTCGGCTGGTACCTGAAGAAGATGATCGACGACACCCGCGAAAAAGGGGCCACGCCCATCCTCGTCTCGCTGACGCCCCGCAACGAGTGGCCCGGCGGACGCATTGAGCGACGCGACGCCAGCTACGGCAAGTGGTACCGCGAGGTGGTAGAGCAGACGGGCGTCGCCTTCATCGACATGCACAACATCAGCGCCGACTTCCTCGACAAGAAGTTTGCCGTGAAGCACCTGCCCGACGACAAGGAGAAAGCCAAAGCCAAGGTGGCAGCCATCAAGGAGAAGGCTGGCACCTACTTCAAGAAAGACCACACCCACGCCTCGAAGCTCGGCGCACAGATGAACGCCCAGAGCTTTGCCAAAGGACTGAGACAGAGCGGATTGGAGCTGGAAAAATACCTGAAGAAATAGGCGGACAGCGGCGAGGGGGCAACACCGGCCCGCCCCCACCCTTACCTCAAGCGAATCCTCCCCAAAACGGGGAGGGTTCGTTTTTTAGTATTTTTTTAGATTATAACTATTGCCATGTTGGAGAAATTTTGTAACTTTGCAACCGAATAACGTCGACCGAATTGGAAAACTTTTGAAAGGAGGAAAACAAAAAAGTTGTCCAAAACGGAGAAGCAGCACAGAGAAAGGAACCAAGAAAAAACGACAATAACAGCAACATGGAAATTAAGAACTTTACCATCACAAAACGCGACGGCTCAAAAGACCGCTTTTCGCTCGACAAAATCATGAATGCCATCGTCAAGGCATTCGAGAGTGTGGACGAACCTGCTGACCTGGGTACAATCTCCAAGATTATCAGTCACTTGGACATGCACGACGACATCAAGGTGGAGGACATCCAGAACCAAGTGGAAGAGGCACTGATGCGCGAGGGCTTCTACAAAGTGGCCAAGTCGTTCATCCTCTACCGGCAGGAGCACAGCGAAGACCGCGAGACACTGCAGAAGATGCAGTTCCTCTCGGAGTACATGGACTCCGTGAATGCCGCCACCGGCTCGAAGTACGACGCCAACGCCAACGTGGAGCACAAAAACATTGCCACCCTCATTGGCGAGTTGCCCAAGTCGAACTTCATCCGCCTGAACCGCCGCCTGCTCACCGACCGCATCAAGAAGATGTACGGCAAGCAGCTGGCCGACGAGTATATCGACAAGCTGACCCACCACTTCATCTATAAGAACGACGAGACGAGCCTTGCCAACTACTGCGCCTCTATCACCATGTACCCCTGGCTCATAGGAGGCACCGTCAGCATCGGCGGCAACTCCACGGCTCCTACGAACCTGAAGAGCTACTGCGGCGGCTTCGTGAACATGGTGTTCATGGTCAGCAGCATGCTCAGCGGTGCCTGCGCCACGCCGGAGTTCCTGATGTACATGAACTACTTCATCGGCAAGGAGTTCGGACTGGACTACTACAAGCGCACTGACGAGGTGGTAGACCTCTCGCTGAAGCACCGCACGCTCGACAAGGTCATCACCGACTACTTCGAGCAGATTGTCTACACGCTGAACCAGCCCACAGGCGCCAGAAACTACCAGGCAGTATTCTGGAACGTGGCCTACTACGACCGCTACTACTTTGAGAGCATCTTCGGAGAGTTCTACTTCCCCGACGGCTCCAAGCCCGACTGGGAGGGCCTCAGCTGGCTGCAGAAACGCTTTATGAAGTGGTTCAACAAGGAGCGCACAAAGACGCTCCTCACCTTCCCCGTGGAAACCATGGCCCTGCTCACCGACGAGAACGGCGAGCCGAAGGACAAAGAATGGGGCGAGTTCACCGCTGAGATGTACAGCGAGGGGCACTCCTTCTTCACCTACATGAGCAACAATGCCGACTCGCTGTCGAGCTGCTGCCGCCTGCGCAATGAGATTACCGACAACGGCTTCAGCTACACCCTCGGTGCCGGCGGCGTCAGCACGGGCTCGAAGTCGGTGCTCACCATCAACCTGAACCGCTGCATACAGTATGCGGTGAACAACAAGCTCAACTACCTTGAATACCTCGGCGGAATCATCGACCTCTGCCACAAGGTGCAGCTGGCCTACAACGAGAACCTCAAGGACCTGCAGGCCCACGGCATGCTACCCCTCTTCGACGCCGGCTACATCAACATCGGGCGCCAGTACCTCACCATCGGCATCAACGGCCTGGTGGAGGCCGCCGAGTTCATGGGTCTGAAAATCACACCCAACGACGATTACCTGCACTTCGTACAGGGCATCCTCGGCTTGGTGGAGAAATACAACAAGCAGTACCGCACAAAGGACGTGATGTTCAACTGCGAGATGATTCCAGCAGAGAATGTTGGCGTGAAGCACGCCAAGTGGGACCGCGAAGACGGCTACTTCGTGCCCCGCGACTGCTACAACAGCTACTTCTACGTCGTCGAGGACGACTCGCTGAGCGTCATCGACAAGTTCAAGCTGCACGGCGCACCCTACATCGAGCACCTCACCGGCGGCTCCGCCCTGCACATGAACTTAGAGGAGCACCTCTCGAAGGAACAGTATCTGCAGCTGCTGAGAGTGGCTGCCAAGGAGGGCTGCAACTACTTCACCTTCAACATACCCAACACCGTGTGCAACGACTGCGGCCACATTGACAAGCGCTACCTCAAGGAGTGCCCACACTGCCACTCGAAGAATGTGGACTACATGACCCGCATCATCGGCTATCTGAAGCGCGTGAGCAACTTCTCCCAGGCACGACAGGAGGAAGCCGCACGCCGCTACTACGCCACCGCATAAGAACCTATGCTTAAATACGTCAATACTGGGATTGTTTTTCAGGAGATTCCGGACGAAGTGACACTGGCAATCAATATCTCTGGTTGCCCGTGTCACTGCCCGGGATGTCACAGCCGCTACCTCTGGGAAGACATCGGGCTGCCACTCAACACCAGCGCTCTTGATGACTTCATCGCACAGTACGGCACCGACATCACCTGCATCGCCTTCATGGGCGGCGACGCCGACCCGAAAGGTGTGAACCTCCTGGCACAGTATCTGCACGAAGAGCATCCGCAGTTCCACGTTGCCTGGTACAGCGGAAGAATACGCATACCGGCCGTGGTCAACAAGACCGACTTCGACTACATCAAGATTGGCCCCTACATCCGCCACCTCGGACCACTGAAGGAACGCACCACCAACCAACGCCTCTACCGCATAGGCCCCGACGGCGAGATGGACGACATCACCACCCGATTCTGGGGGAAAAGATAAAGTTTTCTTGTTTTTTGTCGCTTTTATGCAGAATTATATGTAATTTTGCAGCATCAAACAAGATGATGCGACTACTAACAACGCTTCTCATACTTCTGGCATGTAGTCTGCCGCCCGTGGCAGGACAGGCCAAGGATGGCGATGCCGCCAAGGCGGCACTCGCCAGTATTGAAGCGCAGATAGCCCGCCACCACCAGGAAGGCAACGAGGACAAGGAAGGCGAGGCCCGCTGGCAGAAGATAGTGACCATGAAGAACTTCTCGCTGACCGAGCAGCAGGCCGCCGAGGCCACTGAGCAAATGGAATGGTTCAAGCGCCACGGACAATGGGACAACTACTACCGCACCTGGCAGCTCAAGGCCAACGCCCTGAGTGCCTTAGGCAAGCTGCAGTCGGCCCTGCAAGAGACGCAGGTCATGCTCAGCGATGCCCAGGAGCGCGACAACAAGTTAGGACGCGCCATGGCCTACAAGCAGATAGGCATCATCTACCTGAACATGAAGCAGACAGAGCCGGCCATAGAGGCGCTACAGCACTATGCCGAGCTGATGAAGGACGAGCAGGACGACATCAGCTCGCTAAGCAACATCTACTACCGCATGGCAAAAGCCTACGACTACGACGGCAACTACGACAAGGAGCTGGGAGTGGCCAACGAATGGCTCGCGTTCCTACGCGAGCGAGAGCCGCTGACCGAGCAGGACAAAATGAAGGAGTGCTACAGTGCTTGCTACTTGGCACGGGCTGCCGCCTACATCGGACAGAAGCATTTCGACAACGCCGCACTGGCCCTTGACACCGCCGCCCGCTACACCTGGCAGACCAACACCGGACTCAGCCTGCACCACTACTACAAGATGCAGGCACGCTACCACCTGGCCTGCGGCAACGCCCGGCAGGCACTGCTCTACACCGACAGCGTAGCCATGGCCACCAACGAGAAAGACGACCATACCGCCGAAGTGAGGGCAAAAGCCCTGATGATGCTCGGACAGGGCATGGAGGCGGCACGCATCTACCAGCGGCTGTACCACGAGAAGGACTCCGTCTTCGGACGCGAGGCCCGACAGCATCTTGACGAGCTGAATGCCATCTTCAAGATTGACGAGCTGAAGACAGAACAGCAGCACGCACGCTTCCGCTACACCATCATCACCGCAGCATCCATCATGCTCGCCCTGCTGGCACTGCTCCTCTACGGCTGGCGCACCGCCATCCGCCAGAAGAAGGTCAACGAGCAGCTGCGCATTGCCAATGAGCGGGCACTGGTGTCGTCGAAGATGAAGACGGAGTTCATCCGCAACATCACCCACGAGATTCGCACGCCGCTGAACATCGTGTCGGGATTCACGCAGATACTGACGGCACCAGGCATAGAACTGCCCGACGCCGAGAAAGCCTCCGCACAAGAGCGCATCGAGGAGAACACCGACCGCATCACCAAGCTGGTAGACCGCATGCTCGAGCTGAGCGATGCCAGCAGCGAGTCGGTCATCGAGTGCAACGACCAGACCAGCGCACTGGAGATAGCAACGATGGCCATTGAGCACTCGCGCACCGACCTCCACACCCGCCCCGGCAATGCCGAGGCCGCCGTGGCCTTTGACTTCGCCGACAGCGAAGCCGCCGCAACCGTAGCACTGCGCACCAACAGGCACTATGCCGTGCACGCATTGGCACAAATCTTAGAGAATGCCGTGAAGTTCACCCACGAGGGAACCATCACACTGCGCATGCAGCATACAGACAATAGCATCACCTTCATCGTCGAAGATACGGGCATCGGCATCCCCGACGACCAAAAGGAGCATATCTTCGACGAGTTCGTACAGCTCGACAGCTTTGCCGACGGCACTGGCATCGGCCTCACCGTGGCACGCTCAATAGCCCGCCGGATGGGTGGCGACCTATGGCTCGACACCAACTACCGGCAAGGCTCGCGCTTCTTCCTGGAACTGCTCAGGACAGGCGAAGGGTCAACAGAAAAGGGAGTGGAGCCGTAAGGGCTACAGCTCCAAGTCGCCGTCGTGAATCTCGTGCCAGGGCAGACCCTGTTTGTTCAGCTGCTCCATGAAAGGATCGGGGTCGAACTCCTCCACATTAAACACGCCAGGCTTACGCCACAGCCCCTTGCAGAACATCATTGCGCCAATCATGGCCGGCACGCCCGTGGTATAGCTCACGCCCTGCATGCCCGTCTCCTCGTAGGCGGCACGGTGAGAGCAGTTGTTATATATATAATAGGTGTGCTCCTGGCCGTCGTTGCCAATGCCACGGATGCGACAGCCTATCGATGTCTGGCCCTCGTAGTTCTCGCCCAGCTCCTGCGGATTGGGCAGCACGGCCTTTAGGAACTGCAGGGGAACAATCTTCACTCGTGCCGTGCCGGTGCCATCAGCCAACGGGGCCTCGTACTCCACCTCGTCGATGCGGCTCATGCCAATGTTCTGAATCACCTCCAAATGCTTCAAATACTGCTGGCCGAAGGTCATCCAGAAACGGGCACGGCGAATAGTGGGGTAGTTGATGACCAGCGACTCTATCTCCTCATGGTGCAGCAGATAGCTGTCACGCGGACCAATCTCCGGGTACGTCAGGTCTTTGTGAATCTCAAGCGGCTCCGTCTCCACCCACTGTCCGTTCTCCCAGTAGAGGCCCTTCTGCGTAATCTCGCGGATATTAATCTCAGGATTGAAGTTGGTGGCGAAAGCCTTATGGTGGTCGCCGGCGTTGCAGTCGACGATGTCGAGATACTGCAGCTCTTTGAAGTGGTGCTTGGCAGCGTAGGCTGTGAAGATGCTCGTCACGCCCGGGTCGAAGCCACAACCGAGGATGGCCGTCAGCCCAGCCTCGCGGAAGCGGTCGCGATAGGCCCATTGCCAGGAGTACTCGAAATGAGCCTCGTCCTTAGGCTCGTAATTGGCGGTGTCGAGATAGCTGCAGCCACAGGCCAGACAGGCATCCATGATGGTCAGGTCCTGATAGGGCAGCGCCAGGTTCACCACCAGCTCGGGCTTGAAGCTCGAGAAGAGAGCCTTCAGCTGCTCCACGTCGTCGGCATCTACCTGTGCCGTCGCAATGGGCATGGTGTAACCCTTGCCATGGATGGCGGCCACCAGCTGGTCGCACTTTGACTTGCGGCGGCTGGCTATCATAAACTCAGTGAACACGTCGGCGTTCTGCACAATCTTGAATGCAGCCACCGTAGCGACGCCTCCGGCGCCAATCATCAGTATTTTTGCCATTATTATCAGTAGTGTTTAGAGAATTGTTGTTGCAAAGGTACGAAATAATTATTAATAAGAACGAAAATTAAGAATATTTTTGTACCTTTGCAGCTACAATGAACGAAAAAAGCCATACCGAGAATATTATCGTGGCCGATGCCGACTATGTTGACAGCGTGGCCTTCGACCTGACAGTGAACTTCGAGCGGATGCTCAACCGCCGCATCCCCCTCGCCGACATGGCACAATGGACGGAGTGCGTGGCCCTCGACGGCGGCATGAAAGAGGGCGAGCAGCAGCAGACGCACGTCATCCTCATACACGACCGCGAGCAGCCGGCCATGAAGAACTTCACCCCCGGGCGATATGCCGACGAGCTCCACGGTCAGGCGTTCCGGGGCCGCCTCGGCGAGTTTGTCTTCACCGCCGTGCAGACAGAGGCGATGGTCACCAAAGAAGACCTGCTGGCCGACACCCTGGAGGCGGTATGCCAGCAGGAGGGGCTGCGCCGACTCATGGTCGTCGCCGACGACCACCAGCTCAATGCCCTGCGCCCGTTGCTACGACGCCTCGACAGCGACGAGCGACGCACCACCGTCTTCACCATGCAGCCCGTGCAAGGCGGAGCCTTCCGCCACGAGCTGCTGGGATTCTCACTCTTAGCCGCTCTGGGCATCAGCAGCAGCGAGATAGAAGAGAAGCTGAATCGTCAATGAACCAAAAAAACATCATTTTTAAAAAACAGTAAATCAATGTTAGAGAAAATCTTTTCGCCCGACACCTACACGCTGTTAGGCCAGTGGGCATTGGGGTTCTGCAAGAACCTGATCGTGGCTGTCATCGTCTACATCGTTGGCAGCTTCCTCATCAAGTGGGCCAAGAAGCTGCTACTGACAATGCTGGAACGCAGCAAGGTAGACAGCTCCCTCCACACCTTCCTCACCAGTCTGCTCAACGTCATCCTCTGGTTCACGCTCATCATCATCATCATCTCCATCCTCGGCATCGAGACCTCCTCGTTCATCGCCCTCTTCGCCTCCGCTGGCGTAGCCATCGGCATGGCCCTCAGCGGCACGCTCCAAAACTTCGCCGGAGGAGTGATGATTCTGCTCTTCAAGCCCTTCAAGGTGGGCGACTACATTGAGGCACAGGGCTTTGCCGGCACAGTGAAGGAGATTCAGATCTTCAACACCATCCTCCTCACCACCGACGCCCAGACCATCATCATCCCCAATGGCGGACTCTCCACTGGCACAATGAAGAACTACTCCACCCAACCCTACCGCCGCGTAGACCTCAACTACCAGTTCGCCTACGGCACCGACCTTGAACAGGTGAAGCAGGCCATCCAGGACATTCAGCGCCGCAACCCCCTCATTCTGCAAGAACCCGTGGCCGGCAGCACACTGGTGGCAGCACCGTGGATCGGGCTGACACAGCTCGGCGACAGCGGAGTAGTCGTCAACACGCGTACATGGTGCAAAAGTGCCGACTACTGGGCCGTCTACTTCTATATGAACGAGACCGTCTACCAAGAGCTGAAGGAGCGCGGATTCATGTTCCCCTTCCAGCGCATGGACGTCAACATCATCAAGCACCAAGAATAGCCCCACCATAGAACAAATCATCATTCATCTCAAAAAAAAAGAAATACATGAACAGAGTAATAGCAACACTCCTGATGGGGCTGGCCGTCGGCACCGCCACCGCACAGACCGCCCGCGAGGAGATAGACCAGAACCCCTGGCTGGCAGGCTCCAACTACCTGGACTACAACCGCCAGCTGCCCACGTTCCAGTACACCAAAGCCCCCAAAGGCTACGTGCCCTTCTACTTCTCACACTACGGCCGCCACGGCTCCCGCTGGCTCATCGGCGAGAACGACTACGAGCGCGTCATACGCCCACTGCGCAAGGCCCGCAAGGAAGGGAAGCTCACCCGCCTCGGCGAGGAGACATTGCGACAGTTAGAGGTCTTCAACCGCACCACCGTGAAACGCCTCGGCGACCTCACCACCGTGGGAGAGCGACAGCACCACGGCATCGGGCAGCGCATGGCAGAGCACTTCCCCGAAATCTTCAAAGCCAAGGGAGTGGCCATCGACGCCCGCTCCACCACCGTCAACCGCTGCATCCTCTCAATGATTGCCGAGTGCGAAGAGCTGATGGCCGCCAACCCCACGGCTCGCATCCACAACGATGTCAGCGATGCCCTGCAGTACTACCTCAACGGGCCCTGGGAGGGTAAGGTGCGCGAGAACAGCGGGAAAGGCGACCGTGCCCACCGGCAGTTCGCACAGGCACACACCAAGCCCAGCCGCCTCATGGGCACACTCTTCAACGACCTCGCCTGGGCCATGGACGAGATTGACACGCCCAACCTCATGCGCCAGCTCTTCGAAGTGGTCATCAACATGCAGAGCCACGACGACGGCCCCGACATGCTCCACCTCTTCACCAAAGACGAAATCTACGACCTCTGGCGCATACAGAACGTAGGATGGTATCAGAACTACGGACCCTCGCCGCTCACCGCCAGCGTCATGCCCTTCTCGCAAGCCAACCTCTTAGAGAACATCATCCAGACCGCTGACACCTGCGTCGCACTCGGACGTCCGCAGGCCACCCTCCGCTTCGGCCACGAGGTGTGCGTCATGCCCCTGGCATGCCTCCTCGAACTCGACTCCTGCGGCGTGGTAGTAGAAGACATGGAGAAGCTCGACCACCACTGGCGCAACTACCGCATATTCCCCATGGGCTGCAACATCCAGCTCATCTTCTACCGCCCCGCCAAGACACCCGCAACCGGCATCAACGTCGACGACATCCTCGTCAAGGCCCTACTCAACGAGCGCGAAGCCACGCTGCCCATCAGCACCACCACCCCACCCTACTACCGCTGGCGCGACCTCCGCGAGTACTACGTCCAGAAGCTCCGCGCCTACCGCGCTGAGTAAAATGAAGATAGACTTTAGTCTTTAGACTATAGACTGTAGACTGTAGACTTTAGACTATAGACTATAGACTTTAGACCTTAGACTGTAGACTAACGTGAGTTCGACGAAAATAATTATAAAATAATTGCTTGATTATTAGGTAATTAGCGATATTTTTAGTAACTTTGTAGTACCACCCATAAAGTTGAACTAAAAGATATCGCTAATGTTTACCGAG
>Ga0310691_10009112_pt1 | contig 10123 bp, 9 predicted proteins | sample 176DNAGHGlowgp2_FD_203887 | JGI IMG/M metagenome (GOLD analysis project Ga0310691, IMG submission 203887) | Sheep rumen microbial communities from Palmerston North, Manawatu-Wanganui, New Zealand - 1766 DNA GHGlow gp2 (v2) (version 2) | ecosystem: Host-associated > Mammals > Digestive system >...
CCGCTGTTCGATATGCAATGCCGTCCGCGAGCGTCCCGGCGATCCTGAGGAGTGCGACCACATCAAGTACAGCCTCGGCAAGATCGCCGAGGACGGTCGACAGATCGGGACGTTCAACGACAAGCCTACGTGGTTCGACATATCGTTCGTCGGACGCCCCGCCGACCGAATCGCCTGGAACCTGAAGGTGGCGTCGGCGATGCCCGAGGACGTTTCCGTCGGTAATTCCGTGAAGCAGGCGGAGATCGAGGGCTATGTGCTCCCCGACGACCTTGCCATCGAGTCCGATTCGGCAAAGCGCAAGCTGGGCATCATGAAGAAGCTTGCGGAATCGTATGAAAAGCTGGCTTCCTGGCTGTCTGGCGAGACCAAGCCGTCTGACAGGTCCGAGCGATATACTTTCGAGCTCAGGAAGCTCGCAGGTGCGGCGCTCCCCGACGAAACCCTGGCGATGCTCCGCGAAATGGATCCGTCAAAGGCCTTTGCCGCCCTTGGGGACGCCGGCGTGGTCATGGACGCCCCGTCTTTCTTCAAGTACGCGTTCGGGCCGGAGTACGGAAAGGTGGAGCAGTATGTACCGCATGTGTCCGCCATGTCGAAGAAGGTCGTGTGCGAAGCGGTTAAAACCGCCTCGTGCTCGGAATTCTGCAACGACTCCAGATACGACGCCGCGAAGCCCGGCATGTTCGAGCGCCAGGTTCCGCAGGCTGTCAAGGAGGCGCTCTGCATGTCGGACGCGGCCCGCGGATTCGGAACGGACGATGCTGTGACCGGCATACTTTCCGCGATCGCGTCGGGAAAGGCGCCCTCGTTCTCCCCGGGGCACGAAAAGGCGGCGGACGGAGAGGTGTCCGCAGTCGCGGAGAAGCTCGCCAGAAAGTACGTGATGTACAAAATCGCGGCACTCTGCGCGGCACTGGACGGTCCGTCTGGCGCGGGCCAAAGGGAGGGCGACGTGGTGTTCGTGGCCGCGGCCCAGGACATGAAGTGAGTCAAGTTGACATCATGGAAAAAATTATGTATCATTTTACTGTGTCAGCCAAGTTGGCCGAAGAGTACGCGATGTACGAGCCGGCGACAGACGACGCAGGCAGGACTAAACGGAAAATCGACTAACACATACTAAGGAGAAAACATGGCTACAGTGATGAAAGAGTTCATCGACAGGTTCGCTCAGATGGAGAAGCTCGCAAACGAGACGCTTGCGGCCGAGCCCGGGGCGCTTGTCGGAGTTAAAGACCTGCCCGGCTCCGAGCACGACGCTACGGTTCCGGCGAGCGCCAAGGAGCCCAACAAGGAGGTCACCCAGGGCCAGCCTGCTGGCGCCACGACTGCAGAGGGCGCTGTGAACGGCGGCGACGCCAAGCCCCTCAACGAGGGCAAGCTCGAGGTTGACCAGCCTCTCGAGAATCCCGAGAAGAAGCCCCTCGTCACCGACGACGCCCTTACCGCGAAGGAGGCTTCCTCGCATCTCGACAAGCTGGTCGGCGAACTTCTCTCGGACATCAAGGGCGCCCAGAAGCAGGCCGCGGCAAAGCCGGCGGAGCCTGCAAAGCCCGCAGAGCCGGCGAAGGATGGCGGCGTTCAGAAGCAGGCCCAGGACGGCGCCGCGGCGGCAAAGCCGGCGGAGCCTGCCAAGCCCGCGGAGCAGGCGAAGGGTGATGGCGTTCAGAAGCAGGCGGAGCCGAAGAAGGCTCTTGAGCTGGATGCCGATACGCTTTCCAAGATCGCCGCGGCGACGGCCACTTTCATGGCCGGACGCAATGCGGCCGAGACGGTTATCAAGAATGCCGTGGAGAAGAAGGCCCATGCGCTTGCGCTTGTCAAGGCTGCGTGCGTCAAGGCGGCGCAGGAGTCCGGACTCAACCCCGAGGACGCGGCTGCGGCTGCGGACAACGCGATGGCCGCGGCAGGAATTCCCGCAGGAGAGATCGCAGGCGCTGACGCGGGCGCCGCAGCCGGCGCTGACGCCGGTGCTGCGGCTGGCGCGGATGCCGGCGCTGCCGGATCCGACGTCGACATCCCCAATGACGTCACCGAGGAGGAGCTTGGCGCAGCCATCGTCGACCTCGTCCAGTCCGGTCAGCTTGACGCCGACACCGCGAAGACGCTTGTCGACGAGATTGCGGGCGATGCGAGTGGCGAAGGTGGTGCCGGAGAGGGCGTCACGGAGGACCAGGCGGCCGAGATAATCGCAGACGGTCTCCAGAGCGGCGAGATCACTCCCGACGAGGCCAAGGAGCTCATCAGCGCCATTGAGTCCGGCGCAGGCGCCGATGCAGGTGCAGGTGCCGACGCAGGTGCGGCCGCCGAGGCGCAGGGTGCGGCTGATGCCGCTGCGGCGGCTCAGGATGCGGCTGCAGCGGCGCAGGGTGCTGCGGCCGCGGAGAACGCCGTCAAGCAGGCGGCCGCGGCCATCCGCAGGGACGCGATCACGAAGGTTGCCTCCGCGATCGTGGCCAGGCGCCAGCAGGCCAAGCAGGCCGAGCAGGCCAAGCAGGCCGAGGCGGCGAAGGGCTCCCAGCCCGCATCCGAACAGCCGAAGGGCCTTCTCAACAAGGTCGCTTCCATCCTCCAGAAGCGGAAGGAAGAGTTCGATGCCAAGGCGCAGGAAGCTCAGAAGCAGGCCGCTGCCAAGCCTTCTGCCGAGGACAGCTATCTCGCCGGTTTCCGCAAGAAGGCCGAGGAGATGGGCGTCGACCCCGTCATGCTTGCACAGTACGTCGTCGCCAACAAGGAGCGTTTCGCCCAGGCTGCTAAGTAACGGAAAGGTGGACCGATGAGCGCGCAGAACACCGCAGAGAACGTTAACCTTCCTTCTGAGGCCCAGCAGCTTCAGAAGGAGGCTCGTATCCTCGACCTGTGCAGCCTCGGGAAGCGCCTTACTGAAAAGCTCGCTTCTGCCGAGGCTGAGATAGGCGAAACGAAGGGAAAACTCAAGGATTTCGTTGAGGCCCGTGAATGCTTCAACAAGAAGGCCGCGCATGCCGCGAAGGTTTTGGCCGGATGCGGCGCGATCGAAAACGACAAGGTTGACGAATTCGTCAACAAGGTTGCGGAAGATCCAAGCGGAGTCTGGGACCTAGTCGAGAAGATGGCGGGAGCGATTCCCGCGCCCACTCTCGGCGGCGCTTCCGACTTCGACTCTTCCCGGAGCGTCGATGATCCGTGGTCTTGGCTGCTCCCCGGCTCGGGCCGGAGGGCAGGATACGTAGACGGCTGAGGCACGGCTCAGCCAAAACAAGCCAAAACAAGGAAAGGTACAAAAACATGGGATGGTTCAGCCCCTTAAAGGGTTCTTATCCTAGCCTTGCGCAGGTCGACAAGACGCTCCCCGTAGCGGCGGGCGCCAATTCGATTCAGCGCGGCACCATTGTTGCCCTCGTCGAGGACAGCACTGGTACGTCCAAGGAGGGCGTGTTCAAGGTCGCGAGTGCGACCGACACGATCCTCTACGTCTCGCTCCAGGACTACAACGACCCCACGGCGGGCTTCGCCGGAACGTCGTTTGATCCGAGGGGGGGCGTCCCCGCAATCAACGGCATCGACCTGCATCAGGACGGCGAGTACGAGACCAGCGTGTTCGATCCGGACAAGGAGTACAAGGTCGGCGACAAGCTCTATGTCGCGGACGGCGTGCTCACGACTGCCGGTTCGGAGGGTGCCACCGTCGTCGGCGTCGTCACCAGCCCCGCAACCGAGCGCTGGGTCAACAACGCCATCGCGGTTCCCGACCAGTCGAAGGTCACAACCCCGACGGATCCCCGTCTCGCAATCCGCACTGGAGCGAACCTGTCCGTCATCCGCTTCAAGACCGCGGTCTAAGAAAGGAGTACGAGATGTTTAAGGATGCTAAAGAGCAGATGGAAGACCAGGCCCTCCGCAACCTTCTCGAGAAGGGCGCTTCGGCGGACATCGAAAAGGTCGCCCAGACGGCCAACGAGGTCACCCGTACCCAGATCCGCGAGGGTTCGTTCGCGAACAAGATCCTCCCCCCGGAGAAGATCGGCAACGAGCGTCTCACGAAGACCATGACCGAGGATCTCATCGTCATCGACGACCTCGAGCCCGACTCGCCCGGCGCCAAGTACGTGCCGTTCGAGACGGTCCCCGAGGGCGAGATCATCACCGGTTCGCGGTACATCACCCCGATGGCCCGCATCGTCACGCCGATGTTCACCAAGGACATCGACCTCCTCCGCACGTACGACTACCCGATCCGCAAGATGCTGACCGACAACAGCATCAAGGACGGCATGGCGACGCACGACCGCAAGTTCATCCAGACGGTGAACTCGATCGTCTCGGCGTCCGGACATGCCGACGAGGTGCATCCCGTCACGGGCAAGGTCCAGTGGAGGGACTTCAACAAGGGCCTCGACCGCGAGACGTTCACGGAAGCCACCAAGATGCTCCCTGCCGGAAACGACAAGGACAAGTTCGTGGCCCGCAACTACGTCCTCCTCGCGCACGAGAACACCCTCCGCGACATCCTCAAGCTCGACCGCAACGCGATCGGCGGAGACCTCGCGCAGGAACACTGGAAGAACGGGCTCACCGAGACGTCCATCATGGGCATCAAGGCGATCTCCACGATCAAGCGCAGCCTCGTCCCGGAGGGCTACGTGTACTTCTTCGCGGAACCGACGTTCCTCGGACACAACTACACGCTGACCGACTGGACGATGTACCTCAACAAGGAGGCGTTCTTCATCAAGTGGTTCAGCTACTGGCTGGGCGGCTTCTCCTTCGGCAACATCGCCGGCATGGCAGTTGCCCGCTTCGGCAAGCAGTACCAGGGCGACTGGAACGTCGACGACGGCTCCAGCGGCCAGGGCTGAAAGCCAAGCAACCGGCCTGAGGCTAACTAAGGCCAAGCGGGGCCGGACTCAAAATCCGGTCCCGCTTCACTTTTCAATGCAACTACGATGGACGTCGAGGCTATGGATATCGATTTTGCGGCAATGTTCGCCGCGGGCGCGGCAAGCGCGGCTCGTGGCCATGGTATGCCTGAAAAGGACGCCGAGGCGTTCGTTGGCAGCCTCTTGAAGCAGGCTGCACGCGGAAGGTACAACTTCGAGGATGTGGACGACGGGGAGGATACCTTCTGGAGCAGGAACAAGGGATGGCTGATACCGGCAATCGTCGGGTCCATGGCCTTCTATGCCGGCGCAGACGGCGAACGCCATGGTCGGCGCGACAGGGGATACCTGTCGAATGCCGGAAACAGGCTGTGGGACAGGGTCAAGGTCCTCGCGGGGTATAGCCCCGACCCCATACTTGACGCGGCCATCGCAACTCCAAAGACCAAAGGCGGATCCAATGAATAAAATCAAGGACAGGCACGGCAAAGACATATCCCCGAAGGGAAATGACGCCCCCATGACCGACATGGAGGTCCGCATATTCCTTAGGGATACGGATCCCTCCGCAAACCTGCTGCTCGACGACTTCCAGTTCAAGCCGGAGGAGATCAGGACCGCCATGAATCTCGCCGTGGACAAGTGGAACGACACCCCTCCGGACATCTATCGCATGGACTACGATCATTTCCCGTACAGGTCCATACTTCTTCTTGGGGTGGCGTCCAACCTGCTGTACATGGCGGCGAGGCTGTATTCAAGGAACAGCATGCAGATAAATGCCGGCGGAACGTCCGTAAACGACCAGGCCAAGGCGGCGGAATACGACCAGGCGTCCGAGCGGCTCAGGCAGGAGTTCCACCAGGCCATACGCATGAAGAAGCGCGAGCTTAACACAGGGCTTGGATGGGGATGGGCTTGATAACGGGCATTTCTACTTGGTATAATAATTTACAATGCAAAGGAGCTGAAATGGGAAGCAGACCAACTTTTGAATCGCTTAGAATACATCCTCGCCTCGGCAAGGGCACCATACTCTTCAAGCAGGCGCAGATGGGAGCCCCTGGCGGTGGAATGCCTCCGGACGTAGGGCAGTCTCCCGTCACCGGAAATCCCGACGAGATGCAGGCCCCTGAATCCGCCAGCCAGAGGCAGTACGAGGACGACTTCGGTTCGCTGGCGTATCAGTTCGTTCAGGACAGGGCTCCCGCCCTGCTTCCCTATCTGCTCGGGTTCGAGGTGGTGGACCGCAACGAGGACGGATCGAAGGCCGTTGGCATATTCGGATACAAGGTCGGAGACGACTTCTACTACGTTCCCGCGTTCTTCCTCAACAACCAGGTGCGCGGCGTGGACCTGATGCTCAACAAGAAGACCAACCAGTTCGTGCCGCTGACCGAGAAGTGGATAGACTTCGTCATAAACAAGCATTCCGTGAGCATCGGAGGCCCTGCGGACGACCGTGTCCGTGAGACGATGCGCAATCCGGACCTCTCCTTCGTGCAGCGTCCCCAGACCGCCATGGGCAAGATAGCCGAGGGGAAGGACGACGTCTCATGGACGTCCAGGGAGGCGTGGGAGCACATCAAGGAGGCCACGGCGAAGGCCGCCGAGGATCCGGTTTTCAAGGAGATGTTCGCGGGCATCTGCGGCCAGGTGGAGAAGGCCGCGGAGTCCAAGTACATCAAGGAGTTCATGGAGAAGGTCGGAGGCCCGGAGGCGATGTCCGGTTTTCTCCACGCCATGCACGACGTTGAGTTCGCAAACGCGGCCATGAAGCTCTACAAGTCCGCCGAGGCGTTCTGGACCGACAAGCTGGTCAATGCCTCGATCCACGTGGACAGGATGAACAAGCTCGCCGCTGCCAAGCCCAAGATCAGGATCGTGAATTCAACTGAAGGTCTTGCAAAGGCTGCGCAGGATACCCCTGCGTCGGATGTCGGCGAGGAAGACAAGGCGCTTTCGGTGGAGGAAAACGCCCGCCAGATAGTCGAGCACGACTTCACGATAGAGGACTCCCGTCCTGACGACGAGGTCGCAAAGGTGACCGACAAGGAGGCCCTTGTTGCTTTCGAGAGGCGGTTCAATCCGCCGGACGGTCCCGGAAGGTACAATTTCGTCATGGCGGACGGCGTCACGCGAGAGGGCATAATGCTCAATACGGTTGTGTCTCCCTCGTGCGGAAAGAACCAGACCGTGTTCCTGTTCGAGGACGACGGCATGGTGGCGGCGGAGGCTTCGCCCAAGGCCGTGATCACCACGGAGTTCGAGGAGGGATCTGACAAGGACGACCTCGGGAAGGACCTGGAGAAGCTGTTCGAGAAGGCGATTCCGATGTCCAGCATAAAGGTGGGGAAGACCGACGAGCGGGACTTCACCCCCTATCTCTTCATCGACGACAAGGGAAATTCGGCCGGCCCTTTCAACATCAAGCATGTGCTCAGCGACGGGGACCATACGCGCTTCACCACTTGCTACGGGGAAAACTACATAATAGAAACGCATGCCCCCGAATCGCTTACGCCGCACTACGGGTTCATGGACTGGGATCTCAAGGACAAGTACCACGATTCCGACGGACGTCCGGACCGCAACGGATGCTGCGACTGCTGCTGCGATGCCCCGTGCGACTCTAACGACTTCGTGAGCATCGGCACCTTCAAGGGCATGCCAAAGAAGACCGGTTCCGGGGTGATCATACCGCAGGACTGGAAGGCCATCGAGCTGAGGTACATATCCAACTACGTGAAATGGCGTGAAGGCGAAAAGGACGACGATCACGAGCGTCGTTCCGCCGAGGCGTCCAAGGAGTATGGTGACTGCAAGTCGAGGTACACCTTCGGGACCGCGGGCGACATCCTCGAGTCCATGAAGAGCGAGGGCGTCGAGCGCGTCAAGGTCGCGTCCGACGGCACCGAATACTATTTCCAGGTGGACGGTGCGCCGCGCCAGCACGGCCCGATGAACTACAAGCAGGCGGCCATCGACCTCGTGGCCAGGTTCGGAATGCGGCCGCGCAGGGCATTCTCCGTCCTTGCCAAGGCCGCATCCGACAAGAGCGTCAGGCTTCTTGTGCAGGTGCCTTCCCTTAGTCCGAAAACTGAGAAGACCGCGCAGGACAACCTGGTCAACGTCGCCATGCCGGCCCCCATGGAGCAGCTTCCGTCCATCGATCCGTATTCCGGGGTTCCGGTGTACTCGTCTCCCTATGTGGACATGGTGAGCGGACAGTTCACCGGCGTCCCCGGACTTCCTCCTGAGGGCGGCATGACCCGCGGGATAAACATCGGCGGGGAGATGGAGCGAAACATGGGCGGGCAGGAGGTGCCCGACGAGCACAACGACTCGTTTGGGCAAGGCGCCCTTCCTATCGACGAGGAGGCAAGGCGGCTTGCCGAGGAGGCCGCCGCGGCGGGCCAGCGCCACGTGTTCGACCAGGCCGCTATCGGCGGGCTCGTCAAGGTGTACGATGTGGCGAATGTCGTCGATTCGTACATTCCCGAGTTCATGGACACGATCGACCGCCTCGGCCGCATCCTGTTCCTGTTCTACTGGAAGCACGAGGACTTCAACCAGCGCTACGGAAGCGACGACGTCGTGCAGATGGAGGACCGCCTCCGCAACGTGTTCAAGTCTCTGGGCGAGCTGGCCCTACAGCTCAAGGAAAAATCAGTGCAAAAGGAGTAGCATGAAACTAGACGAACTCAAGAAGTACATAGAGCTAGCGGAGACCAAGTATCGAGAGCATCCTGAGCTTCAGCAGTTGGTAAACACTGCTGCCGGGGCTGGAATCGGATACGGGCTTGGATCCATAGAGCTGAGCAAGGATCCGAAGAGCCGGTGGCGCGGAAACCTTTTTGGGACTGACAAAGGCGTGAGTCGCAGAATCGGGGCGCTTGCCGGCGCTGTTGCCGGCCTTCACGCCCCTATGCTTAAGAAGAAGGCCGAGGGAGTCGGTCCGGCTGGGGATGTCATTGCGGGATATCCCAGTGCAGCTCTGCTTGGTGCTATTCCTGGTGGCGCTATGGTGCCTTCTGCCGCATACATAGCCGGTCTACTCTCCAAAGAGGACAACAGCCAAAAGTCGATCGGGCCTGCGTTCATCCCCGGCGTCTCGTCTTATAGACTCGGAAACCGAATAAAAACACAGGTTAAAAGGGAGCTCAGGCAAATAGAAGAAGACGAGAAAAACAAAGGGGCCAGACCTGTAGCGCATGCAGTCGCAGAACATCTGGGAGCTGGCACGTCCATGCTTGCGCCGATTCTTGCCGGTGCTGGCATCGGAGGTGTGGTCGACGGCAAAGACGGCGCCTTAATCGGGGGTGCAACTGGGGCTGCCGCGGCATCGGTGGCTACATTGGCCGGCGCCATAGCGGCTGCCATAAAGCGTCGTCGCACTGCGAAGGAGCAGATTGAGGCGGACAAGGGATCTGTGCTTGCAAAGTACCTTGTCCCGGGCACGGCTGTGTACGGGAACTATAAGAGACTTGGCCGCTCGCAGGGCGAGCGCGACGAGGCGGAGGCCAAGGGCAAGTCCGAGAAGAAGGCCGAGATCAACCTCCCTGACTGGAGTGCCATCAAGGGCAACATAAACTGGTCCGCCATCAAGCAGAAGATACAGGAGATGAAGGACTGGTATGAATCCAGGCCTGCGGAGCAGCGGGCCCTCATTGGCGCCGGCGTCGGCCTGGGCGGTGGCGCGCTTCTTGGAAAGCTCATGGGCCGTACCGGAACCGGAGCCGTCGCAGGGGCTCTTGCCGGTGCAGGTGCAGGCGCTTATTGGAAAGACCTCAAGAAGGTCATAGAGGCCACAAAGCCGATTGCATCCGATGCGGCGAAAAAGACAAAGGACCGCGTATCGCAGCTCACGCAGAAGGTCCGCCCGAAGTCCACTCAAGGCGAAAAAGCCCCTTCTGGAGAGCATGATGCCATAGAAAAGGCTGTTTCCGCCAGCCTTGGCGGATATGCAGATCGATTTCTGAAGGACTGGGAAAGAACTCAGGCGGAGGGCCTTCCGCCGCAGGGAGTCAATGTAGTTGTCAGGTAACAGCCCCATATCCGCATTCAGGATAGCCCCCAGCTATGCCGGGGGCTTCTCCTATTCGTGGGAAGTGTCGGGCGGATTCAACGATCCTGCGCCGTGGGTGTTTACAGTCCAGCTTGGCGGGTCTTCCGAGGGCCCGTGGTGCGACGTGTCCCCCAAGCTGGTAAATATGCTTGCGTGGAAGGACAGTCCGGGGAAATACCTCGTTGGAAAGGCA
>Ga0310691_10009115_pt1 | contig 10120 bp, 10 predicted proteins | sample 176DNAGHGlowgp2_FD_203887 | JGI IMG/M metagenome (GOLD analysis project Ga0310691, IMG submission 203887) | Sheep rumen microbial communities from Palmerston North, Manawatu-Wanganui, New Zealand - 1766 DNA GHGlow gp2 (v2) (version 2) | ecosystem: Host-associated > Mammals > Digestive system >...
AGACCGGCCATCACGGGGCTTATCTCCGGGCTCAGCTCGTCTCCGTACAGGGGCAGGCCGGCCTCGAAGCGGAGGGTATCCCGGCAGCCCAGGCCGCAGGGAGCCACGCCCGCCTTCACAAAGAGGTCCCAGATTTCCACAATGTTCTCCGGTGTGGTGTAAAGCTCGAATCCGTCTTCTCCGGTGTAGCCGGTGCGGCTCAGAATGAGGCGTTTCCCCTTGTACTCCACGTCGCAGAATTCGTAAAATCCCAGGGCCGATGCTTCCTTATAGCCCAGCACGGCCACAAGGCATTTTTCGGCCTCCGGGCCCTGCAGGGCAATCTGGCCCCAATCGGCCGATTCATTGCGCACCTGGCAGTCGAAGCCTTTTACCTGCTCTTGAATCCAGGCGAAGTCCTTGGCAATGTTGGCGGCATTCACCACAAGGAGGAAATGGTCGGCCTGGAACTCCTTGTAAACCAGAAGGTCGTCCACCGTGCCGCCGTCGGGGTAGCACATCATACCGTAGAGGACCTTCCCGGGGGCCATTCCCCTTACCTCGTTGGTGAAAATATAGTTCACGAAGGCCTCTGCGTCGGGGCCCTCCACAAAGATTTCTCCCATGTGGGACACGTCGAACATGCCCACCTTCTGCCGCACGGCATTGTGCTCGGCCACGATGCCTTCGTACTGGATGGGCATCATGAAACCGGCGAAGGGGCTCATCTTGGCTCCCAGGGCCACGTGGGCGTCGTACAGGCAGGTGCGCTGCAGTTCCCCCAAGGGAATTTCAATTTCTGACATACTCTATAAGTGGTTAGCTATAAAATTAAACAATTCTTTGTTTGTTTCCAAGTTTATCCGGAGGTCTTCTCCCGTGGCGCCCTTGGAGGGAGCCGTTTCCCCGCATACATCCACCGCCACCACCTCCATGTTTTCCATCAGAAGGGCCAGCATCCGCTTCACCTCCTCAAGCCCGTACTCCCCCTGCGACCAGTCCGTCCTGGCGTACTCCCGGCGCATGATGTCCTTGTCCAAAGACACATACACCCTCTCTCCCCTCCGCTCCTGCACCCAGCGGGCCGATACCGTCTTCTCATACCCTTCGGGCCCCACCGTGAGGATATCCCGCAGCTTTTCCAGCCTTTCGCGGGCCTCCTTCACCCAGCCTCCGCAGGAAAGCACCTCCCCGAAGGCAGGCGCCTGGTTGTCCGGATGGTTGTCCAGAAGAACCAGGTGGAAGGGCTCCGGCTGCCTTTTTGCCAGCAGGTAGCTCAGGTAGTGGTAGTCTCCGCTGTCCAACCACCGCAGCAGGGGCACAGGGCCTTCCAAGGCCTTTTCAATAGCCTCCTGAGCATTTTCGTCGCAGTAACAGCAGCAGCCTTCCAGGGCGTGGAAGTCCAGGTAACGGACGGCATCGGCCTCCTTTTGCAGCCACTGCAGAAAGCCTTCTTTCCGGTAGGCTTCGCTGAATGAAAACACCAGGCTATTCATCTTTCAAAGATAACACTTTTTCTGCGATATGGAAACATAGTTTTTTCAAAAGAATTTCCGTATTTTTGTAAGTTAAATAAAAGCGGATGTATAAATTTGAAAAGATTGCCCAGGACCCTGCCGGCGCCGCCCGCGCCGGAGTCATCTCCACAGACCACGGAAACATTCAGACGCCCATCTTCATGCCGGTGGGCACCGTAGGCTCTGTCAAGGGGGTTTATCACAGGGATTTGAAAGAAGACATCCGCGCCCAGATTATCCTGGGAAACACCTACCACCTGTACCTCCGTCCCGGCCTGGACACCCTCCGGAAAGCCGGCGGCCTGCACTGCTTCGAGCATTGGGACCGCCCCATCCTCACGGACAGCGGCGGCTTTCAGGTCTTCTCCCTCGCCCCCATCCGCAAACTGACGGAAGAGGGCTGCAAGTTCTCCTCGCATATAGACGGAAGCAAGCACATCTTCACTCCGGAGAACAACGTGGACACCCAGCGCATCATCGGGGCCGATATCGTGATGGCCCTGGACGAGTGCTGCCCCGGAGACGCAGACCTCCGCTATGCCACCAAGTCCCTCAAGCTCACCCAGGGCTGGCTGGAGCGCTTCGCCCGCCATTTTGACCAGACGGAGCCGCTGTACGGCTACCGGCAGGTGATGTTCCCCATCATCCAGGGCTGCGTGTATCCGGAACTCCGGAAACAGGCCGTGGAGCACGCCCTCACCCTGGACAACGACAACCGCGGCGGCTATGCCGTGGGAGGCCTGGCCGTGGGAGAGCCCACGGAAAAGATGTACGAGATGCTGGAGGTTACCTGTCCCCTGCTGCCGGAGAACAAACCCCGCTACCTGATGGGCGTGGGCACCCCCGTCAATATCCTGGAAGGCATTTCCCGCGGAATAGACATGTTCGACTGCGTAATGCCCACCCGTAACGGCCGCAATGGCATGCTTTTCACATGGGATGGCATCATGAACATGAGAAACGCCAAGTGGACCGACGATTTCACCCCACTGGACCCCAAGGGGACTTCATTCGTGGATTCCTATTATACCCGGGCCTATATCCACCATCTTTTCATAGCCGGAGAGATGTTCGCCGCCATGGTTGCGTCTGAACACAACCTGGCCTTCTACTTGGACCTGGTGCGCACCGCCCGGGAGCACATCGTGGCCGGAGACTTCACCTCCTGGAAAAACGCCGTCATCCCTAAACTGAGCCAGAGACTATGAAATTCCAGGGATTACAGAAGCTGGACTGGTACATCATCCGCAAGTTCCTGACCACTTTCTTCGTTTCCATCGCGGTACTGGCCGTGGTGGTGGTCATCTTTGACGTAAGTGAGAAGATTGACGACTTCATCAAGAAGGAAGCCCCCCTGAAGGAAATCATCTTTGACTACTACCTCAACTTCATCCCGTATTTCATGAACATGTATTCCCCTATGTTCGTGTTCCTTACGGTCATTTTCTTCACGTCCAAGATGACGCAGGATTCGGAGGTCATCGCCATCCTCTCCAGCGGTATCAGTTACCACCGCTTTGCCCTGCCCTACCTGGTATCGGCCTGTTTCATTGCGCTGCTCTCGCTGGAACTGGGCCAGTGGGTGATTCCGCACGCCAACGGCACCAAGGTGGATTTTGAGCAGAAGTACAACTCCTGGCGCAAGGTCAAGATGGGGCACGACATGCACTACAAGCTGGAGAACGACCATTTTGTCTATCTGGAGAGCTTCAGCGCCTATAACAATACGGCTTACAATTTCACCCTGGAAGACCTTTCCGGCGGGCGCATGCGCTCCAAAATATCGGCCGAAAGCGCCCAGTACGACACCGTGAGCGGGGTCTGGCACCTCAGGAACTGGACCCGGAGAGACTATGACGAAGGAATGAGGGACAAGATTACCAGCGGCCGGCAGATGGATACCACCCTAAGCCTTACCAGGGATGACTTTTTCCTGAACAAATTCACCATCCAGCGGCTGAACAAGCGGGAGCTGAACCAGCTCATCCAGACGCAGAAAATGAGGGGCGACGCCTCCGTGAAAAACGCCCTCATCGAGAAGAACAACCGCTATTCGCTGCCCTTCTCCACCATCATCCTCACCATTATCGGCCTGTCGCTCTCTACCCGGAAAAAGCGGGGCGGCATGGGCTGGAACCTGGCGGCCGGAACGGCCCTGGGCTTCTCCTACATCCTGTTCATGCAGTTCAGCGAGATGTTTGTGATTACGGATACCCTGCCGGCGTCCGTTGCCATCTGGCTGCCCAATTACCTGTATACGGCCATTGCCATTTTCCTGTACGTCAAAGCCCCCAAATAATGAAAGTTTCCATCGTTAACCACTCTCCCTATCCCTGTCCGGCCTATGCTACGGAGCAAAGCGCCGGCATGGATTTGAAAGCCAATCTGGAAGAGTCCCTCGTTTTGAAGCCGCTACAGCGGGCCCTGGTTCCTACCGGGCTTTACATGGCCCTTCCGGCCGGTTATGAGGCCCAGGTACGCCCCCGCAGCGGACTGGCCGCCAAGCATGGCATCACGGTCTTGAACACGCCCGGTACCATCGATGCCGATTACCGCGGAGAGGTGAAGGTGATTCTGGTGAACCTCTCGGACACGCCTTTCGAGATTGTCCCCGGGGAACGGATTGCCCAGATGGTGATTGCCCGCCACGAGAAGGTGGAATGGGAAGAAGTCAACGAACTGGATGTCACCTCCCGCGGCGTCGGCGGCTTTGGTTCCACCGGAAGATAAATTGTCATTCCGAATAACCCCTGTCATTCTGAACGAAGTAAAGAATCTTATGAAAATAGAAGAACTCTACGACATCTACCTGCACAGCGCAGGCGTTTCTACCGATACACGCACCCTTAAGAAGAACCAGCTTTTCTTCGCCCTCAAGGGGGAGAATTTTGACGGCAATGCCTTTGTGGACCAGGCCCGGGAAAAGGGCGCATCCTATGTGGTGGCCGGAGAGAACGGCCTGGAAACCTTGAAGGAACTGGCCGCTTATCACCGCCGCCAGCTTAGGATTCCCGTTATCGGCCTTACCGGCACCAATGGGAAAACCACCACCAAGGAGCTCATCAAGACCACCCTGGGGGCCGCGTACCGCGTCAGTGCCACTCAGGGCAATCTGAACAACGAGATTGGCGTGCCGCTCACGGTGCTCAGCATCCCTCCGCGGGCCCAGATAGCCATTGTGGAAATGGGTGCCAGCCATCCGGAAGACCTCAAACCCCTGCTGGCCGTGGCCCAGCCCAACCTGGGGCTCATCACCAACGTGGGCAAGGCACACCTGCTGGGTTTCGGCAGTTATGAGGGCGTGAAGCATGCCAAGGGCCTCCTCTACGACTACCTGAAGGAGCATGACGGCGTGGTGTTCGCCAATGCCGAAGACCCTGTGCTGCAGGAAATGCTGGCCCAGCGGGGCCTGGAAGCCATTCTCTACTCCGGCGAGGGCGTAAAGGCAAAGGCCGATCCTTTCCTGGAACTCCGCTTCGAGGATGCCATCCTGAAAACGCAGCTGGTGGGCACCTACAATGCTCCCAACGTGCTGGCGGCCCTGCGCATAGCCTGGTACTTCGACGTTCCCCGGGAGGATGCCTTGCAGGCCGTCGCCTCTTACGTTCCTTCCAACAACCGCTCGCAATTAGTTAAGACAAAGCACAATACGCTTATCGTGGATGCCTACAACGCCAACCCTTCCTCCATGGCCGTGGCCTTGGATAACCTCGCACATATGAAAGGCCGGAAGGTGGCCCTGCTGGGAGACATGCGGGAGCTGGGAGAAGAGGCCGCCGCCGAGCATCGGCAGGTTGTGGAGCGGCTTTCTTCCGTCATCCCGAGCGAAGCCGAGGGATCTGTTTTCCTCGTAGGTGAAGAGTTTGCCAAGGCCGCCGCAGGCACGCCCTATAAGACTTTCACCACATCCCGGGATCTGGCCGAATATTTGAGAGAAAACCCCTTGGAAGGATGCACGGTGCTGATCAAGGGCTCCCACAGCATCCAGATGGAGAAAGTTATAGACGTGCTTTGACAATGAGCCAATGCATGGCATAGGCCAGCGCAAAGCCCAAGGCCAGCCCCGCCGCGCAACCCACCAGGATATCCCCCACATAATGGGCCGCCAGCATAACACGGCTTAGGGCCACCAATGCCGCCCAGACCATCAGAATCCGGCCATACCAGCCATAGCGGTGCCGGCGGTCATTGAGCTGAAGACCGGCCCAGGAACCGGCGGCAAAGGCGAAGGTATTGGCCGAATGGCCGGAGAAAAAGCCGTACAGGCCGCCTATCATGCCGTCCGGGCAAACCACCCCATGATTAATCATCCAGATATCGCGGCAGGGCCTCAGGCGCATGACGCCATCCTTAACCAAATTGGCCAGCTGGTCTGTAAGCACCAGCCCCAGAACCAGCGTCAGGGTAACGGCTATGGCCTTTTTCCAGCCCAAACGCACAAAGAGGAAGACCAAGATAACTACATAGAGGGGAATCCACTCGCGCACGCCCGACATGAAATGCCAGAAGCCGTTCAAGACAGGCGGATTGGCCTGGTTCAGCCAAAGGGTAACCGTCCTGTCTAATTGGACAAGGCTTTCCATAGCAGTTCCTTGAGTTCGTTCAGGCCCGTCTGGGCCACGGAAGAAATGAAGACATGCGGAATATCGGTCGGGAGTTTCTTCTCAATCCTGGCTTTCTGCTTTTCGTCAATGAGGTCTGTCTTGGTCACGGCCAGCACGCGGTCTTTCACCAGCAGCTCTGGATTGTATTCCTCCAGCTCCTTCAGGAGTATGCGGTAGCCCTTGGCCACATCCGGCTCATCGGCCGCCACCATGAACAGAAGCACGGAGTTGCGCTCGATGTGCCTAAGGAAGCGCATGCCTATCCCCCGCCCCTCGTGGGCGCCTTCAATGATGCCGGGAATATCGGCCATCACAAAGGAACGGTCGTCATAATACCGCACGATGCCCAGATTGGGCTCCAGGGTGGTGAAGGCGTAATTGGCAATCTTGGGTTTGGCCGATGTTATGGCGGCCAGCAGAGTACTCTTTCCGGCATTGGGGAAGCCCACCAAGCCCACGTCGGCCAAGACTTTCAACTCCAGGATGAACCATCCCTCCTGCCCCTCCTCTCCGGGCTGGGCATAGCGGGGCGTCTGGTTGGTGGCGCTCTTGAAATGGTCGTTTCCCCAACCGCCTTTTCCGCCGCGGCAGAGGATGTACTCCTGGTCCTTTTCTACCAGCTCGGTAATCACCTCTTCCGTTTCGGCATCTTTAACCACCACGCCCTGAGGCACTTCCAGGATAATATCTTCGCCGTTTTTCCCCTTCTTGAGGGCCTCGGCACCGTTGCCGCCGGCCTCGGCCTTCACCACCTTGCGGTAACGCAGGTGGATAAGCGTCCACAGCTGGGGATTCACCCGCAGGATAATGTGGCCGCCGCGGCCACCGTCTCCCCCGTCGGGTCCTCCCTTGGGCACGTACTTGGCCCGGTGCAGATGCGCACTGCCCGCACCGCCCTTGCCGCTGGCGCAGAAGATGCGTACGTAGTCTATGAAATTCGATTCGGCCATAACTTACGCCTGCTTCTTCTGGGGGTCTTTGAACAGAATCCAGAAGAGGATGGCCACCACCAGGGCGTAGCCGGCGAAGATGTACCAGGCCATGGGCCAGTTGGCGGGGGTGTTGAACACGTCGCAGGCATCTACCACGGCGCCGGCGGCCAGGGTGCCGATAGTGGCGCCGAAGCCGTTGGTCATCATCATGAAGAGGCCCTGGGCGCTGGAACGGATGCTCTTTTCCGCGTTCTGCTCCACATAGAGGGAACCGGAGATGTTGAAGAAGTCAAAAGCCATGCCGTACACGATGCAGCTGAGGATGAACAGCAACACACCGGGCATGGCGGGGTTACCGGCACCGAAGAAGGCAAAGCGCAGCACCCAGGCAAACATGGAGATGAGCATCACCTTCTTGATGCCGAAGCGCTTCATGAAGAAGGGGATGAGCAGGATGCAGAGGGTTTCCGAAGCCTGGGAGATGGAGATGAGGGCGTTGGAATTCTTGACGGCGAAAGTATCGGCCAGGGACGGATCTGCCGCGAAGGAGCCCAGGAAGGTGTTGGCGTAGCCGTTGGTAATCTGCAGGGATGCACCCAGGAGCATGGAGAAGATGAAGAAAATGGCAAACTGGCCATCCTTGAACAGGGTAAAGGCCTTGAGGCCGAAGGCATCGGCCAGGGACTCATTCTTCTTGGCGGCATTCACCGGGCAGGAAGGCATGGTGAGGGCATAGCCGCAGAGGACCAGGGACAGGATGCCGGAAGAGATGAGCTGGGTGTAGCTGTCCTGCATGGCCACTCCGCCGATGTGCAGAAAGTTGGTGAGGAGCATGCTGCAGATGAAGCCCACGGTACCAAATACGCGGATGGGCGGGAAGTCCTTCACCGGGTCCATGCCTTCTTTCCCGAGGGCATTATAGGCCACAGAGTTGACCAAGGCGATGGTGGGCATGAAGAAGGCTACGCTAAGGCTGTAGAGGACGAACAGGGGCGCGAACTGGACCGCGTCACCGGCGCTCATGCAATAGAAGCCAGCTCCGGCCATGAACAGGCCGGCCAGGCCGTGACAGAGAGAGAGCACCTTCTGGGCCTCCATCTTTTTATCGGCCACAATGCCCATGAGGGTGGGCATGAAAATGGACACGATGCCCTGCATGGCAAAGAACCACTTGATTTGGCTTCCCAGGCCGATATTCCCGAGGTATCTTCCCAAAGAGGTAAGGTAAGCGCCCCAGACGGCGAACTCCAGGAAGTTCATCACGATGAGCTTCAGGGTAACGGGTTTAATCTTAATCTGCATAACGTATTCTGTGTTGTTTGTTTCCTATCCTACAAATGTACGAAAAAAATGCAGATTATCCACGCTCATCCCTCCTCTTTCTCCGACAGGCACTGCAGGTTCTTCAGGCGGGCCGATGTAAGCTCATACTGCATGTCGAAGACGGCGAATACCTGACGGCGCCCGGCCCGGCGGTAACAGGTGACGAAATGGGGGTCGAATTCCAGGTTGGACAGGGTGATGAGGTCGACGGAGGTGACCCCCATCTTATACAGGCGGTCCAGGATAGCGTGGTTCTTGTCCAGCACACGCAGCACCGCCGTCTCCAAGCCCTGCCGGAGCGGATAGCGCTTCCGGTTGTGCCACAAAGTATTGGAAAGATTGATAATCAGCGAATTACAGGCAACGTGGTACAAATGTGGTACCAAAATTTGAGAGGAGAAAATAAGCTACGATAAGCAAACAAAAGAGCATGAAAATAATCCAAAAAAGTAAGAAATTTTTCAATTCTTATCGTTGTTTTTCTCCCCGGACAAAGATAAGAAAGGTTTTTGACTTCTCCAAAGTTGACGTCGTCTTTGGTCGCGCGCAATGATTTCTTTGACGTGCCTTTGCAAATACGTGGATATTCCCCGGATGGTCCCTGGGACGTTACCCTTACACAGCAAGCCCCCCGCTACCCATAAGGGTTACAGGGGCCAGTACGTTTCGATAAACAGAATTTACTTATCTTCTTTCTTGGGGATTATCGAACCCAATGTCAAGAACCCTCCAACAATAAGTCCAATCGCAATCATCATTCCGGCAAAAATAAAAAAGTCGCCCCAGGACATCGGCTTGCCGATTAAGTAATAGCCCAAGGGACAAATGACAATGGAGGCACATACGTAAATTACAGTCGATTTAACGACACGAACCTGGTCTTTACTGAGTTCCATACAATTACGATTTTACAGCGCTAAGATAAGTATTTCCAGCCTCATAGCCAAATGAAAACCCCGACAGGTATTCATGTTCCTGCCGGGGCTGACGCAACCTAAAGGTTTGGATTAGCGGTTACCATAGTCAGGTTCTTATGATTCGTCGTCATGTTGTTCACCTCCGCCACCATTTCCGCCAGAGGTTTTAGTAAACACCTTGCTGGCAACTGAACTGGAAACACCGTCCTTAATGGCGATGGCCTTGACCGTCGAAGAAGCGTCCAGGCTGAAGGGGGCGCTGTACAGGTTGCTGGATGCTGTAGGCGTTGTGCCGTTAGTGGTGTAGCGGATCTGAGCTCCCGAAGGACCGGAGATGCTCACCTGGGTGCTTTCTTCAAAAGGAGTAGTACCGCTGATGACCGGAGCTTCCACGGTTACGGTCTCAGGTTCCTGCTGGGAACCGCTTCCACCCTGGCTGCCGTTACCGGACTGACTTCCGCCATTGCCGCTACCGGAGTCAGTGCCGTCGGCTTCCCACTTCACTTCGGCAAGCATCGCCTGGGACTTGACACCGTTGTTGGAGTCCACATAGTAGTAACGCAGGAAGATTTTCGGAGCGGAAGCGCTGAAAGCGCCATGTTTGGCCAGATACTCGGGACGGAGATCGATGAGGGTGGCATCGGGTCCCTCGATGAGCTTGATGGCCACGGCCTTGTCATGGGCACGGGAGACACCGTTGGACTGACCCTCGGAGGCCTCGATGACCAGGAAGATTCCGCCGTTGTCGGCGATGGCGCGGTCCAGCTGGAAGGTAAACACGTTGCCGCGGCACACGACGGTGGCCTCACTGGGAGCCTCAACGGAGCTCAGCTCCGGAGGAGTTACCA
>Ga0310691_10009119_pt1 | contig 10115 bp, 8 predicted proteins | sample 176DNAGHGlowgp2_FD_203887 | JGI IMG/M metagenome (GOLD analysis project Ga0310691, IMG submission 203887) | Sheep rumen microbial communities from Palmerston North, Manawatu-Wanganui, New Zealand - 1766 DNA GHGlow gp2 (v2) (version 2) | ecosystem: Host-associated > Mammals > Digestive system >...
AATATAATCAGAAACTTGGTATTTAAAGAATAGGAGACTTGAATTATGCGTAAACAGTTTAAAGATATTGATATCTATGCAGGCATCAAGGCTCAGGATGGTGCCAAGTGGATCAAAGACAATGGCATAGTAGAAAACTGGAAGACCCCCGAGCACATCGAGGTTCGTCCTGTCTATACGAAAGAAGACCTCGAAGGAATGGAACACCTCGACTTCACAGCCGGTATTCCTCCCTATCTCCGCGGACCGTACAGTATGATGTATCCCTTCCGCCCGTGGACCATTCGCCAGTACGCTGGATTCTCTACCGCTGAGGAGTCGAATGCTTTCTATCGCCGTAACCTCGCTTCTGGTCAGAAGGGCCTTTCCGTTGCCTTCGACCTGCCTACACACCGTGGCTATGACCCCGATAACGCCCGTGTAGTCGGCGATGTAGGTAAGGCCGGTGTGTCTATCTGCAACGAGGAGAACATGAAAGTGCTCTTCTCTGGCATCCCCTTGAACAAGATGTCCGTCTCTATGACCATGAACGGTGCCGTGCTGCCTATCCTGGCATTCTACATCGTGGCAGGTCTGGAGCAGGGTGCTCAGCTCGAGGAGATGGCAGGAACCATTCAGAACGATATCCTGAAGGAGTTCATGGTGCGTAACACCTATATTTATCCGCCTGCATTCTCCATGAAGATCATCGCTGATATCTTCGAGTACACTTCGCAGAAGATGCCTAAGTTCAATAGCATCTCCATCTCGGGTTACCACATGCAGGAGGCAGGTGCCACTGCTGACATCGAGTTGGCCTACACCCTTGCCGACGGTATGGACTACCTGCGTACTGGTGTAAATGCTGGTATCGATGTGGATGCCTTCGCACCCCGTCTGTCGTTCTTCTGGGCTATCGGCATGAACCACTTCATGGAAATAGCAAAGATGCGCGCTGGTCGTCTGTTGTGGGCAAAGATTGTGAAGAGCTTCGGTGCCAAGAATCCGAAGTCACTCGCCCTTCGTACCCACTCGCAGACCTCTGGTTGGTCGCTCACTGAGCAGGATCCCTTCAACAACGTAGGCCGTACCTGTATCGAGGCTATGGCTGCCGTGCTGGGTCATACCCAGTCGCTGCACACCAATGCCCTTGACGAGGCCATCGCCCTGCCAACCGACTTCTCTGCACGTATTGCCCGTAACACCCAGATCTATATCCAGAACGAGACCAAGGTCTGCAAGCAGATCGACCCGTGGGCAGGTAGCTACTATGTGGAGACGCTCACCAACGAGCTGGTACACAAGGCTTGGGAACACATCCAGGAGATTGAGAAACTGGGTGGTATGGCTAAGGCCATCGAGACCGGTCTACCCAAGATGCGTATCGAGGAAGCTGCTGCACGTACACAGGCCCGTATTGACTCAGGCGTTCAGACCATTGTCGGTACGAACAAGTACCGTCTGGAGCACGAGGATCCTATCGATATCCTTGAGGTCGACAATACTGCCGTTCGCAAGCAGCAGGAGGAGAGTCTGGCTCAGGTCCGTGCCTCTCGCGACGAGGCTGCCTGCCAGGCTGCCCTGAAAGCCATTACCGATTGTGTGCGTGACTTCAACGAAGGACGCAAGAGCGAGAACAACCTGCTCGATTTGGCAGTGAAGGCTGCTCAGCTGCGTTGTACGTTGGGTGAGATTTCAGATGCCTGCGAAGAGATCGTAGGCCGTTATAAAGCAGTAATCAGAACAATTTCAGGCGTGTATTCATCAGAAAGTAAGAACGACTCCGACTTTGAGAAAGCCTGCGAGTTGACCGAGAAGTTTGCTAAGAAAGAAGGTCGCCGCCCACGTATCTTCGTTGCGAAGATGGGTCAGGACGGTCACGACCGTGGTGCAAAAGTTGTGGCTACAGGTTATGCCGACTGCGGTTTCGACGTTGACATGGGGCCGTTGTTCCAGACTCCCGCTGAGGCTGCTCGTGAGGCTGTGGAGAATGATGTACACATCGTTGGTGCTTCTTCCCTGGCAGCAGGTCACAAGACCTTGATACCACAGCTCATAGAGGAACTGAAGAAACTGGGACGTGAGGATATCATGGTAATTGCCGGTGGCGTCATCCCTGCTCAGGACTATGACTTCCTCTACAAGGCTGGCGTTGCAGCCATCTTCGGTCCTGGCACTTCGGTTGCCAAGGCTGCCTGCGAGATGATGAAGATACTCCTTGACGAGTAGTATCGCTTTACATAAAAATCTGCACATGGTCAAACCATCAGACTATGTGCAGATTTTTTTGTTGTATTAGAAGCCCTATGGACTCTCGCTGAGTAAGATTCTTTGGACGGAAGATCAGCTGTTATTTTCTTATCTCGATATCGCGTTTCACATTGTTGCGGATCTTCGTGAGATAACCCTTCATTCCTTCGGCGTCTTTGTTGTCGATAATCTCGAGCAGTTCCTTCAGTTCAGTACGGATCTGCGACACCTGGTCGTGGGTGTAAGGGTTGAATAAAATCTCCTGCAGCAGGTAGTCGTCCTCATTGAGCACGCCCTTGGCAATCTTCATGTGACGCTTGAAAGTGGTACCGGGGGCATCCTGATGCTTCATGACAGCAGCGAATACAAAGGTCGAGACGAAGGGGATGGACAGTGAGTAGGCCACCGTCTTGTCGTGCTCCTCGAAGGTGTATTCGTAGATGTTGAGTCCCAGCTTCTGATAGAGGTCCTTGAAGAAGATACGTCCCATGTAGTCGCCCTCACTGATGATGATGGCATTCTCCTCGGACAGCTGCTGAAGGTTCGCGAAGGTAGGACCGAACATGGGGTGGGTACTCACGTAGCGCATATCCGTAGACTCATAGAACTCTTTCAGGTCGGTCTTCACACTGGCTATGTCACTGATAATGCATTCCTTGGGCAGATAAGGAATGACCTCCTTGAAGACAGGGATGGTGTATTTCAGCGTAACCGCATTGATAAGCAGCTCCGGCTTGAACTCCTGAATCTGCTCATAGGTTGTGAAACGCTGGCAGTTGTAGGTGAACCTCATTCGCTTGGGGTCACGTTCAAAAACTGCTACTTCATGTTCAAAACTCAGCAGGTCGATGAAGAAACTTCCCATCTTGCCTGCTCCCATGACTAATATCCGCATAATGTTTATTTGTTGATAATCTCTATCTGCTGCCGAACGCTCTCCTCGTGAATGTTCTCGAAAACATGTGCCACGAATTCAGGATCCATGCCACAGAGGGAGCCTTGTGCTCCGCGCTTGTTCAGTATTTCATTGTAACGGTTGGCCTGAAGGACGGTCATGTTGTGCTCTTTCTTGTACTGACCGATTTCACGACAGACGCGCATACGCTTGGCGAGCAGGTCCATGAGCTGGTTGTCAAGTTCGTCAATCTGCTTGCGCAGCTGGGTGATTCCTTCCGTTGTGGTGTTCTCGTCACGGATGACCAGCAGTGAGAGAATATAGTCGAGTACGTCAGGGGTAACCTGTTGCTTGGCATCGCTCCATGCTTTATCGGGGTCGCAGTGGCTCTCAACGATCAGTCCGTCGAAGCCCAGGTCCATGGCCTGCTGACAGAGCGGAGCAATCAGCTCACGGCGTCCTCCTATATGACTCGGGTCACAGATGATGGGCAAGTCGGGTATCCGGCGGTGCAGCTCAATGGGGATTTGCCACATGGGCATGTTACGGTAGATCTTCTTCTCGTAGGAAGAGAAACCACGGTGAATGGCTCCTAAGCGTTTGATTCCAGCCTGGTTGATGCGTTCCAGTGCTCCAATCCAGAGTTCAAGGTCGGGGTTTACGGGGTTCTTGATGAATACGGGTACATCGACACCTTGCAGGGCATCGGCCAGGGCCTGCATGGCGAAGGGGTTTGCAGACGTACGTGCTCCAACCCATAGGATGTCGATTCCATATTTCAGAGCCAGTTCCACATGCTCGGGTGTAGCCACTTCGGTGGATACGAGCATCTTGGTCTCTTTCTTCACCTCTGCCATCCAAACCAGTGCCGGTTCTCCATGCCCCTCGAAGCCACCAGGTTTTGTACGTGGCTTCCATACACCGGCACGGAAGTTGTGGCAGCCTTTCATGGCCAGCTCACGGGCGGTAGTCATTACCTGCTCCTCGGTCTCGGCAGAGCAGGGGCCTGCAATGACGAAGGGGCGTTCGTTGTCACTCGGTAAGTTCAATGGTGCTAATTCCAGTTCCATAATTATATTGTTTTCTTGATTCTTTCCAGTGCTTGTTGTATTTTCTCTTCTTTGGCACAGAGGGAGATACGGATGTAGCGTTCTCCGTTGCTCCCGAAGATGAATCCTGGCGTGATGAAGACACGGGCTTCATGAAGGATCTTCTCTGTAAGGTCTTCCACATTGGCATAGGATGCAGGTATCTTTCCCCAGAGGAACATGCCTACTTGTTTCTTGTCGTAGGTACATCCCAGCACATCCATGATCTTCTCTGCCCATTCACGGCGACGGGCATAAGTATTGATATTGTATTCACGATGCCAGCTCTCATCGTTCTTATATGCCTCAGCTGCAGCCAGTTGTATGCCACGGAAGGTTCCGCTTTCAATGTTGGACTGTACCTTCAATATCCATGAGATAAACTGTGCATTCGTGGCGCACAGACCCACACGCCATCCTGGCATGTTGTGGCTCTTTGACATGGAATTGAATTCTATGCAGCAATCCTTTGCTCCTGGCACCTGCAGAATACTCAAGTGCTCTTCACTGAGAATGAAAGAGTAGGGGTTGTCGTTCACGACCACGATGCTGTGCTCTTGTGCAAAACGTACCAGCTGCTCGTATGTATCGCGTTGGGCTTTTCCTCCCGTCGGCATGTTGGGGTAATTGGTCCACATCAGTTTCACCTTGGAGAGATCCATCTTCTCCAGTTCCTCAAAATCGGGTTGCCATCCACAGTCTTCGCGCAGGTTGTAGTTCACAATCTTTGCACCCAGCAACTTTGACAATGAGGTATAGGTGGGGTAGCCAGGGTTAGGTACCAACACCTCGTCTCCGGGATTGACGAAAGCCAGTGTGACATGCAGGATACCTTCCTTAGAGCCTATCAGAGGCAGGATCTCGTTTCTGGCATCAAGCTCTACATCATACCAGCGCCTGTAAAAAACTGCCATGGCTTCGCGCAACTCGGGTGTTCCCATGGTGGGCTGGTATCCGTGGGCATTGGGTTGGTGTGCCACTTCGCAGAGTTTTTCTATGGTCTGCTCTGAAGGAGGCATGTCAGGGCTTCCGATGGCAAGACTGATAATGTCCTTGCCTTCGGCATTCATCTTGGCCACTTCCTTTAATTTCCTACTGAAATAGTATTCGCTCACTAAGCTGAGCCTGTCTGCTGGTTGTATCATATTATTCTATTTATTATCAATATGTTTGTCTTCCGTCTTTATACTCACCTAGGATTTTGAGGTCTTTCGTGAGAGGGATGATTGCATCAATGCTCTGACGGTATCGGGTCAGGTCGTCGAACATCACGTCGACATAGAACAGGTATTCCCATTCCCGTCCGATGATTGGTAGTGACTGGATCTTCGTGAGGTTGATCTTGTAGAACGAAAGTATCGCCAACACATGACTCAGACTGCCTTCTTCGTGAGGCAGCGAGAAAACGATACTCGACTTGTTCGTCTCTGTCAACGGGCGGAGCATGTCGGCTTTGTTGGGATTGCATACGACAAGAAACCGGGTGAAGTTGTGCTTGTTGTCCTCAATGTGGTCTTCGAGCACCTTCAGTCCGTATAGTCTGGCAGCTTCTGCATGGCAGATGGCAGCCCAGCCCCGTTTCTGTCCTTCCGCTATCATCTTGGCTGAGCCGGCAGTGTCCTCTGCCTCCACGTTCTTCATCGAAGGATGCTGTGCCAGGAACTCGCGGCACTGCATGAGGGCAACGGGGTGGGAGTGTATTTCGGTAATCGTCTCCCAATCATCCTCAGGCAGACAGCAGATACAATGCGAGATGTGCAGCTTGTGTTCACCGACTATGGTTGTTCCTGAGTCGCGCAGCAGCTCATAGTTGTGCAGCAGGCTTCCCGCAATGGTGTTCTCTATGGCAAGCATTCCGATGGCGGTAGGGTCTTTCCTGATGCTGTCAAAGACCTGTTCGAAAGTAGAGCAGCAGATCAGCTGCATCTGTTCACCTTCGAAATACAGGTGTGCGGCAATGTCGTGGAACGACCCGATGAGTCCTTGTATCGCAATCCGTTTCATATGTTGTAATATTCTGTTGTTCCTATTGTTGCTAATCATCAAAAACTCCGCTTTCACCTTTTCGTGAAGCGGAGCCTTATTTCAATTATTCAATATTTCATTTCTTAATCTTACATACGACCGACCGCTTCACAATACGTTGCAAAGTAAAAGTAATAGCCGTAAAAGTAAGCGTTCATATTTGTCATCTTTTATTGTTTTTGCTGATTTCGGCTGCAAAATTATAACTTTTCTTTTGTTCCTGCAAATAATTTGCCATAAAAATGCTTCTTTTGCTTACATTTTTCTACATAGTCAGTATGAGGGCGCACCAACCGTTGTCCTCTTTCGTCCCTGTAATGGTCAGTCCCAACTGCTGTGCACGCTCCTGCAGCATGGGTATGTCTTCTTTGTAGAACCCGCTTAGGAGCAATGTTCCTTGAGGCTTCATGACGCTGCAGAAACGGGGCATGTCACTGAGCAGGATATTGCGGTTGATGTTGGCCATCACGACGTCGAACTGCTGATTCATGCTACAGAGCAGCGAGGCATCGCCGTGAAGTGTCTCTAACCGTTCGTCCACGTGGTTGATAACTGCATTGTGGCGGGTGTTGTCAACACTCCACTCGTCAATGTCGTAAGCTGTACATCGTGCAGCTCCTGACTTCAGGGCCACGATGCCCAGTATGCCAGTACCGCATCCGCAGTCGAGAACCTCTTTCCCGTCCAGCGGCTGTTCCATCAGCGCATGACACATCATCCGGGTGGTTTCGTGGGTGCCTGTGCCGAAAGCAAGGTGTGCATCGATCTCTATGGCAAGCCTTTCCGGAATCGACGTGTCGGGCAGATGGCGTCCGTCGTGTATGACGATGGAGCAGAATGGCCTGTCCGTTCTTTCCATTAGGGTAGGCGAGGAGACAATGATGGGTTCAAACCCTTCCTGCTCCCACTGTTCGTTCCAGTCGCGGTCTTCCGCTTCGCTGTAGTCATAGTCTACCGTAACCTCCTCAAAAGGAACATTGCTTAGCAGGGTGTGAAGCAGGTCAGCGTTGAAGAGATCCTGCTGTACATAGCCTTTCAGTCCTCCGTCTTCCGTATATTCGAAAGTCTCGAAACCGGCTTCGCCTGCCAGTGCCGAGACAACGTCTCGGGCATCGTCTCTCATTGCTTTTGGGCAATGAATATAGAAATTTACTTCGTAATATTTCATATCTTTGTTAAAATATGGTGCAAAATTACAAAAAATAGGGAAAAACCTATCATAGTTTAGGGTTTTTCCCTAAATTTGCATCAGAATTTGCAGTAATTTTGCATCGTGAATCAAAATATTGTCAAACCAATAAAAGAGAACAGATATGAAAAAGTGTTTTTTGATGTCGCTCATTCTGGGAGCCATGCCGCTCTCAATGATGGCGCAGAACGATGACATGTACTTCGTTCCCTCGAAGGCAGCCGTGGAAAAAGCCAGGGCTGCAAGTGCCTCCCGTGGTACTTATTACATTGGGAGCAATCGTAGTATCGATGAGTACAACCGTCAGGGCAGCTACTATCAGGCATTGCCCGACAGCGACATCATCGACTTCACGGCTGTGCAGGGTGTTTATCCCGACTCTACGCAGGACTATGCCATCACCCGCGACCTGATGCGCTACGAAGGCTACGAGCCCAACAACTCTTTCTGGGAGGGCTATAATGCCGGCCGACGTGACTCTTGGTATGGTTACGGATGGACTTCACCTTGGTACTCCTCGTACTATTATGGATGGTATGATCCCTTCTACTATCCCTGGTATGGCACGTGGTACGACCCCTGGTACTATGGCTACTATTCTCCCTATTATTATCGTTACGGCTATTATGGATGGGGGCATCCTTATTACTACGGCTATTACGGTGGTGGTGGTGGTTATACACGTAATTATCCAGGTACTCGTAATCATGGGGATGTGGCTCGTTCTGGCTCATATGGAATACGTACAGGAAGTTCTACAAGCTATTCTTCGGGTACATTTGGTGGATCACGTGTAAGCTCTAATAGAGGTCGCACATCATCGTCATCATCTACACGAACAGGTTCAATTAACCGTTCTGGTAGTACATATAGTAATTCCTATGGTAACTTTGGAGGTAGCTCCACAAGTAGCGGAGGTGGAACCCGTTCTTCTGGTTCTTCTTATTCTGGAAGTAGTTCTGGTGGTGGTGGTAGCTTCGGTGGAAGTAGCTCCGGTGGTGGAGGAGGAAGTAGTCGTTCTGGCGGTGGCAGTTTTGGTGGTCGCAGATAGTTTTTTTGTTAAGATAATTATTTGATTTTAATATGTAAGGATATGAAAAGGTTGTATATTATTATAATCGCTATGGCAGGTATAGTTCCTGCTATAGCTCAGGAAACTTACGAGAATGCAAAGATTGCTAATCAGGATCTTAATGGAACAGCTAGGTATGTAGGTATGGGTGGTGCTATGGAAGCATTAGGTGCTGATATTTCTACAATTAGCACTAATCCTGCAGGTATCGGTCTCTTTAGAAAATCTTCTGCATCTTTATCATTTGGAGCTGTTGTCTTACAAGATGCATCAGACTTTGCTGGTGCAAACAAAACAAATATATCTTTAGATCAGATAGGTTTTGTCTATTCTTCACGCACTGATATTCAGTCGTTTATCAATTTTGGATTCAACTATCACAAAAGCAAGAATTTTAACTATATTCTCTCTGCTGCAGACAATTTGGGAAATGCATCTCAGAACAAATTGACTTATGCAAAACAGAAAGCTGGTGTTCTATTTCCTGCTGATAAAGGTGGTTATCCTCTTTTTGGAAAGCCATACATACAGTGTAATCAACTTGATGATATCTATGCACGTAATTTGAATTATTATGAGCCTGAAAATACATGGTATTATGATAATGCTGATGCATATACATTAGATCGTTCTCATACAGGCTATATTAGTGAGTTTGATTTTAATCTAAGTGGTAATATTGATGATCGTGTTTATTTAGGAATCACTATGGGAGTTCATGATGTTCACTATAAGCATTATGGAGAATATTTTGAAAAATACTACGATAACAATAATATTCGTGTGACTGATGATAGAGAAATCAAAGGTACGGGTTACGATATTAAAGCGGGGCTTATTTTTCGACCAGTAGAATATTCTCCTTTAAAAATTGGTTTTTCTGTCAGTACACCTACTTGGTATGAACTAAAGACTTCAAATTTAACATATGTAAGTGATAATGCTGGAGCTACAGCAAATGGAGAAACATACAAATTTAGACTTTATACCCCATGGAAGTTCGGCCTTTCATTAGGTTATACTATCGACCAATTCTTGGCTTTAGGTGCAAGCTACGAATTCGTGGATTACGGTCATTTAAATACACGCGAATTAGATGGAGATGATTGGGATTACGACAGTAGTATAAGTGATGAAGAAATGAATCGTCATACAAAGCAGTCACTTAATGGAGTTTCTACTTTGAAATTGGGGGTTGAGATGAAGCCAGATCCATCGTTGGCAGTTCGTTTGGGGTATAATTATGTATCTCCTATGTATAAGGATGGAGCATTTAAGGATGGTACACTTAACTCAGAAGGTTCATACTATAGTTCTGCCACTGATTTCACGAATTGGGAAGCTACCCATCGTATTACGAGTGGTATTGGTTACAATATTGGGTCAGTTAATTTGTCTGTTGCATATCAATATAGTACTCAAAATGGTAAGTTTATGCCCTTTATGAGTTATATTGATAACGATGATCCTGCAGATGATATTCTTCCAAATGAGGTGAAAGTCAGCAACAAACGCCACCAGCTGCTCTTCACTCTGGGCTATACGTTCTGAAGACCGAGACAATTGATACAAACACAAGCCGCTGCCTGTTTGGGACAGCGGCTTTGTTTATGCATC
>Ga0310691_10009120_pt1 | contig 10113 bp, 16 predicted proteins | sample 176DNAGHGlowgp2_FD_203887 | JGI IMG/M metagenome (GOLD analysis project Ga0310691, IMG submission 203887) | Sheep rumen microbial communities from Palmerston North, Manawatu-Wanganui, New Zealand - 1766 DNA GHGlow gp2 (v2) (version 2) | ecosystem: Host-associated > Mammals > Digestive system >...
GCAAAGTCAAGAATTTCCCATCTAATTCTATCCTTTTCGTTTTCGTCCATATTTTGTTGTAGAGTTTTTATATTCTTCTACATTTCATCCGTAGTTTCAATTAGTTGATTTATTTTTTTATCAGATTCCGCTGTAATAAGTCCTCCTATCCATTTGAATAGTTTTGACCAAGGATTTATTTTTATAGGCGTTACCTAAATAAAAATTGAAATAATCAAAGCTACTTGGATGATGTTATGGACTAGCCAATCGGCCACCTTCTACAAATCTACCATAGTGATCATCCTCCTATAAGTATTGAGGCCTCAATACTCTCGTGATTATGTGGTGATAGAGAAGGGGAAATTGGGTAAAATATTTTATCAGTGCTTTCCAAGCTATACAAGAAAATTATTAAAATTAAGAAAGAAGCGAATAGATATTTTTGTGCCTGAAATTGCCGCAGACTTTAATCTTTCCCACTCTTCTTCGGTCCCCTTTTGTGCTTTATTAACTGATAAACTGGGAACGATTATTTCCGCTATGGCAGCATTACCTGTTGTTTGTAATCCTGATAAAAAACGAGCGCTCTACTCTATAATATATGAAGCAGGGACATAAATGCCCTATAAATTATATAAATGTAAATTTGTAATATTTGAAAATTCTAATTGTTTTGTAGCTTCCTTTACTATAACAGAAGTATCATCAAACATAATTAAACTAGCAGCAAGACTGAAAATCTGTTCTAGTTTATTTGCCATTCCTGATGCTACAGCATGGGAACTTAAATTTATTGCTGTAAAGTAAAGACTGTCTTTATCTAAACCTAAAAAATTTTCCCCACTTATAGACTAACTAATACTATTCATCGTATCTATATAATTTAGAATAGCTAAAGTTCTACCATGGAATCCATAATCAAACTATTTTTTCTAACGATTATATTGTCCTCCATATCCCTATTCTATACTTTGATAATATTTTGTACTTTCATGTATTATAAATCCCTAGTCTTCCCCAAGGATATGAGCATCTAATTCTTTTAAAGTCTATTCTAATTGATCATTCATATTAGTAACATTTTTATAAAAATTTTCTCTATCACTTCTCTACTAACTAAACTATTGTAAAATATTTGTCATATTTTCGGTGGTGGTTTGAATTAATTGCTAATTTGCTATTGAAGTGGGATCGTTTGTATCATATGTTGCTTTTATAGAGCCTAAAAAAGCATCAGCCGCGCTATTAATAGCTGAACCTGGTTTAGTACCCATCATTTTATTTAAAACTTTACTTAATGTTTCAGAAATAGAAGTATCTGATAAATCAGAAGAAAATACTATCTAATTTTCATCATATTGATCGTTAAATTTTAAGGTTGAAAATTTTAATGCCTTATATTTTTTATTAGTTTTATTATCTTCTAATAATGAATTAAATCCAAAAGTTTTTGCTAAGTCTCGATAGTATGATATATTATACGTTCCTTGTAAAAAATTTTGTGCATCTTGATCAGTCTCAAGAAATCTCTAAAACTTCTAAGAAAGAACGTCAATTCTGTCATCTTTGTGAAAATTTTTTAATGCTTTCTCCTTTTCTAAATACAATCTAAACTTAATTGATAATTCTACTAATCCAGCGGCGACAGTTTGACGGTCATTAAATATTATATTTGTAGCATGTTCTTGTAAATATTTATAAATTATTTCTGGCATTATTCGAGAATAAGCCATAGTTGTATTTTTTAAAGATTTTTTTTCACCATTTAATAGATCTATTAAAGTTAATACCTCAGTTTGAAGTCCTTCTAAAAGTCCAAGATTTTTATTTTTTCTTTCTCGGACATTTTTAATATTATTTAATAATGAACCTAATCGCTCTTTATAGTCCAATTCTTTTTCCATTGCTAAATTTAGTAATCGTGTAAATTCTATATAGTCAAAACCACCCTTTAATGATTTTTTTAATAAAGACTTCATTCTTTTTCGGATAGTTTTTATGTCTTCTGGCTATTTTTTATTTTTTTCTAGCGTTTCTAGTTCTTCTATTTTATGATTTAAAAAACTTAATTCGTTAGCTCGCTAAGAATTAGCTATTGTAAATAAAAAGGTAGCAGCATTTTGTAATCTATTTGTTGAGGCTTGTATAGAAAAATCTGTATTAATACTTTTTACAATACCTTCCGCCTGGTTCCATACGTCGCTATCTCCAGTATCATTCAAAAAGTCTAAATATACATATGGATTACTAGTGCTAACCGGTTTTATCATTCTTTCACCCCCATAAAATAAAAATAAGGCAAGCTCCCGCTTACCTTACAACATCTCTCATAATTCTTTTATATAATTTTTCATCAATTTGTTTCAAATCCGGCCACTTATACAAATGTTCTTTTAGTCTTTCATCAATTTCATATTGCATACAAGTGCCATTCCAATCGAAAAACAAATCTTCAAGTTTGAATACAAAATGACCATCAACTGCGTCATACCAAATTTCGCCTTCCTCAAATCTTGCTTTTAGAATACAAGCAAAATAATAACAATTACCATCTGTCCAATGACAATCATCAGGAAAGCGACGATAAATAAATTCAAGAACTTGTTCTCTCATATTATTCCTCACTTATAAGTATTAGAATTATTGCTTTTTATTTTTAGTTTGTTCCACTATATTGTATTGTTCAAAAATCTTTATATTGTGTGGCTTGGTGTCATCTGTAATTGCTGGATCATAAAATCCAATTACATTCATAGTAAGAACATCTAATAAGTACGCGCGTCCTATAAACGTGGCTCCGGTATCCATATCAATTTTATAGCCAGGGCGTTTATCTTTTGCTCCCATTAGTTCGCCCCACATACAAGGATGAATATTTTTTTCACTCTTGTCATGGCCATATGCGGCCGCGGGAAGATGAGTAGTAGGGGTATGGCCATGTACGCAGATGCGATCTTTTGACCAACCACAAGCAAGATGTAGGCGGTCCCACAGCAACATTTCCGCATCATCTTTATCAATTAGTTCATTATTATATTCACCATTTGCTACTCGCTGAAATACTGGTGGAATACCACCAGCATGGCAAAAATCAAATTGTTCATAAGAAAATGTAAGTGGTAATTTATTGATGCTATCAACAAAATCTTGAGGCATATTGTCTAACATCCAATCCGTTAGTAGCTCCTTGCCGCCATTGTATAGGCATAAATTGACCTCTTTACTATAAAAAGGGAGACTACACTTATATAAATATTCTTCAATTTTATCCTCTGTAAAAGCGTCTTTATAGTCGCGCTTGATAAACCAGGCCGCGTGGACGAATATATCTTCATGATTACCTTTTAGATAAATGATTTGTGGATCAGATAATAGGTCTTTCATAATTTTATATCCGTCGGGGCCGCGGTCACAAGCATCACCGCCGAAGATTATTGTACATTCAGCATCTTGCTTTTTACAATAATCAACTATTGTTTTATATAATTCCCAGCGTCCATGAATATCTGTAAAATAATATATATTTCGCATAAATCTCTCTCCTTTCTATAATATTATTATACTATAAATTTTATAAAAAGTCAATAAAAAGGAACCGTTATTCAGTAACGGTTCCACCGAGCTGTCGAATTTTCCGTGCGATTTTTGCCGCGATTTTAGCATTGTAAAATCCACGAGTTAGTAATAGCTTTCTCCTGGCTTCCAGAATTGTGATTTTAGCTTCATTAGTCATATTATATTTTCTCCTTTATATATCTTCATTTAGTATTAGAACTAGAATTATTAGAAAAAATAGTATTAGCATATTTATCCATGATATTTTAGTAGAAAAGTATTGCTTACAGCCTTGAAAGATTTAGTGCCATCAATAGAACGAAATACGATACCTTCGCGCGGCTTGCCATCAATTTGAGAATTGCCTTCTGCATAGTTCAAAATAGCATCAACATTTTCAAATTGATTTATTTTCATTTGTTCCTCAACGACGGGAACACAAGGAATATTGTAACGAGAAAGTGTGTCAATCATTTCCATAGTACCTACACGTCCCTTAGAGGAATAGATTAGATTGAATACCGCAAGGTCACGGTCTTCAATAGAATAATCGCGCTTTTGAACAGTAGCTCCGTAAGTTTCACCTTGAATAGTAATCCATTCTTCATTAGGATTCTTATCAAGCATATCAGACAATACTTCAAATAGTTTATACTTTTTAGCCATTTCCCAATATACATTGGTATCATAATAACAAGGCTTTTCTATGGTATCAAAGCAAACATTACGAGAACAGACATAAAAAGACTTTTTGCCAAACTTTCCGCGCTTCATAGTAAAAGTGGTAGAAGTGCCGTCAATTTTTTCAGTAGCAATCCAATCACCTTCATCGTTTAGAATCCAAGGCATATTTTGAACACGTTCTTCGTCGGTCTTTTGAACCCAAGAAGGCCATCCGCCCTTCTTATCTTTCTTTTTCCCGAAAAAGAAGAATAGTAATTTACGTCCCAAATTGTATTTCATTAGCCAACGAACAAAGGGTTTCTTGAAAATTTTAGGATGACGACCCGCCATCTTTTTATATTTATCTACTGGCGCGGCTTTACGTTGGTTATCTTCTTCATCAGCATAGGTTACACCAAGCTGTTTAGTTAGAAAACGGGATTCATCATTTGCATAATGAATATTTCCCTCATTATCAATAATAGCTCCACTAATACTTATATTTGAATCAGTAGTCCAACCGAAATCAGATGGATGCATAAGCAAACCCTGAGAAATGGTTTTACACATTTTCAAAGTCTTTACTTTATAATGACGCTTTTCAAGGAAAGCAAAACATTCACGATCTGCTGGAACACGAGAGTCAATTTCAAAATAAATCGCGGGTTCACCAACGTGAAATTGGTCTTTTTGAACAATTACTCGCCAGCCACCAATAAGAGCATGTTCTACACGGTCATAACCAGGAATTGGTTCAATTCCATCTACAATTACGACGTAGGCTAACTCACGCTCTTGATTAGCATTTAGCATATCTTTTCATTCCTTTCTTTCAATATTTATTATATCATAATTAGTCAAACCATAATTTCTTTATAACTCCATCCCCAATCTTCATCATTCCATACAAAATATGTACCTTTTGAACAATCTGTATGTTCGCAAATAATCAAATATCCATCATTGAATGTAGTCATGTATTCAATTCTTTCAATCATATAGATTTCATTGAGCAAATAGTCTTGCGCCGCATCCCAGCACCAATCTTTATATTCATTCGACATTTTTATTTCCTCTAATATAATCTAAAATGATAGCCGCGGCTTTACCTAATTCAATATATTTAGCATTATCTTGAATAAATAAAGAGTCTTTTGCGCGAGCTTCTTTTAGAATAGCATATTCATGTTCAAGTAAATGCGCGGTTTCATAGGCTTTATTGATTTCTTCTTTATCTTCCTCTTTTGCTTTGGTGTAACCTTCTAAATAATCATTACTAAGCTGTTTCTCGGCCATTATAACAAATCCTCCAAAAATATTTAGCTATGCTTTTCATATTCATCACGAAGCTCTTTATCTACCCAAAAATATTCAGTATGTGAGCCAACATCATACCAAGTTTTGCCATGTTCAAACCATACACGCGTATAATGAGACTTGAATTGATTGGCTTTGGGCTTGTTTTTATTACATTCTTCAATAAATTTATGAATATTCATGCCAACTTCTTTCTGGTTCGCGCATTCAGCAATTAGACGAGATTCACCATAAGCATTTTCAAAATATAGTTTCATATCTATTCTCCTTACTTCACCTTACAGTAATATACAACAGTTTGTTTTACGCCCTTATATTCCTTATGCTCTTTTACTTTCATTTTGATATTATACATTTGACCTTTTTCTAGATTTTTAGAAGCAGTAGTCCATACATAGATATTGAAATCAGCATCTTCCATGATGTGCATATGCGTTTCACCATAATGAGAATTGAGCACAATATTATCTTTGATAGCCACTTCTTTTTCAATCCATTCATTAGGCGCGCCCTGAAATTCACTTTTACTTTCAGGATAAATTAGTTTTTCAATATATTTACGAACTTCTTCTTTGTCCCGCATTTCAAGATTTTCTTCATCTTCTGGATTACAAACACACTCCCATCCCAGACGGAGATAATTGATTTCAGCAGGAATTTCCGCGGGCTCGCGACCAGAAGGAATAAACCAGCCAAAAAGTTCATTATACCAAACAGTATGAATGGGAAGATAATCCCGCCATTCTTTGATAACTTCATTATCACCCCAAATCAACGTGATATAACCAGCATCACCAAATCCAAACGCATTACGAGCCGCGAACTTTACACGATGTTCTTCTGCCTTGACGCCCTTACGTTTTTCCGCGGCTTTATCCATCGCGGCCCGTTGAGCGTCAGAATACCAACGAACTGTTAGTTTTTCTTTGCCGCTGCCGCCGCAAGAAAAACAAGTGGTTCCATCTTTTGGGTTATAGGAATACTGACCAGAGCCGCCACAACGCCTACAAGGGCCAATCACATTTACGTACATTTTGCCGTCTTGCTTGAAAGGTTCTCCGACCAATTCCATTTTTTCATAAGATTTTGCGACAGCCACTCAAATCACTTTCCTTTCCTTTCCTTTCCTAAAAATATTATAACATAATTTTGAAAAAAAATCAAGTGATTGATTTTTGAAATCAATCACTTTCAAAAATATTATATACGATTATTTGGAAACTACTTCCAATTTCTGCGGGAGAATAGTCTTTGAGATTATATTTAGAGGCAATATGAGGAATTTTTGGATTTAGGCCAGTATAAAAAACAAATCGAGTTTCTTCTGGAATCATTTCTGTCGCAATTAGTAGATTTGAAAAAATGCCACGCTCAATTTCAGTTCCTTTTATTACATTCGTCATAATTTACTCTCCAAATCTTTTGAATATAACCAGATTTGATTAGTTTTTCTGGTGTTTTACCTGCGGCAACCGGATGCTGCTCAGCATAGGCTAAATCAGAAAAAATAATATCTAACATTTTTTTATTAGCTTCTGGCATCGCCCTATTGCCCAATTCACGGTCTAATTTCCACCATTGTAATTCATTCGTATAAGAAAATTTTTCTTTATTATATGCGTGCGCTGCGCCTAAAAAATCGCATACTAGTTCAGTAAAATCTTTTTCAGGCATAGTATAAATAGTTACACCTTCACTAAAATTATCTGTCCAATAAGCCCAATGATGACGATTGCGGCCCTTATGGTGAAGCCATGCGGCTGAATATCCTTTATCCTTTTTTGCTTCATTGATAGGAGAGCTAATACCTACATAATATTTTACGCTTTCCCAAAACTCAGTTGGGCTATATTTAGATAAATCATGCGTAATACCGCGCCAAGGAATGCCGGCCATGAAGCAATAGCGGCGAACCCATTTACGATGTGTTTGAATTTTACGCAAATGTAGCCAAATATTTTTTAGTTTGATCTTTCTTTTCATACTTGCTCCTTTTTATATCCATTCAAGGCTAAATATTTATTGAATAAAGCAGTTTCAAAGGCATCAATTAGTTTTAGACTAAAATTTTCGTAAGTTCTTTTCCAATCATTTGGAATAAATGTATCTGCTTTATCGGTTAGTATATCTGCAATTATTTTATTTTGTTGCTGATACCACTCATCTGTTTTATCAGAATTGCCAAATTTAGCTAATCGCGCGGCTTCTGTGCGTTCCGGACTTAGTAGTAGATATTCAAAAGGACTTGTGTCCCAATCTAAATATTTCTGGGCGAGTTCTTCTAATCGTAAACAATGAGAATATTTTTTGCCTTCTGTCATGTTACGACCATGAAGCATACGTGCTGTGCCCGCAATAGCATTTAGCATGTTATGAAAATCTGCGTGCGTAATAATACGCAACGGTTCTTCTTTGTCTAAAAAATTTTCTAAAATTCCACTATATTCTGGCTCATAGTATTTATATTTGGATACAAAACATTCAACACTATTAGGAGATGGCTTACGCAATAGGTTGAAGGCAAGCCGATAGTCCTTTACAGAGCATTTCCCGTCATCAGTATCCATTTCAAAGCTAAGCGGAGGCTTCCCCGTAATAAGGTCATTTAGACTTGGCATTACAAAAGAGAAAGTATCAATATCACTATCTTTTGAATCTAACCCATAATTTTGGCTGCCAATTAGCACTGTCATAAAATGTTGCGCGCCAAATTTTTCAATAAATTGTTTTACTTTTTGTGCGTGTGTTTCCACCGCGGCTTCAACTTTATTCATTATTATTCTCCTCAATAGACCACATATAGCCTAAATATGTAGTGTTTTTTTCAATTGCTTTTAGCACATTCGCACAGAATACTTTGAGAGGAGGGGTATTGGGAATGTGTAAGAATTTACAAATATCAGCATATTCTGTAAAATAATGGTTTTCCGTGCCAATACGAACTTCTTTATTACGGAAACGTTGGCATAGGATTGCCTTTCGTGCTTCCATATCTTCTGTTTTTTCAATACATTCTACCGAATCAAGCTTAGTTTGCGTGTATTGAGCATATTGAGTATTGACTTCAATTTTTACCCAACGTAAATTTCTTACAGCATTATCGCGTTTATTACTATTGATATGGTCAATATTATATTTTTCATTACGCTTATCCCCTAGCCATGTATAAGCAACAAGACGATGAACAAACTGTTGGCCTTTTTCAGTAAAGACAACGCAGTATCCATTTTTATCAATTCGAGCATTTAGAAACTCTTTATTTTGAATAAGGCGAACACGACCTTCGGTACTTACCCACACCCCATATTCCTTATTCTTACGCCAGCGCTCGATAGAAAAATGAAAATTAGGAAGCATAGAACCAATCCTTTCCTCTTCTTTATATAAATATTATATCATAAATTTTAAAAAAAATCAAGGGTTAGACTTTCATCTAACCCAAGAATGAGGAAGGTTTATTTATAAATAGAGTTGATTGTGGAATATCGCTCGCTTAGAAGTTTGTCAAGCATCAAATCTTGTCCAGTTTTTCCTGTCATAATTTGTTCAAATAGAACAGGAGAGCAGCCAGAAACAAATGTTACGCCTTCTTTGTCCTGCATAGCAAACTTAGCATCACTTTGAGAAGCATTGACGTTCCAGAATACTAGCTTAGGCATTTTGTAGCCCGCGCGATTCCATCTACGTTCAATATTTTCCATAAGAGAAGCGGTAGGTTTATAATCATTGCTCCATCTATACTGATGAGTAGCCTGGTCAAACTGCATATCAGAAATTACAATTAGATTTTCGGGTAAATTTTCTTGTGACAAATGGTTACGTAGTGCTGTATTTAGTACCAAATCGAAAGTAGCTTCAATGTTAGTATTTTCGCATAGATTCTGGCGATAGATACGGATAACTTTATCACAGAAGTCAACACCTTCGGTTTCAATTAGCTGAGGACGAGAACTAAAAGAAATAAAGTGGTCTTTGAAAGGCCCATTCGCGCGCTCGGCACAATATAGCCCAAGAGAAATAGCAACATCCATAGGAGATACATTGCTCTTGCCAAGGGTTGAGGTCATTGAACCAGAGGTGTCAATAACAGCAAGAGCATTCAAAGTAGCACCCTTGAAATAATCTGTTAGATTATCCCAATATTTATTGATAGCCAAACGATTGACATCATCAGCAGGCACTTTTAGATCATAGCGATCGCGCCAATACCAAAAATGCTCTCCGTTAGTAAGTTCTAGAACTTTATGTACAACATCATAAGGATAAAGTGCGCTCGCATTGACCTTAGTATCTTCATCTTTCATAAACTTTTCATAGCGAGCCTTAGTTACATCGTGACGCGCGAAAGCATTCTTATAGATTAGGCCCGCGCGAGAAGGCAGCTTATCAAACTCAATTTCGTCCCAACGATTTTGAGACATTAGAGTTTCTACAATTTTGATGCGCTGACGTAGAGTAGAAAGTAGCTTACGATAGCCGCGAGGGGTAAGGTCAAGTGCTTCACGAGTGCGCGCACCTAGATTACGACTATATAGAGAAGAGGTATTTTCACTTTTTAGCCACTTTGCTAGCAAAGAAGGAGTTTTACTTTTGACA
>Ga0310691_10009122_pt1 | contig 10111 bp, 5 predicted proteins | sample 176DNAGHGlowgp2_FD_203887 | JGI IMG/M metagenome (GOLD analysis project Ga0310691, IMG submission 203887) | Sheep rumen microbial communities from Palmerston North, Manawatu-Wanganui, New Zealand - 1766 DNA GHGlow gp2 (v2) (version 2) | ecosystem: Host-associated > Mammals > Digestive system >...
ATTTATTAAAGGAATTTTTTAATATTATATTAAAAAAACAAGGAAAAAATGAATGTTATAATATTCAATTATTAGCAGAAGATTTAAATTATTTTTCAGAATATGATGATAATAATACATTAAAAGATTACAATTATTTAATTCAATTTTTGCCTGAAATTTCTTTGGTTGAAGATATTATAAATAATATTAATATTAATGAAAATTTAATTATTTCTATTTTTGAACTAACAAAAAATATTAGTAATAAAGAAATTAAAATCAATTTTGCCAAAGCAATTGATGAAAATAAACAAGGTTTCATTGATTTAAAAAATTTAATTAAAAAATTAAGAGATTTATATGGAAATTATTTAAAATTAAATATTAAACTCGTTCAAAAATATATTAATATTAAACATAATTTTAATTCAGAAGATAAAAATGAATATTTTAAAAATATAGAAAATTATATTTTATCAAAAGTTAATGAAAAAAATAAATATTTGAAAAATATTTATTTAAATAAAAATGATTGTTATTTAAAATTTAGCGAAGATTTTTTTGACGATGAAGTCATATTTGAAAAATTTTATCAAATTTATAAAGAAAAATCTGGAAATAACATAAATCAATTAAATTTAGGAAATTATTTTAAATTTATTTCAGGAGAAAATTATGTTCCTCAAAAAAATAATAATACAAACAACAAAGACGATTTGAATAATAATAAAAACGAAATTTCAATTAAAAATAATAATGAACAAAACGAAATGATTTTATTAAAAAATAAACTTAATCCAATTAATAAAAATAACATATCAAATTTATCTAATAAATCAAATAATAGCAGTAAATTAAATAAATCTATTTCAATTGATGCTTCAAAAAAAAATATTTTTAATAATGAACAAAAAAACACTTTAAATACAAATTCATCAAATAATAAACCTTATTATAATTTATTAATATCTTATGAAACAGAAGAATTACCAATTAAAAATGTTATAAATATGATATCTAAAGACTATGATTTAGATAATAATATTACAATAAATGAAATTTTTTTACAAAATTTATTTGAACAAAAATTAAATTTCAATGATGAAGATATTAAATTAATAATAAAAAAATTTAGATATAACATATATGAAAATAAATTTGATTTAAAAAAATTCGTATTTTATATTGAAGAAAATATTTCTCAAAAAAAATTCGATTTAAACACAGATTTTATTGAAAAAGTAAAAAAAGTTATTTATAAATCAAATACAACAAATTTTCGTTCTTTTATAAATAAAGAATTTAAAGGAAAATATCAATTTAATTTTTTAGAATTTTACGAAAGTTTTAATAAATTAAATATTAATTTATATGATTTAATATTAACTTTTCCAACCGAAAGTAACATTTTTAATATAACAAAATTTTTTAAAAAAAATGGTTTAATGAATTTATTCACAACAGAAAGTTTTGAACCTTCAATGAAAAAATCTTTGAAAAAATTAAATGATTATTTAAAACAACGCAAAAATCGAGACAGTTTATTTAAAAAATTTGATTTAGATAGAAATGGAACACTTCAAATAAACGAATTTAAAAAAATAATTTTATCTTGTAAAGACATAAATTTATCTGATGAACAAGTAAATAATATTATTCAAGTTGCTGATAATAACAAAGATGGTGTGATTGATCCTGCAGAATTTATTAACTTTTTAGATACGTTAAATGAAACTGAACAATTAGAATTTAAAAACAAAAATTCTAATCTTTTATATAATAATAATGATAAACCTCCTCAACCATTTGAATCAAAATTTCTTTTTGATTTAACTGATATTAAAAAAAATTTATTAGATAATATGAATTATTTAAAACAAAATAAAAATGATAATTTTTTAAATTATATTACTTTATTACAAAATGATTTAATTAGAAATTATAATAATACAAATAGTTTAGAATTTTTATTAGTAAACAATGATTTAAATAAAAACGGAAAAATTAAAAAAGATGCTTTTCAATCAATTTTAAAACAAAAATTATTAAGTATCGAAGAAAATGCTTTGCAACAATTTATTTTGTTATGTGAAAAAAATTTGTTTCCTGATGTTAAAGCAAATTTATTTATGAAAGGATTAGTTGATTATAATAATTTTTTAAAAAACTTAATACAATATAATATTTTAAAAATTCAATGATAAAAACAAATATTATATAATTTCTTTAATATAATTAATATTATAAATAATATATTTTATAAATATTTTTTTTATAATTTTATTTATATTTCCATAATTTATATGATTAATATATTATTTAATCATAATCATTTTTTTCATTTGGAACTATTTATTTTTCGTCTAGTGCGGTCCAATGAAAATAATAATTAATTTATTAACATTGAATTTGATAGACTTTGTTTAAATAAATAAAATTCAAAAAAATTTAAATATAGATAATTTTTTATGGTTTTTATATAAATATAATAAAATATATTTAAAATATTTAAAATATTTAATAAGTAATCTATAAATAAATTAAAATAAATAATTAAAAATAAATATTTATTTTAATATTCATGGAAGGTGAATAGTAAAAATTTAATAATTTTTATATACATTTATATATTTATTCATATAGTGAATTTTTATTCAAAATTCTTTTATTAGGCGACAGTGGAGTAGGAAAATCGAGTATAATTTTAAGATATATTGAAAATAGTTTTTCTCAAAATTTAATGAATTCAATCGGTGTAGATTTTAAATTAAAAAATATAGAAGTAGATAATAAAAAGGTTAAACTTCAAATATGGGACACCGCGGGTCAAGAAAGATTTAGAACTATAACAACTTCATACTATAAAGGAGCTCAAGCCATAGTTGTTGTATTTGATATAACAGATAAAGATTCTTTTGAGCATGTTAAAAATTGGATGGCAGACGTTGATAAATTCGCAAAAGAAGGAGTGTTAAGAATTTTAGTCGGAAATAAATGTGATTTGGAACATAAAAGACAAGTTAGTAATGAAAATGGGAAAGAATTAGCAAGCAAATATGGTATACAATTTTTAGAAACAAGCGCAAAAGAAACAGTTAATATTGAAAAATTGTTTGAAGATGCAACGAAATCATTTTTAAGTAAACAAGTTACTACAGGGTCAATAAAACCAAAAAAACCTACTGATGGAATTAATTTAGATAATAATACAAACAAATCGTCGGGATGTTGTTAAAAGTATTTAAAATAAATAATAATAATAATTTTATATAAAAAATTAAATATTTTTTATATAATATTTCATATTTTATATATATTATAAAATATTTTTAATTATATAAGAATAGTTAAAAATTAAATATAATTAAAAATTTTTTTTAACTGAAATTTTTTTGTTGTTCATTTTTAGTTTATTTTTATTATTAAATATGTTTATATTATTATTTTTATTTGGAGATGTTACTAAAAAACTATTATTATTAATTAATGAATTTTGAGTAGTAAAATTATTATAATTATTTAATAAATTATTATAATTATTATTTTTTGAATATAATTTTTTAATATTGTTATTATTATTATTATTTATATTTAATTTTTTAAAATGTTTAGAATCAATTTTTTCATTATTATTATCAGCAACATCAATGTATTTTTTAACTAAATATTTTGTATAAATTGAAGGTTTTAGAGATTCAATAGAAACATTAAAACCTAAATTTTCTAAATTTTTATAAACATCTTTTTTTGATTTTACATTATTTAAATTTAAATTATTCGTACTATGATTGCTACTGTGAAAGTTGCTATTATTTGCACTATTATAATTAGTTAAATTGAATTTTTTTTTGGTAATTAAATTTGAATTATAATTATTTAAATTATTATTATTATTTTTGTTTATATTTTTGTAATTATAATTGTTAATATTATTATATGAATTTAAACTACTCGTTGAAACATTGTTTCTTAATTCAATGTTTGGAGAATAAAATCGATGTAAATTTGAATTGGAATGTTTATTTTTTGGTAAAGTAAATTTTTTAGAAAATAAATTTTTTTCAATGTTTGTTTGAAAATTAAAATTATTTTGATTTAAATTTACATTTGTGTTTTGAATTATTTGAAAAGAAATTGGAAAAGTTTTAATTAATTGACTATTGAATTTTTTTTTATTTTCTTTTATGAAACAAAATAATTTTGCGATGTATTTTGAAATAATTTCGATATTTTTATTAATATAAATTGATAAATTATTAGAATTAATTTCAAATAAAATTTGTTTAATAATATTAATTTCAAAATTTAAAATATCAAATAAATCATTCAAAAAATTCTTTTTATTTTCATTTAAATTCGGTTGCAAAATAATTTTAATAGTTTCATACGATTGAATAATACAATCTAAATTTTTAATAATATTTTTTTCATTCATTTTAAATTTAATTTTATTTATAAAAAAATTAAAAAAAAAAAAAAAATATTTTAATAAAAAATTATATAAAATTTATTGATTAATAAATATATAATTAAATAAAAATATCTAAAAATATATTACGCCTATAATATTAATTATTTATTATTTAAATGGTTGATAAAGCAGCTGACAAAAAAGATTTTTATTTTGGGATTGTTCCAAAAGAAGCAATTAAACCTTTTTTTGAAGACGTGAAGAAAAATTTAGCTGAAATTCCAAAAGAAGGAGAAAAAAAAAATTTCAAATTCGAAATAACAGGAACAAAAGAAGAACCAAAAGGAATTTCAAGTGAAACATTTTCCGTGACTAAAGAAAATTACGCAAACTTTTTCGATGATTCAAAAGATTACATGAAAGACATTGCTTCAGTTTGTTCAATTAGTATTTCAGCCAATGACGAAGCTTCAGTTGCGGTTTTAGAAGGTTTATTTAATCAATTTAAACCAGTCATCGACGAAATTCCCCAAGTTAAAAAAAAAATTTCCGAAGGAAAAGTCGCCTACTTTTATAGAGCTGCCGGAACAAAATTATTCATCGACGTTGTCACTAAAGAAGGAAAAATCATCAACCCTCTTTTAGACATGAACATCGATTTCAAAGAATTCCAAACTTTCAAAGCAAGTTTCAAAACCGATTTTGTTCCTTCCGATTTCTTCAATTGTAGTATTGAACAAATTGCTGAAAAATTTTTAAAATTAGTTTTGTGTATCGAAGGAGAAACAACAAACGGAAAATATCTTGCTTTAAGTATTTTAAAAGCTCTTGAAAAAGTCAAATTACCCAATGAAAAATTCCAAAAAAAATTACAAAAAGCTGTTACGTTCTTACACTTTATCGTTGCTTTCGTTCAAGCTAATTTCTTATTAGAATTTGCTCCTAAAGAAGTTTCGCAAAATATTCTTACAAACGCTTTAAAAGAAATTTTCCAAACCGAAGATGTTAATGCACAGTTTGAAGGAATGAAAGTTATGGCTGAACAACTCGGAGGTCAAATGATTAAACCCACTTTAGAAAATATGCAAATGTTAGATGCTGCTAAAGCTGCTAATATTGATGAAATTTCACTTGCTTGGGCCACTCCAAAATATCAAGGAGGAATTGCTCATGTTGTTAAGCTACCTGGAGTGACTAAAATGATCAATGAAAAATTCCTTGCTTAAATATATATATTTATATATTTATATTAAAAATATTTGATGTTAATTGTTTATATTTATTAAGAATTTCATTTTAATTTTTTTTTTTTTATTATTTTTTATATTTAATGTTAATTTTTTTATACTGTTATTTTATATTTTTAATTTTAATATTAAATATTTTAATATAAAAATATTATTAAATAATTTAATATAAAAAAATATTAAATAATAATAAAATAATAATATTTAAATTTCAATTAAATAAATAATAAAAAATATTCATTTTAAATATATAATTAATGTCTCATAATAAAAATGCCCCTGGAATTTTAGGTATTTTCAACCCGGATTTTCCTCCTCAAATAAACAAAATAAAAAAACGTTGTTTAATGCTTTCTCCAACAGTAAACGCAGGTTTGGAAAGAGAGTGTAAAATGACTGATTTCATAAAAGATCCGAGAGAATTAGGCAAAGGAGGATTTGGTTCAGTATGGAAAGTCATTCACAAAAAAACCCAAAAAATTTATTGCATAAAAATAATAAAAAAACAAGGAATCATCGAACAAAAATTAGAAGAACAAATGAACCGAGAAATCGAAATTATGTATTTATTAAATCACCCACATTGTTTGCGCTTGAAAAACCATTTCGAAGACGACGAGAATTTTTATTTAATAATGCCGTTAGCAACAAAAGGTCAATTATACAAAATATTACGAAAGGCGCAAAAATTCGACGAAAGAACAACGGCGCAGATTTTACGTGAAACAATAAGCGCGTTGCAATATTTGCATTCATTCAACCCGCCGATAATTCACAGGGACATAAAACCTGAAAATTTATTATTAAACGAGAACGGGCGAGTTTTGTTGGCGGACTACGGCTGGTCGAATTTCAAAAAGGACGAAGATGTGCGAAAAACGTTTTGCGGGACGCCCGAATACATCGCGCCGGAAATGCTAAGAAAAGAAGCCCACGATCACAGAATCGACATTTGGTCTGTGGGAGTTTTGATGTTCGAATTGTTGGCTGGTTATTCGCCGTTTTCGGCGAAAAGCAACAACGATTTGTATTATAATATCAAAAAACTGAGAATTCATTGGCCGAATGATTTTCCACCAATCGCGAAAAATTTGGTTCTGAGTATTTTGAAACTCAATCCCAAAGAAAGACCCAGTTTAGAAGAAATTTTGAATCATAAATGGTTTCAACAAACGAAAATTATCAAACCTTTGCTTGAAAATACTTTGCACACTGAAAAAGATTTGTTTGTTTATCATTTGATGGGAAGTTTCAATGAAGAAATTAATAAAAAATTAAATGTTATTTTAAAAATTTCCGAAACGAATGAAAATGCGCAAATGATAAAAAATGAGGATAAAAAAAAAATTAATATTATTAAACAAATTGAAATTCAAAAAAAAAATAATATTAATAATAATAATAATATTATTTCGACGATCAATGTCAATAAAGAACAAATTGAAACGTTGAAATTACAAAATGTGAATTTGAAAAATGATTTAATGAATTTGAAAAATAAAAATTACACTTTAGAAAATGAAAATAAATTATTAAAAAATGAAAATAAAAAATTAAAAGAAGAAAATTCAAGCAATTTATTAATAAAAATAAACGATTATAAAAATGAAATTGAAAAATATAAAACTTTAAATAATGAACGAATAAATTTAATCACTGAAATCGAAGAAAAAAATAAAAATATTTCCGATTTAAATTTAAAAATCGAAAAAATTTTATTCAATCAAAAAGAAAAAGAAAAAGAATTTAATAATCTAAAAAATCAAATCAATGAATTAAATAAACAAATCGATTTAAAAGACATTAATATTGATAATTTAAATCAAAAAAACAACGAATTATTATTAGATAAACAAACAATTTTCAATGAATATCAAAAAAAAATCGAAGAATTTCAAAATAAATTTTTAGAAGATGAAAATAACAACGAAGATAATTTCTCTAAAATCATTGAAATTGTTACACAAAATTTAAACGAATTACAAAATGTTTGTAACAAAAAAATCGATAATTTAAATTTATCTTATGAACAATTTCGAAAAGAATATTTACAAAGAGACGAAAATATTATTTCATTATTAAATGAAAAATATAAATTTCTAAAAAATGATATTAATAATTTTTCAAATATTTTAATCAATAAAATCGAAAAAATCTCCGATTCAAATAAAGACGAAAAAAACATCAATTCAAAATTAGAATGGTATTCAAAGCAAATCGCTGATTTAAGTGTTTTCAAAGGAAAAGCTTTGGAATATGAACAAAAAATTGTTTCTTTGAATAAAAATATTCAATTTCTTAATGAAAAAATTAATATCGCTGAACAAAGTAAAAATGCCTATGAAAAAATGTATAAATTAATGGTCGAAGAATTTAAAAATAATCAACAATATCAACTTAATATTGAAGCAAAAATGAGTGAAATGAAAGATTTTTTGTTTCAAAATTTACCTTCGGAAAAAGTTGAAGAATTTAATGAAATTTTAAATAAAAAATAAAAAATGAGTTTTTTTTTGATATAAAAAAATTTGAAAAAATTATTTTAATTTGTCATTATTATTAATATTTAATTTATATTTGATATAAATATATTATATAAATATATATATAATGAAATAATATTAATATAAATAGAATTATGTTTTATTTATAGAAATTTTTTATTAATTTTTATATTAAAATTTAAATAATTTAAATTATTATTATAAAATAAAAAAATAATTTTTTGTATATTTAAAATAAAAATTATAACAATAATAATAAAAAATGAAAAATTTTATAAATTATTCTTTATTATTATTATTATTTACAACAACTTTTTCACATTGTTCGAAATTTGAATCAATGAATATTAACTACGATAAATCTCAAAACATAATTCAATTAAACAACAAAACGTATTATTTAACAGAAATCGCCGAAGAATATATTTTAGAAAACAACGAACTATCAAAAGAATTTATTACTCCTTCGCAACAGCAAATGTCTTCATCATATTTTTATTTCAACTTAATCGGTGTGATAATTCTAACATTATTCGCAGGATGCATGTCAGGACTAACAGTAGGATACACGAGTATAGACACTTTAGTTTTAGAAGTAAAACTATCGAACGGAACAGAAGAAGAAAAATACTACGCAAAAAAAATATTATCAATCGTAAGCAATCATCATTGGTTACTAACAACATTATTATTATGCAACAGTTTCGCGGCAGAAGCAATGCCAATAGTTTTACATAGAATAACAAATGAAGCCGTTGCAATAGTTTTATCAGTTTTGTTGTTGTTGGTTTTTGGGGAAATTGTTCCAATGGCATTGTGCACGGGTCCGAATCAAATGAAAATTGCTTCGTATTTGTGTCCTTTGACATATTCGTTGATGGTTATTACTTACCCTTTGAGCTATCCCATCGCGATTATAATGGATATTGTTATTGGAATTCAGGGAAAAACGAGGTATTCAAACAACGATTTGAGAGAGCTGATCAAGCTTCATACGATTAATGCTATTAAGGAATTCGAACCCGCGGAAGAAATCAAAAAAAACGAAATCGGTTTGAGCAATGAACAAGTTCAGTTAATGATTGGGGCTTTGGATATTAAAACTCAAAATGTCAAACAAATTATGATTCCTTTGAAAGATTGCGAAATGATGGAATATAATACCATTATTAATGAAGAGTTTTTGAGGAATTTAATGATTAAAGGGTATAGTAGAATTCCGATTTATAAGGAAAAGAGATATAATATTGTCGGAATTTTAAGAATGAAACAATTGTTGGGAATTAATCCCAGTGAACATTTAAAGTTGGAGGATTTGCATTTAGAATTAACAAATCCTTTTGTTGTTAGTGAACAAATGAAAGCGATTGATTTATTAAATGAATTTCGAAAAGGAATGAGTCATATGGCTTTTATATCGAATAAATTAAGTAAAAACAATATCGAATTTCATAGCATCGGAAAAAAAAACACAAACAAATCCCTAAATGAAAATTCAAATGATGAACAAAATATTATAGGAATAGTAACATTAGAAGATATTATAGAAAAAATGTTTAATGTTGATATTTTAGATGAAGAAGATTATAAAAAAAAGAAAGAAAAAATGCTTGAAAAAGAAAAACTTAAAAGAGAACTTTCACATAAAATTATGGCTTCATTTATTAAAGAAAATAAAGAACAATTAAATGATATGATCCAAAAATCAAATACAATTAAAAGCAATTTTAATCCAAATATTAATACCAATCTTAATGATGGTGATTATGGTTTATTTGAAGATCATAATTATTTTAATTAAAAATATTAAAGTAAATTATAAAAATATTTTATTTTAGTCATTTTATATTTATTAATATAATTTTAATATTTAAAAAATGATGAAAATTGGGGATTGGGGATTGGGGATTGGGGATTTGGGGTTTGGGGTTTGGGGCCAAAACCCAAACCCAAAAACCCAAAACCCA
>Ga0310691_10009125_pt1 | contig 10107 bp, 19 predicted proteins | sample 176DNAGHGlowgp2_FD_203887 | JGI IMG/M metagenome (GOLD analysis project Ga0310691, IMG submission 203887) | Sheep rumen microbial communities from Palmerston North, Manawatu-Wanganui, New Zealand - 1766 DNA GHGlow gp2 (v2) (version 2) | ecosystem: Host-associated > Mammals > Digestive system >...
GATGCCAGGGCAGGGGGAGGGGGAGCCCCCCCCACCCCCTTGGGAGGCCTGTCGCCTCATCAGGATCGCACAGCGCGAAGCTCTCCCCCGCCGATCTGGATGAACCGGCATTCAGTTCTCTCGAGACGAAAAAACCATGTTTCGCGCCTCCTCCCGCGCTGGCGTCCGTCGCATCTGGCGTTTCTGCGTCAGATGGATTCTTCATCAAAAAGCTGCTTGTCGTTCCTGAGATACGCAGCCAGCCGCAAAGCCTCGTCGCAGCCGATAAAATCCACAGGATGAACAGGAACCGGAACCGGACTGCGGTCGGAATGTCTGCCGAGTTCGGGGTCGAAGTACAACGTGCCGCCCCGGGTCGAATAATTCCGGTGGATGTCTCGCGTCCACGCGGAAATCGTCGCCTCGGTATCACGAACCGCCCCCCGGTAGGTTTCGCAGATTTCGTTGAGTTTCGTCAAGGGTTCTTTGACTGCCGCCTTGAAATCTGCCTCGAGCTCCCGCTCATATTCGAGGAGGCTGTCGACCACCTTGTCGCTTTCCTGTTCGGAAATATTCTCCTGCATCATGATCCGGTCAGCGATCCCGGAGAGCATTTCAAGCTCGGCCTGTGCGCGTTCCCGCTGTTTAGAACCGTCCGCGTATTTGTCGACGTCCATGGCCTCCGTGGCGGCCTGCATGGCGGCCTCAGCGGCTTGGAGGTCTTTCCGTGCCGCGTCCTGCTTCAGCATGATCTCCGCGATCTTGGCGTCTCTCGCGGCCTTGATCGAGGCCATGCGCTCTTTCACAAGTTCAAGTGTGTTCTTCTGCATAATTCTCAAATCCTTTCGTCATTCTCACCAATGTTTTCAATCGAGGCCAGCAGCATCTTTGAATCGACGCCGCAGCCGAGTCCTTGCTGATCGAGCCGCGCCAGAAGGTGAAGCGCGTACCGCTGGAGCCGGTCGTCGCTCACCGTTCGGATCGCGGCCTCGGCCTCCTGACGTCTGTCTGCGAGGATCACCCGCTCTGCTTCGGCGCTCGTCGCGTTCCTCATGAACCGATCCCGCGCGGCGGCGGCCTGTGCCCGGTATGCCAAAAGCGCGGCCTTTACAACGGCGGCGTCAGTCACAGCGGAACGCTCCCTTCTCAGCAAGATCGACAAGGTGCTGCATGGCCGCTGTCTTGATCCTCCGTGTCTGCTTGTGTGAGTAGTACGTCTTCTTCGCTGTCTCCTCCAGCGTCAGGCCTTCGACGAAGTAACAGGCCAGCACGTCCCGCTCCTTCGTGTTCGGCAGAAATGAAATTGCGTTCAGGATCGCGCCCTTTACCGTCAGCAGACGCTCGATCAATCCGGCGAGCTGAGCCTCGAAGTCCTTCAGCGCGTCCGGCGTCAGTTCTGCAGCCGTCGAGCGGGTTTGCTCTCCGATCCTGCGCAGCGTTTCGAGCTCCCGGTCAATGCCCCGCGCACGGGCGAGCCATCCGTGCATGAGCTCACGCTTTTTTTGATCGTCCAAACTCGTCACCCCAATTCTTTCTTGGCTGCTTCATACAGGTCGATCCAGTCCTCGAGGAGCATCGTGACGAGCCAAGGCTCCCGGTTCCTTCTGTGGAACAGCGCCGGAGCTCCGTCGCGGAATCGTTCGCTGTCGCGGATCGCCTGACGCATGGCCTCGGGTACGTTCAAGCGTTCCACGCGCTTCGTCTCGATGTGAATCCCGGGGAGGCCGATTATATCCGGCAGTTCCCCGAAGGTCAGCGAGCCGCCCCTCTGGACGTCGTATCCATACTCCCGGAGGACAGCGGCAAGCTCCTGCTCGCCGCGTGCCCCCTTTCGCTGTGCAGACCGGCTCATTCGTCCGGCAGCGCCGCCAAGTGCTCCGGCTTGAGTGCCTCCGGCAGCTTCGCCTGTTCGTCTCGCTCCTGCTGAATCGCCGCGAAGTCACGCCGGAAGTTTGAGCGGACGACCGTCTCCAGCTCGTCTGCCGGAATCGATGTCGCCCAGACCTGCAGCACCCTTGCGGAGCCGACGGCCTCCTGTACAGGCGGGGGCAGCTTGGCGAATTCATCGGCGGCATGATAGGCGGAGTTCCGCAGCGCCTTGAGGACAAGCTCCCACGCTGCCGTGGCCGTCAGCCTGTCCGCGTCGGACACCTCGCGCAACTTTTGCTTGATGATCCCGACGTTCGGGCAGAATTCCCGCCCCCCGGCGACAATGATCGCCTCGACGGCAGCCTTCACGCGCTCGAACTGATCCTCCTTGAAAGCGCTTGTCCACAACGTGAGAAGATCGGACATCTCCGCATCCGAGAGCTTGTCAAATCGTGCCGGCCACTCAAGCCGAAGAATCTTTAGAATGATTGCTGTTTCGCTTCGAGTCATTTTGACCTCCTTCAAACCAAGTCAAGAAAATCCGTGTGATTACCGCGCGGCGTCTGCCGCCGCTGTTCTCCCCGCGCCGGTTTGTCCTGCTCCCGGGCGAGCCAAGCGTTGCAGAACCGCATGATCCCGCGCCGAGTCTTTCTCTGCGTCGGATTGGCCTCGAGCCAGCCGGTCATATTGTTCAGCTCCTGCCGAACGTCCACGGCGGGATAGAGTGCCTTCCATCGCTCGACCTGCTCCTCAGAGACATCGAAATATGATCCATCATTTAGGACAAGCGAAGCAGCTGGCGGCGCGGCAGATTCTGGCGCACCGCAAGAATTCCTTTCCCTAATCTGACCTAGCTCTAAGCTATCCTCAGCTAATCTAGACTGAGTATCCAAGTCGGAGCCGGTCTGTATACGGGGTGTATCCACAATCGTATACGAACCGTTTTCCTGCTGCGTCAGCAGCGCCTTTTCTTCCAAAAACACGGTCGCGTGATATCGGTCGGAAGCAATGTAGTTGTTCACCTTCCAATCCCGGATAACACAGACGCCGGAATCAAACGGGATGACGTAACCCTTCGCAATGAGCAGCTTCATGTCGTCTGCAGAGCAGTTGACCATTGCCGTGATCTTCTTCGGACTCCCGACAAAGCCGTCATCATCTGCTCTCATGCCAAGGTGGAAGTACAGATTCTGAGAGCTGGCCGGAAGGTCGAGGAAACGGTCGGTGTCGATGACGGACAAAGAGAACATTCTCCGCTGAGCCATCAGCGTACTCCCGGCAGCTCCGTCTGCCCGTCCAGCCGGTCGAGCGCCTTGCGCGTGGATTTGAGCGCAGCCAGCGTGGACAGCGCCCGCGCGCTCAGCGTCCGGTGGAATGCCTCAAGCTCCTCCCGCGTGGAGGCGAGGAAATAGCCGCCGCCGTCGCCGGACTTGGACAGGATCAAGGTTCCTGCCTCACGTTCCCGTGCAATCGCCGCCTGCAGCTCCCGTGCCGACCGGAACCCGGCCAGCTCGACGAGCCGCTCGGTCGGGATCGCGTTCGCCGCGCCTGGTCGAAGAAGCCCCGCCACGCGCCCTTGACGGCCTGTGCTCCGTGTGGTAGAATTCTGAATGAAGGAAGTCCCGCTGCCAAACGTTTCTTTCTTCGCCGCCTGCTCTGCCGCTGCAACGGTAGGGCGGGCATTTTTTGTTTTTCTCATTGTCTGCTCTCCTGTTTTCCGCGAAGCTTCTCGATCAGCGCCGGAATGTCGATGTAATACGTCGTGCCGCTCATAACGCACGGGATCGTACCATTCTTGCACCCATCGCGGAGATAATGCTGAGAGAGTCCTGTCGTGGTCGCTGCATCCTTGATTTTCTGGAATACTTTCTCCATTTTTTGATCCTCCTTTGTTGTTGTCCGGCATCCTCACGCCTCCGCTGCAATACTGCTTGCAGAGGCTTCCGGATCATTTCTTTGACAAGGTTCAACGCAAACTGAAATTTCCTCTTGCAACTGCTCCCATTTTAGAGTATTATGGAGAGGAAGTAAATTCCCTTTTTTCTACTGTTTTTAGTATGGAGTGATTTTATAATGGTAAATCAATTTCCCTCCTTTCGTGGAGATCGCCTCGAATCTCTCAGAAAACTTCAAGGAAAAACGCAAAAAGAAATGGCTGCTTCTCTCGGATGTACGGCAAAACAGTATCGGGCATGGGCAAAATACGGTGCAGTACCCGGCACATGTTTTTTACTTAAGATGTGCCGCCTTTTTGATGTTGATTGTGATTATCTGCTAGGCCGTATTGACGAGAAAACCCATGACGCAGAATTTGTATGCCGGTATACAGGTCTCTCGCAGGATACTATAGATATGCTTCATCTTCTACAAGAGAATAATGATAAAGCGCCCGCGAACGGTATTCTGTCGGCACTCAACAAGCTTTTAGGGGACGACCTTTTCTATATTGATGTTCTTCAGCAAATCCCGTTTTTCTTTGAACACGTCGAGAGAGTAGACATTACCGCCGATCCTTCTGATGAGTATGATCGTCTTCTTTCTGATGAAGATTATGAGATGCTAAAAACCATTCATAATAAGGGGTTTGTTGTTCAATCTGTTCGCGATATGGCAAAGGATAGTGCAGAAAGAATAGGGGAAAGCCTGTCTTGGTATTTAAATAGCCTTATGGAAAAACCTTCTCGCCGAAATAAGAAACTGAATATTGAAAGACGCGAGCATTGGCGAAGGTACATAAAAGATGATCTATTCTTGGCACATTGGATCGACGATGAAACGGAAGAGATCGAGAAGGAGGAGCAGCATGGCAACGACGACGAAACTGACGAATAAGAAAGGCCAGACATATTATAAAATCCGGGTTCATGTTAGCCGGGATCGACCGACACTTTCAAAAGTCTGGTATCCCCCGGAAGGATGGAGCAAACGCGCCGTTGAGCGCGAGCTTGCGAAGGTCGCCGCTGAATTCGACCGGCAAGTCCGGGACGGCGAAGTCCTGAGCCTCAAAGAGCGCAAGGCGAAGGAACAGGCCGAGGCCGCCGAGGCAGAGAAGATTCAGACTTTCCAACAGTACGGTGAACAGGTGTTCATGCCAGCAAAGCGGATCACGACCGCAGAGAAAACGCGGGAATACTATCAAGGCGCTCTAAATCGTTACCTGTATCCGAAGTTCGGCAGTCTCCGGCTCCCTGACATCACATCCGCGCAGATAAGCTCATACTTCCTTTCTTTGCAGGAGTCCGATCTTTCACATTCGACGATCCTCGGCATTTATATCACGATCAATCAGCTCATGAAAATGGCATATCTGGACGATACAATCACGAGGAACCCGATGGACAAGGTGCAGCGCCCCCGCCAGAGGAAGGACGAGAAGAAAAGGCCGGTCGAAGCGTTTACGACAGAGGAATTGAAAGAAGTCATCAGTTGTCTTGAAAACGAGCCGCTGAAATGGCAAGCCATGATCCGGCTAATGATCGACACAGGCATCCGGCGCGGCGAGGCGTGCGGCCTGACATGGCAGAATATTGACTTCAAGAGGAACGCAGCTCTGATCTCCGGGAATGTCTGCTACACACCTGAGAAGGGCATATATGTCGATACGACGAAAACAGGCCATGAGCGGGAAGTCTACTTCTCCCCCGCCGTCGCGGAAATCCTGAAAGCATACCGTAAGGAGCAGATCGACGACACGAAGCGCCGCACGGACAGGCTCATCAAGGAGAAAAAGCCCCTCCCCATTGAGAAGGTTGCGATTCCCGAATATCTGTTCACAGAGAAGTCCATCAACGCGCCCATGCACCCGGACAGCCCGAATCGGTATCTGAGGAAGTTCGGGGAAAAATACGGGATCGACATTCACCCGCACAAACTCCGGCACACCTTCGCCAGCCTCGCCATCACAAACGGCGCGGACATCGCAAGCGTCTCGGAAGTCCTCGGACACATGGACAAGTCCACGACGCTGAAAATGTACACCCACGCAGACGAGGACAGCAAACGACGCGCCGCGAACATCGTATTTGCAATAACCGGAAACTGACAAAAAGAGCGCCGAGGCACATCACCCCGGCGCTCAAATACTGCCAGAAAAAAGTCACACAAAAAGTCACACGGGCATCAAAAAACAGGCAAAAACAGCCTGTGACAGCCTACGGCAAGCATTTTGTAAAAATCCGCTAATCATTTGATATTTCAATGTTTTTTACGATAATCTGCGTCAAAATATGTCAAGAAAATTCGGTTTTTCAGAGTTCGTAATCAGCAGGTCGCCGGTTCAAGTCCGGCCACTAGCTCCACAAAACAAGCCGGAATCCGATGTATTTCAACGGATTCCGGTTCTTTTTCTAACTTTTTTGCCTATTTTTTGAATCCTCCATTTCCGGCTATTTTTCAAAAGTCACACAAAAAGTCACACGGGAGAATTGACTTCCTTCGGAAAGCCAGTATTCTCAACGACTTTTGACTCTGAGCCTCATTTCAAAAAGCATAGCTTTCGCCCAGTATCGGCAGATCGGAAACAAAAAACGGGGCGGGAATGTACTCCCGCCCCGATCTCCCGCAGATTAGTCCTTTTCGGCTTTCCTGTCCGCGACTTTCTCGATCACGGTTTCCCATTGTGGGACATCGCACGGATCAAGCTCCTTACGGAGTCTCCGATAGATCGCATCCGGCTTCTCCCCATAATATGCAGCGATCTCGGACAGTTTGACACCGTTCCGCTTTGCAAGGTCTTTGATATATTCGTTCGCCATGCTGATCCCCTCCTTTCATTCTTCGTTATATTTGATCTGCGAGGATTTGGAAAATCTCACGGAGCTGTTTTTCCATGGATCGCAGTATGTCCGACATGGTGCTGTCCGGCAGCCTTGGGCGCTCCGTCAGTTGCTTGGACAGTACGGCACAGGTGTCCGCAAGGTCGCAAATCTCGGTGGCGATTTTTGCCGGACTGAAATTCTTTTCCTCCATCTTATTTCCCTCCTTCCGGTACAAACTCACGATCTTCGATTGTCCTTGCAAGCTCCTCGAGCTGCTTCTGCATGGAGAACAGAGCATCCGCAACGGTTCTGTCCGTGATGATCCTCTGCAGCTCTCCCGAGAATTGAATGAACAGCAGCAAACAGGTCGCGGCCAGACCGTCCAGCCTCGCGGCGACTTCGGTCGTGTCCAACTCATCGGGTTTATCAGGAAGCATTCTCCGCAGCCTCCTTTCTCTTTGCAAAACAGACGCCGTTTTCAAGCGCATTCAGCAGGACATTCGACGCAGCATAAACCAATGAACAGACCCCTTCCGCATCGTTCGCCGGGTCTGAGGTGGCGTTTACGATCCCCGCGACAAGCTCCTCGAGTTCTTTGCCGGAAATAGGAACGAAGAAATCCTCATGCATCTGCAGCGACCTCCTCCTGTGGCATCTCCCAGCCCTTGGACTTCCGAATTCGGATCACGTTGTCAGAGAGCGCCGACGTGACGATATGTGCGGACATGGAAATCAGGTTCAGCGACGCCGCTATCGTGTCGTACTCTTTTTCAACGAAGTCAGCGCTGTTCATTCCTTCGTCCCCGTAATCATTGCCCAGACCGTTCTGAAGAACTCCAGCAGAGGTTACGCCGGAATATTTATCTGCGAGAGCTTTTGCAAGGTTCTCGATCCCGTAGACAAGGAGTTCAAGGTCATCTGTCCCCACGGGGATCATTACAGTTTCGTCTTTGTTCAAAATATCGCCCTTCCCTTCTTGATTTCCCGGAAGGACGCCGGTATAATGGATTTACCGGAGCCTTCCCGGGTTCTGGTGTCTTGAGTAGCCGGGTTCAGTTGGTAGCTTGCCCCGGCTGCTCTTTTTCTGTGCTCAAAAGCAGATGAATCCCCTTCCTGATCGCTTCGGCGCGTGTGATTCCGTGCTCCTCGCAGTATGCGTCAAGCCTCTGCATGGTCGTCTGATCTATACGCACTTTGACGTCGTTGCTTTTCGGATTCTCCGCTTTTGGGCGTCCTGTTCGTGGAGACAAGTTTTCACCTCCATTTATTGAGTTCCACAAATTCAGTATACTTTATGGTACTCAATAAGTCAAGAGGCAATCGGGAAAAATCTTTCCCGGGTCGTTTCCTGCCCCGCCTCTGTGAGCTCTCCGACGCCCGTAAAAACGCATGGTTTTTCCCGGAACCGTTCAGACGATAAAACACACGGCAAAAGGCCGTTTGATTTTTCTTCATTCTGCCGGATAGGAGTTTTTACCTCAGACGTGCCGCCTTGAGCCGTTCCGCTATGGCCGCGCGTTGTTCCTCCGTATACTCCCGTGGTTTGAGATACGGATTGTGGCCAAACCGGAACGCATAAAGGGGGCATTTCTCTGCGGTGCATAGTCTGACTTCATTGGCCGATCCGCAGCAGCACTCCAAACACTTCTCCCGGATCGCCTTCATCGGTGTTCTGACTTCCATCGTTCTCCTCCCTGTCTCGGCAGGATATAATCATCCTGGTCGAAGTTCCCGCGCCGGAAAATCTCTGCAAGGCGCTCCCGGTGCATGGCAAGCAACTCGACGGCGCTTGTGTGCGTGGTGTTGTAGGTGTTCAGGCCGACGCGGGTATAAAAGTTCGTGTTCCGGTCAACAAACTCCCGGAGGCCGTTCTTCCGGCTGTTCCTTTCGAGCCGGGTCAGCGCCTGTTTCTCCATCTGCCGCACCCGCTCAAGAGAGACGCCAAGCTCCTCGCTGATCTCCCGCAGAGAATCGCCCCGGACATACCGCCGGAAAAGAATCTCGTTCAGATGGATCGGAAGGTCTGCAATGGAGCTGTCCAGAACGCGGCGAAGCTGCCCGATATAGATTTCCTCCTCCGCGTCGGCATACTGATCCCGGGGGTCGCTGATCCCGTCGAGCATCGTGTCGCCGTCCGGGTCGTCCGCGTCAATCGGCGCGTCAAGGCTTTTGTAATGGAGCATCGGGTCGCGCTTCGTCGTTTGGTATCCTCCGGCCTCGGAGAACGCAGATTTCAAGCGCATATTGAGGACGCCGATGAACGACGCGCCTCCGGTCGGATCAAAGTATTCCACGGCCTCCACAAGCGCCAGAAACCCGCTCTGAATGAGATCATCGACCGTCACCCCTCCGAGGCCGTTCGTGAGCGTGTAGCGCCTCCGCGCCTGTTTCTCGACAAAACGCCGCACCTGTTCCCAAAGCTCCGCGTAAAGGTCTGTGCGGCCTCCCTGAATCAGGATCGCAAGCTCCTCGTTCGTCGCCATCCATGACCCTTTCTGCCGGTCTTGAGCATCTTACAAGCGCCCAAGCTCCGGCGTTTTCGTTGAATAAACGTCCCGGAGAAGCTTAGAAGCCTCCGGAGAAATCGCTCCAATGGTTGAACCATTCCCCAAACTGATCACGCGTTTTTGGTGTGTCACGTGGAATTATCGGGTTGCCGCCATCCGGCACAGCCGGATAGCCGCCAAAGAGCTGATCCAGCGCGGCGAGGCCGTCGTCGGAGGATTCGCCGGTCAGCCATGCGGCAAACTGTTCTCCCGTCGATTTCGGCTGCTGCCCTTTGAGCGCAAGAATCTCCCGCGCCTGTTCAATGGACGCCTCCGGCGTCGTCGCCGTCAGGAGCTCGACCGGAACCCCGGTGCGTGTACTGATCTGTTGTTTCAATTCATCTAAGGTCATTGTTTCATCCTTTCTCGCTGCATCACAGCGTTTCGGCATCGTCAAACCGTTGATTCCACGCACGCACAGCGGCATCACAAGCCTCGCTCTGCCATCCGCTCCTGTTCGGATCGTCATGACTCTCAAAGATACGCCCCTGACTCCGGCATGAATCGCACCGTACAAAAACGAGGTAGGTATCTTTCCGTGCGGAGTATCTTTGATTCAGATATGCCGCCCCGCCGCAATGCGGACATCTGAGTATTCTTCTCTCCATTTTGCACAGTCCTTTCAGTCAATCGTCTGCGTCATAAGTAGCGCGTCCGCGTGCGTCTCTTGCGCTCTGCCCTTTGTGCTTTTCCAGTATCTGTTTGAGAACCGTGTCCCCGGAATCGATTTCTTCCTGTTGCTCGAGCTCCGCGATCTGAGACATGACGATCTGCAGCTGCCGGGATAGGGCAGCAATGTCGCGGCCGCTCTTGGTCGCGTCAATGGTTTCGGCAATCCGTTGCCGGAGCGCCCGAAGAGTCTCAAGGTTATCGCCTTTCTTGGCTATTTTGGCTAAATCCATCTATTGTTTCCTTTCTTTTATTGTGGAATATGCTTTCGTGGGTAAATCGGCGCT
>Ga0310691_10009127_pt1 | contig 10106 bp, 12 predicted proteins | sample 176DNAGHGlowgp2_FD_203887 | JGI IMG/M metagenome (GOLD analysis project Ga0310691, IMG submission 203887) | Sheep rumen microbial communities from Palmerston North, Manawatu-Wanganui, New Zealand - 1766 DNA GHGlow gp2 (v2) (version 2) | ecosystem: Host-associated > Mammals > Digestive system >...
TCGTATCAGTGTCGTCTTTCCGATGCGCCTACGTCCGGTCACCACCGTAAAACGAGCCACTTTCTCAGCCATTCCCCGTGTCCCTCGCAAGAAGGCCATCTCCTGTTCCCTATCGTAAAATCTCATACCTCTAACTAATTTGTCAGAAACTGCCATTTCCGAAACAGCCGTTTCGCGTGTGCAAAGATACAAATAAGTCAGCAATTATACAAATAAATCTCCATTTTTCGACACTATCCTACACCATTCTACACCATCTTACACGCCTAACTACCTGTATTACAGACACCCGTGCAAGAGTGTAAGTTGTGTAAGTAGTAAAAATCTTCTATACAACGCTACAAAGTTACGCTTTTCTTGCGAATCCACCAAACGTTTTCAGGTTTTTACCTCCATCAGACAATCTCTCTCTGCAAGCCATAGAGCAAAGCAACTGGGAGAGCTTTTCTGCTTCAATAACCTACCTTTTAGGTATTGCAGGATGACTACCCCTTCTTCATTTTCCATCTCTGGTTATTCAGCCACTCCAGGACACGCAGGGGATTGCCCAGACGGCCAATGACGGCAATAGCAGTCAGGACGGCATAGGCATACCAGCAGTGATGCTCCCGACATTTGGTCTTGTATAGTTTGATGGTTTCCTTGAATGTCGGGACCATCCTGACGTAGGAGACATAGCGCTTGATGAAATAGTACAGGAGACCTTTGAGCTCTTCCTGCTCCCGTCCTGCCGTCAGATGATGGAATATATCGTCAAAGATTGTGACATAGCATCCCACCGATTTGGGTTTCTCCGCTGTTGAGATGGAGTCCGGTCTTATACAGTAGTAATGTGTGACGCCGTCATAGAGATAGGCCCTTTGCAAGTGCTTCATCAGAAGGAACACCCAGGGCAGGTCCTCGAACTCGACACCTTCACGGCAGTAGATGTCATGCGCTTCGAGGAACGACCTGCTCAGCAGTTTGTTCCAGACGCTGATATAGATATGGCGGCTCTCATAGAACTCCCTTCGTGTCCCATCGCTGTCCGTGGTGACGATGGGGTGGTCAGGAATGTACAGCCTGCGGTCCGGTCCGTTGCCCGTCATGACGCAGTTGCCCTGCACCATCTCCATCCCTGGGTGGTCCTTCAGCACCGTGACAAGCCTCTCAATGCAGTCCGCAGGGATGTAGTCGTCGCTGTCCAGGTAATAGACATAGTCGCCCGTTGCCGCCTTCGTTCCCGTGTTCCGAGCCGCAGACAGTCCTCGGTTCCGCTCATGGTGAAGGATGCGGAACCGTATCGGGCCGTCATAGTCTCTGATGAGCGCCTCACACTTCTCGATGCTGTCATCCTGTGTGGCGTCATCCACTATGACACACTCCATGTTGGCATAGCCCTGGGCCATGACGGAGCGTATGCAGCGCTCCACGTATTCCGAGACCTGGTAGACAGGAATAATGACGGATACCATCCTAAGAAGCGCTACTTAGTTTTACTTGGATGCCGTCGACAACCTTGGGCGTAAAGGCATACAGTTCGTCCATGGAGTCAAACTCCAAGTCAACGCTCGCCACGATGCTTGTTCCGTCAACGCACCGCTCCACCTTGTCGCCAATAGGCAGCAGCTCGGTCACCTTTGTGACGTGGTCACTCAACGAAGCGTCGAACCTCAGACCTTGGTAGATGCCTGCCTCCTGGCTATAGACAGAGTGCATGATGGCATAGCGGCGTTCGCGTGGTGATGCCATGATGCTGTTGAGGTAGCCGTCGTCATTGACACACATCGTCACCAACAGTCGGTTATAGTCTATCCCAGTCGACCGTTGCAGGAAGCGAGGCAGGAAATTGCCACCCTGCCTTGCATTGATCTCAATGACGAAGAACTCGCCCGCCTGTGTGAAGAAGCCCTCCATGTTGAACTCGCCGAACCTGACGCCCGCAGCATGGAGGATGCGCCGGACGGCCGACTGTATCATGGCCAGACGGTCATCGCCGATGACCAACGGCGCCGTGTAGGTCATCGGCACCAGTGGAGCCCAGCCGGCCCGTGTCGTATAGTACAGCCCGTCCCAGAGGATTGTGCCGCCTGCCACAAAGATGTCGCCCTCGATGGTCCTCAACGAGGGCATGGCGACGTATTCCTCCACGACGACGTCCTTGTTCCTGGAATAACGGCTGCACTCCTGGAATGTCGATGCTATTGCCTCGCGGTCAAACCGGTCTATCCTCCTGCACCCACGGCTGGCCGAAGCCTCGCAGGGCTTGACGATGAGGGGATAGCGTAGCCTCTCCGACACCGTCAGGGCCTCCTCTTCCGTCGCCACCTCGTAGTGCTCCGGTGCATAGACGCCAGCCCTTCTTTGCAAGTCGCGGAACAGGCCCTTCGACGTCAGCTGCTCGATGCTGTCGACAGGGTTGCCCGTCAGTCCCAGCTTCGTGGCAATGCCGTTGACAATCAGCATTGACGGCTCTGAGTTCGAGATGATGCCGTCAACCCTTTCTTTCCGGGCTACTTCCAGTATTGCCGCCTCGTCCTGGGTGCTTACGCCGTACAGTCTGTCGGCCAAGGCATAGCCAGGGCAGTCCTCCCCAGCATAGTCCACCACCGTCACCTCATATCCCTCCCGCTTGGAGGCGAGTATGAGGGGAAGCTGGTTGGCACCGCCACCGACGATGAGGATTTTCTTCATAGTTCCTTCCTTAGCTGGATGCGCTCCGTCACGTACCCCTGGCTCTCATATAGACTGAGGGCACCGTCGTTGTTCCCCTCGGCATGGATGTAGAGTGCGTGATACCCGCGTTCCCTTGCCATCTGCTCAGTGGCCGCCAGCAGCTTCTTGCCAATGCCCCTGCCCCTGTATTCTTCGTCCACGTGGAGCTCGCTCACATACACTCTCAGCTCCTCCCGGTAGGGATGCTCGTAAGCCCAGAGAAAGGCTATCAGCCTCTCTTGGTCAAACACACCAAACACCATGGCCGTACCCTCAGACACATGCTCGGTCATACACTCTATCTTCGCCACGGCATCCTCATAGGTGAAGCCGTCCATGAGGGAGCACAGCCGCATGTTTGAATAGTAGAAGGCCGCCAGGCGGTCCTTGTGCCTCACGCATAGCTCACGGTCGAGTAATATGGGACTTGTCATTAAATAATCTTATGCCCTATAGAGCGGGAAGAACCGGCTCTCCCTGTCAAACCCGTCATCCCGGCTGGCACGCTCCGCCACCAGCTCGTCATATTTCTGCTGGTCAAAGACCTCCTTGCCGATGGAGAACTGATAGTCCGACTTTCTATTAAACGCGGCTTTGAATATGTAGAGGCTATCCTCACCAGAGCCGACACCACCGCCAAGGTGGAAGGTCTTATAGCCCTGCTCGCAGCCCCAGAGGGCTGCCTTGTACAGCAGCAGGTTCGAAGGAGCCAGATGACGATATTCCATCATTGACCCCGAGAGGTGATAGTGCATCTGCTTGTTGGCGAACAGCATAATGCTCATCGCAACAATCTGCCCGTCAATCACAGCGTAGAACATTTCGTAGTTGTCGTGCAGGTCGTTGTGGATGCTCTCATAGAAAAAATCACCAAAGGAATAATACTTCTCAGCATGGTCTTTCTCCATCGTAGCGTTATAGATACGCTTGAAGTCCTTGAACAGTTCCAAGTCCTTTCCATGTCGTATCTCGATGCCATTCTTCTCCGCCTTGCGAATCATATTACGATTCTTGCTGATAATATTCTCCCAGATGACATCAGATGACGACAAATCGAAAGCAACCGTTTTACCAAGGTCTACGACAGTAGATATTTGTTTCATGGGAACAGCATTCCCCAATACTGGATGGTAACGCACGAAGTTATCCACTATTCCCTCTTCCGCCATTATAGCTGCATATTCTTTCCAGAATGTCTGCAAAGCTCTTTTCTGCTGTTCGGGATTTGAAATCCCGAACTCAAACAAAACGCCGCCATACCCGTATGGAGTCACACTGTCATAATACCCTTCGATGGCCGTCTTGCGTTTCATAAATACATAAATGGCTTTCAGGCCGTCACCAGTATAATATAGAAGGTATGGCTCCCCATCTCCGTGGATATGAAAAGCCTTCACATACCCACTCAGATAGTACACGTCATGTTGGGCAAAGCTCGTTACTATCGCGTCCCATTGCTCTGCCTCGTTTATTTTCAAAAAGCTTATCATAGCTATTTTAGTGCTTCATTCAGGATAACTGCCAACTGGCGTATGTCCTCTTCCGAATACCTGCCATCGCAGTGTATCGACAACATTCTCTCACTGAAATCTTTTGAACTGACTGACGCGCTCTCTGGTACGGACCATAGAATAGCAGGATAGACACTGGAGTCTATCAGCCTCTTTCGCACGACTTCACGTTTTTCGTTACTTTCCAGCAGTAAGACGAGCGAGAACAACGTACACGACTCATGCTCTGCCGTCAACACCTGACAATGCTCTCTATTAACTAACGAATACAGCAGTTCCCAATTCTTACGTTTGGCTCCCAGCCATGAATTGATGGCAAGCTGTTCAGAAACAACGGTCTTGCTTCTCTTGTCTATTAGCACGGGTTCAGCCGCGTCAAACCAAGGTTCCGTCTCAGTATATTTCTTCCTAAACTCTTCTTTGCTTATATCTTCTCCTTTCAGATATCGTGTTTTCATCTCCATCGCTTCCCAACGAACGGCAGCGATCTTCTCGTTCTCTCTTGACGATTCCAACTTAGTTGTTAGCGAGTGACCTTTGGGTGACCACACCATGCCGCCTTCAGGCAGTGGCAATGTCTTGCGAATAGAAGAAACACACCAGTCGGCATCGCTGTAGAGAGCCCAATGTCCAAAGGGATCGTGCGAGTGATCCTCAATAACGGGGACAGGTATAGTCTTGTTGCTCCTGAACTCGCGCATCCCAAAGAAATTCATGCGCAATAACACATCTCCCTCTTTCAGTGGCAGGCCCTCCACCTCTGCTTCTCTCAGTGGACTATCTTCATAGAAAAGCACTTCAATATCAGTCTGTTCTTTGATGGTGTCCACCACTTCATAGCAGAAATAGTCCGGCACCCATATCCTATTCCATCCATACTGCCGGACAAGAGCCACGATACACTGCCTGCCATCCGCTAATAGTGTAGCTCCCCGGAACACATCTGTCAGGTGCGCACGTTGGGAGATGTAATCATTGATATAATTGAAATCAGAGCCGAGTTCCTTCAAAATATATATCGCCATGCCCAGGGCATATTATTTTATTTTTTGCGAAGCATAATATTTTTTTACTGATTCAATTGCTTGGCAGCGGTTGCCCCGTGGTAATTTTGTGACGACATTCAAATTGGGAATAAACGAATTCTTTTGGTAAGTCTGTAACCTCAATAGGTACCAGCACAGGCTGTCTATCCTGTGATGAACCACGCTTCTTGTACCAGCGTTCGAACTGGGCATAAACGATTCCGTTCTCCTGGCAATAGGTCACTATCGACTTGCCTGAGGACTGAACCTCGTCCTGGTACTGCTTCCATAATTTTTCAAAGTCTCTACTTGTTGCCATAACGTAAACTTTTGGTTTGCGTCGGCAAAGGTACTCATTATATTTTACTCCCCCCAAAAAGCAATTGGGTGCTTACATGCTAGTCCTAACGCTTTGTCGTTTAACATTTGTTGGTACTTCTATCACCACACAGAATGACTTTGTCATGACGGTCTTTAATTACTCACCCGTCCCTCCGTGTTTGGGCTTACGTTCAGATTCTTTGGGAGGTGTCATGTAATCGCCAAAATGAGTCCTCAGGCAAGTATCCCAATCAGACACGACACAAACTTGTGTATCTTCAAACTGATGCATTTCTATTTGGTCCATCATTTTACTCGGATACAATCTACCAATATCTGCAAATGCTCCATTATAGTTTGATATGTATTGAGAATCCTTATCATTCCCTATTTGTGATATTTTACGATACCATTGTTTTTTCCAGCGGTTAGGGAAAATCTTTCCCATGCACATTGTTGTAAAAGAAGCAATGCGATAAGGGAGAGGACCTTTTTTCAAGTTCACGCGAGGTTTCATCATACCTTGCAAGCACATAATGAAAAACAGTTTTGCTTTCTTTTTCAACTTGCCATTGGGAACATGGTCGAGCACAAGCAAATCCAAAGTGGGGATATACTCCCCTTTCCCCGACTCGTCTTTTAGTCTGACTCTGTCGACCCAAAGCGATTCAACAGAATCTCGTTCCACCGACAACACATCGTTACAGGCCAACAGCTGGACTATCCTATCGTAGTTTTCTCTATCGACAAACACATCCAAATCGTCATCCCAGGGGATGAATCCTTTATGCCGTATAGCACCCAGTAGTGAACCTGCCGCCATACTATACACCACATCGTTTTCTTTACAAAACTGGTGGAATTCTTTCATGAGTTCAAGCAAACTCTTCTGTGCCCTTAATACGCCATATTTGTTTTCCTTATCCATTCCTTTTGTGGTTTTTAATTCTTAACACAACTGCCCCATAAGAAAGCCCTACACCAAACCCGGCAAGGACAATGTTTCCGCTAAGCTTTCCTTCCCTCTCCGCCTCACAAAGCGCAATAGGGATGGTAGATGACACGGTGTTGCCCACATTCTCCATGAAGATATAGAACTTTTCCCTATCGATTCCCATCAACTTGCGTATATAGTTTATCATATACTTGTTGGCTTGATGGAATACGTAGAGATTGACGTCGTCACTTGTTAACAAGTTCTTATGCAATGTTTCATCAATCAAAGCAGGGACTACATCAGACGTAAAATCGAAGATGGCTTTGCCATTCATGTACAAGTTGTCACTTGAATGGATTCCGCCTTCATCATCAACCCTATAGTCATTAGCTGGTGCGAATTGTCTGGCACAGCCAGTCTTGACAATCAGATGTTCGGCACCACTCCCGTCTGTACCTAAGCAAAACTCGCCAATCTCAGCGAAGCCTTCATCAGAGACCAGGGTAGCAGTAGCTCCATCACCAAAGATGGTACGATTGCCCTTGTCTGAGGGATGAATGTATTTCGTATATGTCTCTGCAGTCAGCAGAAGGACATTTTTTGCTATTCCACCAAGCACCAGTCCTTTCGCTACCGCAAGTCCGTACTCATAACCAGAACAGCCAAGATTAAAGTCAAATGCGCCGCACTTTGTGCTTAGACCTAATCTGTCCTGAATGAGGCACGAGGTGCTGGGCAAATGATAGTCAGGACTTTGGGTACAGAGTAGTACAAAGTCAATCATGGAGCGGTCGATGTCTTTTTCTGCAAACAGTTTTTCTGCTGCCTTGACAGCCATGTCACCAGCTGTTTCTTCCTCAGTGGTGACATGTCTCTGCGATATGCCCACTTTCTTTGAAATTTTCTCTACCGTCCACTCAGGGAATTGTTCCACCAGTTCTTCGTTGGTTAAAACTTTTGCTGGCAGATAATAGGATATACCTTTTATATATGCTTTCATGTTGACCTATTTTACGGAGAAGCCTCCGTCGATTAACAGCTGTGAGCCTGTCATCCACTTTGTAGCATCTGACAGGAGATAAACGATAGAGTAAGCCACCTCTTCTGGCTCGCCATATCGTCCTAAGGGATAGTTCTTCTTGTCTTCATCCAAAACATCCTGCGACAGAGCTGCACTATGAATAAGTGGCGTGTTAATCATGCCTGGATGGATGGTGTTCACCCTAATCCCTCTCGGAGCAAGTTCAATGGCAAGTGCCTTAGCATAGCCTGCCAGGGCTGACTTGGTTGCACCATAAAGGCTGCCACCGACAGCTCCACAGAAGACACCAGACATCGATGATGTGAATACGATTGAAGCGCCTTTGTTCAGCTTTTTCTGCACCATTAGTTGCTGAATGAGGTTAATATGCGAGAAGGTATTTATTGAGAATATCTTCTCCATATCCTTCTTGTCCGACAGTTTTGCCATCATTGAGTAAAAGATGCCAGCATTGCTGGCCACACCGTCTAATTTGGGCAATCCGGAAACCACACTGCACAGGCCGTCATAGTCCGTCAGATTTATCGCATGTATCTCAGCACTTCCTGGGGGAAGCTCAGCCAAAATGTGCTTCAACCCATCCTCGTTTAGGTCAAGCAATATGACTCTTGCTCCCATCTCGGCACATTGTATGGCCGTAGCCTTGCCGATGCCTGATGCAGCACCCGTAATAAGAATGGTCTTGCCTTCTACAGAAAAAGGATTCTTCATCTTATTTTGACTGTATTACTTGAAACAAATCCTCCACCGTATCACAACCCTTCATATCATCGAAGGAGATACGCTTACCATATTTTTTTTCTGTCATGTTTAAAACAGCGAGAGCTATCAGCGAATCCCACTCTTCCAAGTCGTGAAAAGAAGTACTAGCTTGAATCTCGCTTGCATCGGTGTCGTCAAACTGATCTGCAAAGTCTGCAATAAAACTCTTAAGTTCCATAATTTTTACTGATATTTTGTTAATATTACAAAGCACTTGCCGGATTGCCCATATAGGTTCTTCCGTCCTTTGTGTTTTTTATAATCATACTATTACCGCCTACTACAGTGTTGTTACCTATCTTTTTCTGCTGAAGCACTACAGAAGAAACCCCAAAGAAGTTCTCATCCCCTACGGTCACCTCACCAGATATGTTTACGCAAGGCATCAACGAATTGTAGTCACCGAGTCGGGCATCATGCCCAACCGTGACACAAACATTCAATATATTGAAGTTTCCCAAATGAACATTACACGAGATCCAACATCTGCTACAGATAATGTTTCCAAAGCCCATTGAAAAATTATCGTTATCCAGAAAGGTCACATCTGGAGCAACAAGATTTGGAAAACTTATATTTTTATTTTTGACATTACCCACTATCTTTTTAACAATGGCTGGATTGCCAATTGCAAAAACAACAGCCAAATCAGATTCGTAGGCATTTAGAAAATCTATACCGCCAATGACTTTACCATATTCATTTTTAGTTCCGATTAGTATTTCGTTATCATCAAAGAATCCTATCAAGTTCCAAGTGGATTCCTTCTCATTAATTTGTTTTATCAGACAAGCAACTTCTTTTCCGAAACCGCCTGCACCGTAAATTGCTATATCTTTCATTTTGGAAAACGTTTACCCTGACCTTAACCTTAACTTCTTCTTAGTGTTTGAATCAATCCATTTATCTGACGTTCTATCTCGTTAAGGTCAATCATCAAGTTGTTATAGATATCGATGTTAATATATTCTATGTTCTCTGCTATCAATAGTTGCGTTTCTACTTCAAAGGCCGAACCTAATGCAGTATCAAGAAAGTGTGCAAACTCCACATCCGAGGGTTTAGCTGCCCCTTCTGCTATATTACTGCTAATAGAGACAACTGCTCTCTGCAATTGACCACATAGCCCTTTCTTCTCAAACCACGGCATTTCTGCAGTAACCTTATACACCTTAGATGCATATTCAACAGCATCCTGCCACACCTTATAATTTCTGAAGTTTCTCGCCTTCTTAATGTCTCCCATAGTTAGCGTTAAGGTTAGCGTTATCGTCAATTCCCACCATTAAACGCCTCCATCGTTGCCTGTCCGTCCTCGTTGATGTCAGCCCGCTTTAAAACCTTCATAATAGTTATCCAAATCACATTAATGTCTGTCCACAGCGACACATGATCCACATACCATACATCCAGTTTGAACTTCTCTGTCCAACTGATGGCATTGCGCCCGTGGCACTGTGCCCAGCCGCTGATGCCGGGGCGTACCTCATGACGGCGAGCCTGCTCTGGTGAATACAGCGGCAAATACTGCACTAACAGCGGTCTCGGCCCAATCAACGCCATATCACCTTTCAAGACATTAATCAGCTGTGGCAGTTCGTCTATCGATGTCGAACGCACGAACCTTCCGACCTTTGTCAGTCTATCGGCATCGGGCAGCAGTTCACCATCAGCTCCGCGCTCGTCGGTCATCGTCTTGAACTTGATGACCTTGAAAATCTTCGCATTCATGCCCGGACGCTCTTGCAGGAAGAATGCACCGGCACCTTTATTGGCGAAGTGCAGCCAGATGGTTACGACCAGTAGAATTGGAC
>Ga0310691_10009132_pt1 | contig 10103 bp, 11 predicted proteins | sample 176DNAGHGlowgp2_FD_203887 | JGI IMG/M metagenome (GOLD analysis project Ga0310691, IMG submission 203887) | Sheep rumen microbial communities from Palmerston North, Manawatu-Wanganui, New Zealand - 1766 DNA GHGlow gp2 (v2) (version 2) | ecosystem: Host-associated > Mammals > Digestive system >...
CCATTACCATATTTTTCTAATTTTGTTTTAAATGATTTTAATCTAAATTCATTAGACGACATCCAATTTTCAACTCCATATTTAATTAAACACGTTTCTTTAGATTTTTCTCTATTTGTATATGATTTATTACCATATTTGATTAATTTTGTATTATTAGATTTTTCTTTAAATTGATTAGATTGAAACACATATTCAACTCCATATTTATTTAAACATGTTTCTTTACTTTTTAAACAAATTTTTTCTCCAAAATTTTCTCCATATTTATTTATTTTAGTTTTAATACCCTTTTCAAAAATTTTTTTACGTTCTTCAATATCTTTATTATAAAAATTTTCTTTCCATTTTTTTACTTGAGATTCAATATCTTTATTTTTTTCTCTATATTCAATAAAATTTTTATCTGTTAATTGACATATTGAATCACACCATTGTCCAAATAAATTATATAGTTTTTTACCACATTTTTTACATAATGGAAGATTTTCAATACCATTAAATATTCGTTGTAATGTAAATTTATAAGAAATAAAATTATCATTAGGATATCTATTTTCAAGATATAATTTAATATCTTGATGTTTATTAATCCAATTTATTTTTGTTTTATTAGGATTAATATTTCCATTTTTATCGCTAAATTCTTTTATAATATCATTATCTGTAATCATAATTTTAAAAAAGATAATTTATATATATAATTAATAATAAATATTTTATTTGCATTATATATACAAATTATCTTATGTAATTGATGTGATTTAATGCTTTATATGTTTAATTCTATCATAAAATTCAGATTGTTTTGCAACATTAAAATGTTTAACTGTTGTTGACAAATAGCCAGTTACACGACCCAATTCATCTATTTCTTTGCTTCCACATTTTGGACATTCTGTTAATGATGTATCCCAAATCCTTTCATGACACTCATGACACTGATTAATCTTTATATTAATAGCCCCATAAGGAATATCATGTTCCATAGAGTAATCAACTATTTTTTCAACTGCATCAATATTATAATAACAATTACTTGGTAATTCGACATAAGTTATACATCCGGCGTTCGAATAGCTAACTAATTGACTTTCAATATCAATCTTTTCAAAAACATCGCAATTATAATAAACTGGGACATGAATTGAATTAGTAAAATATTCTTTATATTCTTTTTCACCATTAGAATTAATAAAATATGTAACTCCTTCTAAATCATATTCAGGAAATGCTTTTCTAAATTTTCTATATGCAGTTCCACATAAAGATTCTGCTGGGGTATAATAATTACCAAAGTTAAGTTTATATTCCTTCTTAAATTCTGAAGTTCTATCTAAGAATAATTGCTCAATCTTTTTAGCATATTCCATTCCTTTTAGAGTTGTATGATCATAGCCAAATAATAAATATAATGTTTCAGACATACCAATTTGTCCTATAACTATTGTGCCATGTTTAAGCGCTGATATAATGCCTTCTTCTTTATGATATCCTGACATTGTATGGTTTTCATACATGAATCTTGCCGATTTTGGAGATTGTGAACATATATGATTGAAACGTTCAAGAAGCATATCTTTAGCTTCATGTATCTTCTTATCTAATAATTTATAAAATTCATTCCATATTAATTCCTTATGTTCATCAGATCTTGGATTTTTATCGCCATACTTACTTGTTATCTTTTTAACTGCCATTGCTGCAAGTGTTGGCATAATAATAGTTACTGGACAAATATTGCCACGTCCATCTTTTTGAATAGCAGAAAATACATCATCAATATCATCAAATCTGCCATCTAAAATACATTGTACGTTTCTCTTGAAATTATCTAATGCATTAATATCAAAGAGATTCACCGTTCTGCATCCCATTGTGCTAAAATATTCAATAGGACGTTCTGTCATATCTACACGAATTCGTTTATTATCATCAACATATAAACCAACTTTATCTAAACATATTTCAGGTTCATATTCAATAGCAGATATCAATCGTACATAGTCATGGTCAGTTAATGACTCAATATATTCTTGTTTTTGCTTTCTATCTTGTAATAATGCATTTGTGTTATTGCTCCAATCTGCATTAGCATAATTAGGATAAATACGCATTGATGTTGATTTTAACGCTAAACGTTTTAAATCATAATTAGGTGTACCTGGTTTATCATTAATGCCTTTCTTATATTGGAAAATACCGCAAGGGAATATTGATGTAACACCATTTGAACCCAAACCTTCCATTGATACTTCAAGTAATGCACGAATTACCATACGACCTTCTGGTTCTGTACATGTTCCATAATTAATAGAAGTGAATGGAAGTTGATTTCCACTTCTTGATTGTAATGTATTTAAGTTATGATACATACCTTCGACTGCTTGGTATGTTTCTTTCTTTGTATCATCTAATGCACGTTGTCTAATTTTAAGATCTAACGTTGTTTTATTTGAAAATTTAAAATCCTTGTCTTCTAATTTTGTTTGTAAATAAAATTCTGTAACTTTATTTTCAAGCCAATGCTTATATTCTTCATAATTCATTGATAATATATCTAACTCATAGAATTCATCTAAGTTTTGAATCCAATTTGTTATATAATGTTTTCTAAATGATTTACGAACATATGGGACCATGGTCCAATCAATATGTGTGGCACCAACTCCACCAAATTGTTGTAATGATTGCAATTGAAATATTACTGCTATTAATTGCATAGCTGTATTTACTGAACCAGCTGGCCGTACATCGGTTTGACGTGTCTTAAATCCTTTAGCAAGTAATGTATCAAATGGTAATGATAAACAGTTATGATCTCCCACCATCCAATGGTCTAAATCATGTTCATAAATCATATTGCCTTCATGATTCTTGCGACTAGTTTTAGACATTTTCTTAAGTGCTTGATCTTTTGCAACAGTTCCAGCTGTTTCTCCTAAACGTCCACCAAATGAAGCTTCATCTAAATTAGCATTTTGATTTTGTACGTTTTTTGCATATAACTTATCTTCAATCTGTTTCATCAAATCAGATTTTTGCTCTCTGATTTCTTCTCTCTTTCGTCTATAGTTAATAAATGCTTCAACTACTTCATACTTATTACGTTTAATAAGTTCATTTTGAATGCAGTCTTGAATTTCTTCTATTGGCGTTCCATTTCCATTATTTTTGATAATTAACTTTTCAACTGATTCTTTAACTTGTTCTAAAAATTTGTCAGGTACATTTTGCTCAACTGATGCAAATGCTTTATGAACAGCATCAGCAATCTTCATAAAATTATATTCTTGAGGAGTGCCATCACGTTTAATTATGATCATAAATATTCATTATTATATTTTTGTTATCATTTCATCAATCTTTATTTCATTAATGTTATTTATAAAATATAGATATTATCAATAGTTTGTTTATATTTTTATAAGACAAAAAAACTCGAGTATGATATAAAACCATGCCCAAGTTTTATTAATTTCGCCTCCAAATATTAACTTAGGTAATTATATTTAAAAATAATTTTAATCACCTTTATATGATTCATACTATACAAATAATATTTGTAAAACTAAGAAAAAAATCTTATTTTTTATGAAATTATTTTTTATGATTTCAAACCAATATCATTAAAAAGATCTTTTGCTATTTTATCCCAATCATAAGTTTCAATAAGATATTTTTGCACTGATTTTCTATAATTAATTCTTTCTATTGAATCATATTCTTTCATTCTAGTTAATATAAGATTACAAACTTCCTTTATAGTTTTTTTATCATCAAAATTAATATTTTCATCTAAAAGAAAGTATTTATATGGTTTAAATATCGTTGCTGGTCCATATCTATAAGGCATAATCAATTCACAGTTACACATTGTATGTTCTATAGAAGATATACAAAATGTTTCTGGAAATGTTAATGGATAAAATACACATCTATGCTTTGATTCTTCTTCGTATAGTTTTTCTTTACTTAAACTGCCCAGATTTATGACAAAATCTTTATTAAGTAAATCTAATATCTTTTGATCAATACTACCTAAATTATCATAATGTGAAACGTATATTTTTAGGTCAGATATTTTTTTAGATAATATTGGATATATTTTATTCACCAATATATCAAATCCTCTATCTAATGAATGTGGCCAAAATATATTATTATCTTTTTCACATGTTTGAGATTTTTTATTTTGTTCCTTTAATAGTTTTGAAATACCATGCCCGGATAATTTTATCATATCTTCACTAAAACCATAATTATTAATAAATAATTTCTTATGATAATCAGAAATACAAAATATTCCTTTTATATTTTCTTTTAAAAATGGTACTTGCTGAATAATATCATTAGTTAACAAAAACAAATTAGTTTTCCCATTATCCTCCATATTTGCAAAAAGCATTCGTGTATCATGAGCAAACATATAAATATTATTACAACATCCCGATGATATCATTTTATTAATATGTAAGTTTGATATTGTTCTAGAAAATATTAAAGCATCAAATTTTATATTCCCTGAAAAAAATTGATCCATATTTGAATATATAATATTTTGATAGTCTTTATGTATATGCGTATTAAAACTTGCATTAAATATATATATTCTTGTATTTGGAATTCTTGCTAATGCCTCAGAGATATATATCACCCATGTTTCTGAACCACCCACGCCCTTTTTAGTTATCGATGTTTCATCATATGGGAGACCTGCTAAATCCAATATTCCTATTGTATTAATCATAAATTGTTATAAATATTTTATTTATATTGTTTTGCTATTTAGAATCTTAATAAACTGTTTCTGTGTAACTTGACATCCAGCGGCCCCCTTATGACCGCCTCCCTTATATTTTTCCTTCAAATATTCTCCACAATGGAACCAATCATCATCATTAATATTATATAACGAAATAGTCCATGTTCCACTTGGGTTATGTTTAAATATCACGCCATTTCTAATATCAGTATTACGTAATGATTTGAACATCAATGAATTAGTGGCACCCTGATGAAATATTACGCAGCATTTACGAACTAATGGGTGTTCGGGTTTGTCTTCATCATACAAAATTATTTCCCAAGATTTATCACCAGCAGTTTCAATAATTCCTTTATTAATTATATCGTCATAATCATTAAGTTGCTTACCAAACTCATGAAGCTCCCTAATAATATATTCGTCTTTAAATACCTCAGACATCCCATGGGTAGATTTACCATTAATATATACATCAACCAAATTATGTATTAATTCTCTGGCTTTTCCTAGTTCAAGATTATATTTAATAGTTGTTCCTTTATTTACATTTCTTACATAATCTGCTTCATATCCTTCCTTTTCATATGTCCAAGAATCCCATGCGGATAATATACGAAGCAATTCAGGCACCTTCTTTTCATTATATGCTTCATCAAATGGATCATATAAAAACTTCCACATATTAAGAATTGCTGAACGTTGTGTATCTCTGATTCCTGGGCATTTACCAAATGTTAATCTATATGATTCCTTTATAATAGGAGCATGGTGATCAATCCAAATAAAATCATCACCAAACTCTTTATAAAGATTGTTCATAAACTTAGAATTATTAAATGATATATCTGTCATTATAATTCTCTTAAAATCTTCATGAAGTTGTTTAGGAGAATTATGTTCATCTTGCATAAATTCGTTTAGCATATTATAATCAGCACCAATAAATACCAAATCTTCCAATGGTATATGTAAATTATTTAAAATATAATCTTCTATAATAGCTGCTGAAAATACACCATCATTATCTTCTTTATGATAAATAATTAAATATTCCTTCCGTGGAGGAAACTTACATTCCTTCCGTGGAGGAAACTTACATTCCTTCCGTGGAGGAAACTTACATTCCTTTTGTGTCATTTTATATATTATTTTTTATTTATATGATATTAGTTCATTTTTAGCTTAATATTTTCTAATATTTTCTAATATAAGGTTCTTGAGGATCTAATGCAAAATTAACTCCCCCATAAAAACCTAAATCATGAAAGCATTTCAGAAAATTTTTAAATTTAAATCCTTCTGCCTCTATACTTTCAATTTCTTTTTCACAGTTAAATTGTTTTATAACAAATTCATATGCATCTTCCCATCGTTCTGTTTTCTGATGTTCCATTTCAACAGTAAATTCATTAGGTAATTCTTCTAATTGTTTTATAATATTTTTCATTAGCCAATTTTTACTATTTGTTTTTCTGTTCTTAATATTGAATTAGAACCTCTATGTTTTTTTGGTATTATCAATGAATTACAATAACATTTATCACCATTTTCTGTAAAATGATCAACTACGCCATAATCTAAATCTTTTGATTGTTGATATTTTTTAGCATATATAACTTTATCTCCAATATGAATTTCATTTCCTAATAGATCTACCATAAATATTTTATTCAATTTATTTAGTTTAGTTAATTTAGTTAATTTAGTTAATTAACAAAGAATCATCATTTTCAACAATCATTTGTTGTTTAACTTTATTTGCATTAACTTTATATTCCTGAAGATACCATTTTAATACTTTTGCATTATAAATAGCATCTTCACGTTCTTTAACTGTCAAACGTATATTATCAATCATATCAGAAATTAATTCATCTAATGATGGCGCGTCATCATCTTGTCCAGCTTCAAATGTAATTATTTTTTTAATAATAGATGAACCATATCCTACTTCAACTGTTATTATATTTTCATTATCACGAGTAGTTACTTCAAATGTATATTTCATATTATTTGGTATTTTATTTAGTATTTTATTTAATTTTTATTTAATCAATTTATAGTTTTCATATTTACCCGATGACAAACAGCAATTCTTATATTTTTTGCCCGAGCCGCAAGGACATTTATCATTACGACCAATCTTAGGATATTCTCTAACCTTTTGTGTATGTGCATCTTTATAACGTTGTGCCAATACTTCAAGCTTCTTTATTTGATCATTGTCTATAGCTGCTTGCATAGCTTCATTTTTTTCTGTCATATCAGATGTCTTATTAATAGCATCCATAATCATACTTGTATTAACATTTTCCATTTTCTTTATAAAAATATTTTTTTTTTAAATTTCATTATATTTATAAAAATAGATAATTATCCAATATATATTAAAAAAATATAAAGATAAAAAATACAGAACTAAGAATTCTTAGCTCTGTATATAAATGTTAATATTTATCTAATTATAACAATTCAATTAGAAAGGAAGATCATCATTTGATTCTGTTGGGGTTACTGGTGCAGTTTCCACTGTAGCTGCTGAAGGTTCAGCGAATTGCTTAGTTTCAACTGGATTCTTTTCGCCAGCTTCATTACCTAACTTCTCAAATTCAGGATCATAAGTTGCAGGATCTTTACATTGCAATACGATATCAATCCATTTTTGTACGCGTGCCTTAATATTATCTGGCCATGGCTTATAACCAAGTTCCTCGATAAGATTAGGACAGAATCCCTTGATTTGTTCAAGAACCTTACTATAAAGCTTGCGGAGTTCAGCAGTATTTGGGTCTGCATTTACAGCAGCTTCCATAGTTGCTCTTTCATCAGGATCCTTAGTCTTCCAAATCTTCATCATTGAATCAACATAAGTATCAAGGATAGCTTGTTCAGCGTCATTCAAAAGTGGAGAACCATCAGGATTAATACAAGTTACAACTTCATCAGAGAATTCACCAGTATACTTTGTATCACGAGAATAACGTTCATCGCCTGGATTACCTGGGCCTGGAGTTACTTCAATATCAATTGAGCGTCCAAACAAGAAGTCCATTACAGGAATCTTTGGTTTCTTTGATTCAACAGATGGCGCCATCTTATTTTGAATAATATCCCAAATTGATTTTGGCATCTTCCAGAATAAGAACTTGCCAACTTGCTCAGGTTGATTCTTATCTTCCAAAACTTGAACTACAACATAACGAGCATATCTCTTATCGAATAAAGCATTACCGCCTTCTTCTGCCTTAGCTGCTTGTAGCCAAAGCGCCTTACTTGCTGCGTCCTTCTTAGGATCTGCAAAGTGACATTTCTTCCATGCCTTAAAGATAGGACAAGATGTATCGCCATTTGTTAATGAGCTTACAACTGTAAACCAACCATCTTTATCCTGCATGCCATAAGATTGTTGTTCAAGTACTGATTGACGAAGATTAAATGGATTGTACACTACTTTAATTGTTGCACGATATACGTGATCTTCAGAAATAGAATCAGCAGGGCGTGTACGATAAATCAATGGATTACCTGCAGATTTTGGTTGTTCATTTTGATTAAGTACTGTTAATTGTGTTGGATCAAAACCTAAAATGTCATTTTCGTTCATAAAACTTTACAAATATTTTTATAATTTATTTACAAATTGATAGGTCTTGCCTATCATATATATTTCAATTTTTTGTTAAATTGTTGTTAATTAGTTGTTTATAATTGTTAATTTATATTAAATATAGATCTGTCAAATATATAGTTTCAAAAATTTTCTAATTTTTTCAATTTTATAGTATATATATATTAAAAATAAACATCTTTAACTAATACCTAATGTATTTGGTATTTTTCCTCCCGTTATTGGCGTAGGCGCTGGAGATATTGTACATGTATGAGTCGAGGGTGAACCATTTGTAATCAACATTCCAGTTATATTCATATTTTTAATATAATAATCTATTGCGTTTGCTATAATATCCGCAAGGGCTTCGCTCACCAATTCATCAAATGTATTTGCTATGTCTTTAGCCATTTCATTTCCAGCTTTTGATGATGTTGGCATTCTTTTTAATTCTATTCGTTCTATTGCAGGTATTACCGTATTTTGTATTGCTGTTTGTATTTCTTTCTTTAATTTATCTACATCAAGCATTCGTTTTTATAATATGTTTATTTTTATTTAGCTAAAATCCATGCACCAAATTCATAAAGACCTGCATATGCATCATTAATTTGATCATTTGTTAATATGCCTTTATTAAATGGTTTGATTGCAGTATCAACATATTCCTGAACTAATTTATGCAATTGAAGTTTCTGTTGAATAGTCAATAATTCAGATGGTCGTTTGAATTCATTATCTTTAACGCTCACATCTTTCGTAGATTCTTCTGAATGATCAATGACTTTACGATCTACTACATAATTTTTATCGTCTACCGTGTCATTCATCTGTTTTACAGCATCTTTAACTATTTCTTTTTTATCATTTGATTCTTCTGATGCATTATTCGCATTTAATGCACAATGCGCAGTTTCTCCCCATATTGATAACTTGTCCAATATTCCCTTTAAGTCTATACCAAATAATTCAAACGTAGACAAATCAGAATTTTTTAATTCTTCTATTGATTTTTTAAATGATTCATAACCTTCTTTAGTTTTCAAATCATACGTTTGCACATCATTTGCATTTGAACCGAGTGCTTCAATTAAATCACTAATTTTCATAATTTTAATATGTTTTAAATTATATTTTAAATTATATTTTAAATTTTAATTACTTTATAGTTTAGTCTGATAATTAATAATATTTTAATATAGAAAAAATGGGAATGGTATTTCAACTATTCCCAAGTGTAAAAATAAATTTATTATACATATTATCCATATTAAAGTAAACCAATAAAAACAAATATACCTATCATTATAAATGAAAATATTAACATCATCAATATTGAAAACCAATATTTTAATTTGAAATATTTATCAAATTCCGGGGTTTTTTCAAATACTGTTGTTATCATATATTATTTATTCGTTTTACAAATATAATATAGAAATTTTTATATAATATTCAAATATTTTTATATATAATTTATATTTCTTCAAACTCAATGTTCATATTCTTGTCACTATATCCCCTGTCACCTTCTTCGACATTTAGAGGAACATGATTGTAATGACCTGGAGTATCTTCTGTGTATAGTACAAAATCAAGCAAATCATTATCATTTTTATTTCCACAGAAAATCTTCCTCATATCATTTGGAGACATTGTAAAATCATTATCGAAATCATCTTCCATGATAATCTTGTAGATGACATCTCCATCATCAGTCTTCCT
>Ga0310691_10009135_pt1 | contig 10100 bp, 9 predicted proteins | sample 176DNAGHGlowgp2_FD_203887 | JGI IMG/M metagenome (GOLD analysis project Ga0310691, IMG submission 203887) | Sheep rumen microbial communities from Palmerston North, Manawatu-Wanganui, New Zealand - 1766 DNA GHGlow gp2 (v2) (version 2) | ecosystem: Host-associated > Mammals > Digestive system >...
GTTGGTGCTTTTGCTTTAGGTGCTTGCTTCAAGTTAATTAGAAATAATAAAAAAACAAAAGAAAGAACTTATACAAAAATATTTGAAAAGAAATTTGAAGAAATAAAAAAAGAAAATGAAGAAATTTTGGGAAAAACAGAAGAAATCTGGGAAAAAGAACAAGAACTAGAAACAAAAATTGAAGATGCCAACAAAGTATTAGAAAAAGTAAAAGAAACAGCTTAAGATAAAATAGAAATATTTTATCTTTTTTTATGTCTAAATATTTTTCTTTTCATAAAATAAAATAGAGGTGTTTTATGAAGAAAACATTAGATAAATTAGATATAGGTAAAAAAGGTACAGTAATTTCTATTGATACAAACAAAGAAATGAAAAGAAGACTTATGGATTTAGGTTTAATAGAAGGAGAAATAATATCAGTATATTTAAAAAGCCCTTTTAATGATCCTATAGCATATATAATAAAGAATGCAATTATAGCTATTCGTAATATTGATTCAAAATATATAGTAGTTGATGAAATATGAAAAGAATTGCCTTAATAGGAAATCCTAATGTGGGAAAATCAACTATTTTTAATATATTAACAGGTATGCATCAACATACAGGTAATTGGCCTGGTAAGACGGTAAGTAGTGCTAAAGGTATATTTAAATATAATGGTAATTTATATGAAGTGATAGATTTACCTGGGACATATTCACTAGTAGCTCATTCTGAGGAAGAAGAGGTAAGTAGAGATTTTATATTATCAGATGATTATGATTTAGTTTTAGTAGTTTGTGATAGTTTATGTTTAGAAAGAAATTTAAATTTAGTTATGCAAATAAAAGAAATAACTAATAATGTAATAGTTGTAGTTAATCTTTTAGATGAAGCAAGAAAAAAGAATGTAGAAATCAATTTAGATTTATTGGAAGAAAAGATAGGTTTAAAGGTAGTAGGAACTAGTGCTAGAAATAATATAGGTATAGATTTATTAAAGATGGGTATTATTGATTTTGAATATAAAAAGAAAAATAAAAACTATCAGATTATAGAAAAAAATAACTTTATTTATGAAACAAATAAAAAATGTAGCACGATAGTAAGTGAAGTAGTAAAGCATTATGAAAATAAAAAGGATATAAGAGATAAAAAAATAGATTATTTACTTACTAATAAATATACAGCTATTCCAATTATGGGTATTTTAATGCTATTAATATTTTGGCTAACTATAAAGGGAGCTAATTATCCATCAAATCTATTATTTAAAATGTTTGATAGCTTAAATAAAAGCTTATATAGTTTTTTAGAATTTATTAATAGTCCAAAATGGTTAAATAATATGTTAGTTGGTGGAGTATTTAAAACACTAGGATGGGTAATATCAGTTATGCTTCCACCAATGGCTATTTTCTTTCCACTATTCACTATTTTAGAAGATTTAGGAATACTTCCAAGAGTTGCTTTTAATTTGGATAAAGGTTTTCAAAAATGCAAGGCATGTGGTAAACAAGCGTTATGTATGATGATGGGTTTTGGATGTAATGCTGCAGGTGTAGTGGGTACTAGAATAATAGATTCTAAAAGGGAAAGATTAATCGCAATACTTACTAATTCTTTAATACCATGTAATGGTAGGTTTCCATCTATTATAGTTATTATAACTATTTTTATGGTAGGAAGTAATAATTCATTTCTTATAGTTTTATATTTAATGTTAGTTATACTATTAGGGATACTTATGACTTTTTTTATATCTTATATTTTATCTAAAACCATTTTAAAAGGATATCCATCTAGTTTTACGTTAGAATTACCACCTTTCCGTAAACCTCAATTTCTTAAGGTTATAATTAGAAGTATATTTGATAAGACTATACATATATTAGGTAGGAGTGTTGTTGTTACTATACCTGTTGGTATTATAGTATGGGTATTTGCAAACATTAATATTGGTTCTATTAGTATATTAGAATCAATTAATAATCTGTTTGATCCGTTTGGTAAATTAATTGGGTTAGATGGTGTTATTATCACGGCATTTATTTTAGGATTTCCAGCTAATGAAATAGTTTTACCAATTATACTTATGAGTTATTTACAGTTAGGTACTTTAACAGATTATACTAGTATTATTGAACTTAAAAACATATTAATAGCTAATAATTGGACTATACTTACAGCTATTAATATGTTAATTATGATATTATTTCATTTTCCTTGTGCTACTACTTGTCTCACTATTAGAAAAGAAACAAGTAGTAATAAATGGATGTTTATATCGATGTTAATACCACTTGTACTAGGCATAACTTTATGTATGATAACTGCATTTATTTATAGACTGTTTTAATTCGACATTATTATCTCTTCTAAAAACTATTACTTGTCCATATATTTAATTAGGTGAAATATATGAATAATGGTCTTAGTAATAGTGAAGTTATAGAATCGAGAAAAACATATGGTACTAATATTATTACTGGTAATAAAACAAAATCATTTATAAAGCAGTTTGTTGAGACTTTAGGCGATCCAATAATTAAAATATTATTGATTGCCTTAGCAGTAAAAACTGTTTTTTTATTTCAAAACTTCGATTGGTTTGAAACATTAGGTATAATGATAGCTATATTCTTAGCTAGTTTCATTTCTACTATATCAGAGTATGGAAGTGAAAAAGCTTTTCTTAAATTACAGGAAGAATCATCCAAGATAAAATGTAAAGTTAAAAGAGATGGTAAACTTACTTTAATACCTATTGATGAGATAGTAGTAGGTGATATTGTTAAACTTGAAACAGGTGATAAAATACCTGCTGATGGAATTATTGTAGATGGAGAAATAAGTGTTGATGAATCTAGTTTAAATGGGGAATCAGCTGAAGTATATAAAAGTAAAAATGATAAAGTATTTAGAGGATGTGTTGTTTATTCTAAATATGCATTAATGAAAGTAGAAAAAGTTGGTAATGATACTTTTTATGGAATGATGGCAAAAGAACTTCAAGAAGAAAATCCTGATAGTCCTTTAAAAATAAGATTAAGAAATTTGGCTAAGATAATTAGTAGAATAGGTTATATAGGGGCAGTACTAGTTTCTTTTTCTTATTTGTTTTCTGTTATCGTTATTGATAATGGTTTTAATATGAGTAAGATTATTTCTACTTTAACTAATTTTAGACAAATGTCTAGTTTTTTAATATATGCACTGACTTTAAGTGTAACGATAATAGTTGTTGCGGTACCTGAAGGACTTCCAATGATGATAACTTTGGTATTATCTTCTAATATGAAAAGAATGTTAAAAAGTAATGTATTAGTTAGAAAACTAGTAGGAATTGAAACAGCAGGCAATTTAAATATTTTATTTACTGATAAAACTGGTACACTTACACGTGGTAATTTAACTACAGTTGGTTTTGTATCAGGAACACTACAAACTTATAATAATGAACTTGAATTATCTAAGTATGAAAAACTATATAAATATTTAAAGATGAATATTATTTTTAATAGTGAATGTAGCTTAGTAGATAAAACTATAGTAGGTGGAAATATAACAGATAAAGCACTAAGAAAGTTTATTGAAACACCAATTCCTAATTTGAAAGTAATATCTAATACACCATTTAATAGTAAAGATAAATATTCTAGTAGTGTAGTAGAATATAATAAAAAGAATATTACTTTTATAAAAGGTGCACCTGAAGTATTACTTGATAAGTGTAAATATTATTTAGATGAAGATGGAGTTAGATTACCTATTGATACTAAAAGCATCAATAACTATCTTGATAGAATAACTTCACTTGGTAATAGAGTAATTATGTTTGCTTATATTGATAATGATATTTATACTTTACTTGGCTTTATGATGTTAAAAGATGAAGTAAGACTTGAAGTAATTGATGGAATAAAGTTAGTTAAGAATGCTGGTATTAAGACTGTAATGATAACAGGTGATAATAAAAACACTGCTATAGCTATAGGTAAAGAAACTGGACTTCTTGATAAAGATGGTATAGTTTTAACTAGTGAAGAACTTAATAAATTATCTGATGATAAGTTAAAAGAAATAATACCTAACTTAAGAATAGTAGCACGTAGTTTACCTAATGATAAAAGTAGATTAGTAAGAGTTTGCCAAGATATGAATATGGTTGTTGGTATGACAGGTGATGGAGTTAATGATGCCCCTGCTTTAAAAAAAGCAGATGTTGGTTTCAGTATGGGAAGTGGAACTGAGGTTGCTAAAGAAGCAAGTGAGATTGTGATACTTGATAATAACTTTGTATCTATATCTAAAGCTATACTTTATGGAAGAACTACTTTTAAAAGTATTAGAAAGTTTATAATCTTCCAATTAACAGTAAATATGTGTGCAATATTCTTATCTTTTGTTGGACCTTTTATAGGAGTGGATACTCCAGTTACAGTTATTCAAATGTTATGGATAAATATGATAATGGATACCCTTGCTGGAATAGCATTTAGCTATGAACCAGCACTTCCAGAATATATGGAAGAAAAACCTAAAAAGAAAGATGAAAATATTTTAAATAGATATATGTTTGATGAAATCTTTGTGACTGGATTATATACTTCTTTATTATGTGTATTCTTTTTAAAGAGTTCTTGGATTAGAAGTTTATATAGGATAGGTAATAATTATAAATATCTGATGACAGGATTTTTTGCTTTATTTATATTCATGGGAATATTTAACTGTTTTAATGCAAGAACTCATAGATTAAATTTACTTTCTAATTTATATAAGAATAAAGCATTTATATTTATAATTACATTTATAATAATAGTTCAATTGATACTTATATATTTTGGAGGATCAATATTTAGAAGTTATGGATTAACTTTAAAAGAATTAATTATTACTTTAATAATATCTAGTAGTGTTATACCTATAGATTTTATTAGAAAACTATATTTAAGACATAAAGGTTTAGTAATAGGTGTCTAATTGATTAATTATTAAAAATATGATATACTATGCTAGTAGTGAGGTGGTAATATGGATAAGTTAAAGAAGAATTTACCAGTAATTTTACTTAGTGCTATATGTACTTTATTATTAGTAATAGTTATTTTATTAATAAACAATAATAATGTATTCAATATGTCTAATAAATCAGATAAAGAAGAAAAAGAAAAAAATAATACTAAGGAAGTAGAGAAGATAAAAGAAAACTTAGAAGATTATACTAAAAGTAGTGATGAAGAAATAAAAGTAGATCTTGATAAAGAAATAGAGGTTAAAGATAATACTTCTACTAATGATAATCAACCTAAAGTATTAGATGCAGTATTTAATAGTGAAAATGATTTAATTGCTTATTATCAAAAAGAAGAAACTAGTATCAATAGTAGTGATCAAACAGTAGGACAAAAAGCTAAGAGTGTATTTGTTGATGTAATTGATTTTATATTCTATGATAAAGAAATAAAAGGCTATACTTTTAAAGGATTAACTAATACAGCTAAATTAAAAATTATAGCTGTAGCATTAAAAGTAGATAATAAAATAGATTCTTATTTTCCTGGATATAAGAATACTATTTCCGAAAAGTATCGTAACGTAAAAGAGAAATTAGCAGAGGCTTATGCTAAGTATACAGTTAACTTATGTGAAAAAGTAGGAGATGATACTTGTAATCAGTTTAAAGAAGATTTTGCTACTATGAAGGAAAACTTCGGTATAACAGGTGATTATTTAAAAGAAGGATTATCTAAACTTAAAGATTCTATCAAATCTAAATATGAAAGTTGGAAAGACAAATAAAGGTTCAATTACTTGAATCTTTTTTTAATTTAACTTATAATATAGTTGGTGAATGAAATGAAAAAGATTACTATATTTTCACTACATCTTGGCTATGGTGGAATTGAAAAATGCGTCGTTAATTTAGCTAATTTATTAAAAGATGATTATGAAGTAGAAATAGTTTCTACTTATAAACTTGAAAATACACCAGCATTTGATATAGATGAAAAAGTTAAAGTTAGATATTTAATTAGTAAATATAAACCTAATAGAGAAGAGTGGAAACAATCTATTAAAAAACTAAAACCAATTAAATTTATTAGGGAAACTTATAAAGCAGTGGTAGTTTTAGTTAATCGAAGAAGAAAAACAGTAGATGCTATGAAGAAATGTGATAGTGATATTATAATTTCTACTCGTGATTTATTTAATAAATGGGTAAGTGCTTATGCAAAAGGAAAAGCATATAAAATAGCTTGGGAACATAACCATCATCATAATGATATGGTATATGCTAAGAAGGTAGTTAAATCATGTAGTAATATGGATACTTTAGTATTAGTATCTGATTCTTTAAGAAATTTTTATAAAAAACAAATGAAAGAAGCAAACTATAAATGTAAATGTGTTTTCATTCCAAATATGATAGAAGATATACCTAAGAATGTATCTAAACTTGATACTAAAAATTTAATTAGTATAGGTAGACTTGCTAAAGAAAAGGGAGTAACTGACCTAATAGAATTATTCAAAGAATTAAAAGAAAAAAATCCTAATGAACATTATCATTTAGATTTAGTTGGGGATGGAGCTGAAAGAAATAAAGTTGTTGATATGATATATGAATATGACTTAACTAAAGATATAACTGTTCATGGATATTTGAAGAAGAAAGATATTAATGTTTTATTTAAAGATACTTCTTTATACCTTATGACATCATACACTGAATCCTTCGGTTTAGTACTTGTTGAAGCTATGGCTTATGGTATACCATGTCTTGCTTATACTAGTGCAGAAGGAGCTAATGACTTAATAACTAATGATGTTAATGGATATTTAATTGAAAATAGAAATAAAGATGAAATGATAGAAAAAATAGAATATATAATGAATGATGATAAGAAAAGAAAAGAATTAGGAAAAGAAGCAAGAAAATATTCACTTAATTATACAGGTGATATAGTTAAGAAGCAATGGTTAGATTTATTAAAAGGAAAGGCTTAGTTATGAAGAAAGTATTATTTATATCTTCAACTGGTGGACATTTATCAGAGATGATGATGTTAAAAGATATGTTTTCTAAATATGATTATCATATTATAACAGAAAAAACTAAATCTAATATCAAGTTGAAAGATAAATATAAGGATAAAGTTAATTATTTAATATATGGTACTAAAGATCATATGCTTACTTATCCTTTTAAATTATTAGGTAATTGTTTTAAAAGTTTATATTATTATATAAAAATAAGACCTGATTTTATAGTTACTACTGGTGCTCATACAGCTGGGCCTATGTGCTGTCTAGGAAAACTGTTTGGTAGTAAAATTATTTATATAGAGACTTTCGCGAATATGAAAAGTAAAACTAAGACAGGTAGACTTGTTTATAAGTTTGCAGATTTGTTTGTAGTACAGTGGGAAAATATGTTAAAGATTTATCCTAAAGCTACATATGGTGGATGGATATATTAATAAGTAGGTGATACTATGATTCTTGTTACACTTGGAACTCAAGATAAAGAGTTTACTAGATTGTTAGAAGAAATAGATAGATTAATTGATAAAAAAGTTATTACTGATAAAGTAGTAGTACAAGCTGGTTATACTAAATATAAATCTAAGAATATGGAAATATTCGATTATGTTCCAACAGATGAATTAGATAAGTATATAGATAAAGCAGATTATGTTATTACTCATGCTGGTGTTGGATCAGTGTTTAGTGCATTAAATAAGAATAAAAAGATAATAGCTGTACCAAGACTTTCTAAATATAAAGAACATAATAATGATCATCAATTAGAATTATTAGAAGAGTTTAGTAAAGAAAATTTACTTATTCCAGTAGTAGAAATGGATGAGTTAGAAGAAGCTATAAAGAAAATAGATAAATTTAAACCTAGTAAGTATAGCAGTAATAATAAAAATATGATAAAATTAGTATCTAGTTACATAGATGAAAATGAATCTAAAGGATTAGTTAGATTATTTAATAAGCATCGTGAAGTTATGATGTATTTAATATTCGGAGTATTAACTACTATAGTTAGTGTTTTAACTCGTATATTATTATTTCATACAGTTTGTAATCCAGATAAAGCATTAGAAGTACAAATAGCTACAATTATATCTAATGCAGTTGGTATAACATTTGCATATTTTACTAATCGTAAATATGTATTTGAATCTACTAATAAAAATAGATTAAAAGAAGCTTTTAGTTTTGTTACAGGTAGACTTTCTACACTAGGAATGGATATGCTAATAATGTTTATTGGTGTAACAGTTCTTAAAGGAAATGAAACTATAGTTACATTAATATCACAGTTTATAGTAATAGTAGCTAATTATTTAATATCAAAATTATTTGTATTTAAAAAGAATTAATAGAGGTGGATTATGAAAAAGAAAAAAATAAGTATTATAGTTCCATGTTTTAATGAAGAAGAAGCACTTCCAATATTTTATGAAGAAATAAAAAAGATTTCTTTGAAGATGGAAGATAAATGTGATTTTGAATATATTTATATTAATGATGGTTCTAAAGATAAAACATTAGAAATACTAAGAAAGTTTGCAAGAATGAATAAAGATGTTAGATATATATCATTCTCTCGTAACTTTGGTAAAGAAGCTGCTATGCTTGCAGGACTTGAAGCAGCAACAGGTGATTATATAACTACTATGGATGTAGACTTACAAGATCCACCTGAATTACTTGATGAAATGTTTGATACACTTGAAGAAGGTGAATATGATTGTTGTGCTACTCGTAGTACTAATCGTAAAGGATATGGTTTCTTTAGAAAAAGATTTACTAAGATGTTTTATAAATTAATAGCTAAGATATCTAAAACTGAAATGGTAGATGGTGCTAGAGACTTTAGATTAATGACAAGACAAATGGTAAATGCAATTCTTTCTATGAAAGAATATAATCGTTATTCAAAAGGTCTATTTAGTTTTGTTGGTTTTAATACAAAATGGATAGAGTTTAAAATAGAAGATAGAAAAAGTGGAAAGAGTAAATATAATTTATGGAAGTTATTTGCTTATGCTATTGAAGGGATAGTTGCTTTCTCAACTGCACCATTGGTTTTTGCTGCAGTAGTTGGAATTTTATTATGTTTTGTATCATTTATCTTTATAGTAGTTATTGTTATTAAGACATTAGTATGGGGAGATCCTGTTGGCGGATGGCCTAGTATGATATGTATAATGGCATTCTTAAGTGGTATTCAATTATTCTGTACTGGTATAATTGGTGAATACTTAGCTAAAACATATTTAGAAACTAAACATAGACCAGTATATATAATTAAAGAAACAGAAGAAGACTTAGATAAATAAGTCTTTTTTCTTTACGTAAAGTATTATCCTTACCATCTCTAATAGTATATAAATATGATAAAATTATAATAGGTGATTATATGGAACTACTAGATGTATTAGATGAAAATGGTAATAAGACTGGTGAAGTAGAAGAAAGAAGTGAAGTATATCGTAAAGGATTATGGCATCGCTCTAGTCATATATGGATAATAAATGATAATAATGAATTATTAGTTCAAAGAAGAAATCCATATAAAGCTACTTTTCCAAATCTATGGGCTATATCTGTAGCAGGACATGTTGATAGTGGAGAAACTAGTGTTGATACTGCTATTAGAGAATTAAAAGAAGAAGTTAATTTAGATGTAGATCCTTCTGAACTTGAATTTTTATTCACAATAAAAAGAGAGACTCCATATAAAGATTCTTATTTAAGAGTTTTTGATGATGTATATTTACTTAGAAAAAATATTGATTGTGAACAAACTAAACTACAGGTAGAAGAATTAACTGATATTAAATATGTATATTATGAATATTTAGAAGATATATTTAAAGAAGGGGATAAAGATTATGTTCCATATACTGAAGAACATAAGAAATTATTTGAAGTTTTAAAAGATAGAAACATGGAGGTAATCTAAGTTTCTTTTTTTATGTTTGGGTATTGATTATATATTAACTATGTGTTAAATTGATATTAGCTAGATGGTAATAAACTAGTTAGAGGCCAGACTGATTTGTATCTATGATGGTGAATCACGCCGA
>Ga0310691_10009137_pt1 | contig 10099 bp, 16 predicted proteins | sample 176DNAGHGlowgp2_FD_203887 | JGI IMG/M metagenome (GOLD analysis project Ga0310691, IMG submission 203887) | Sheep rumen microbial communities from Palmerston North, Manawatu-Wanganui, New Zealand - 1766 DNA GHGlow gp2 (v2) (version 2) | ecosystem: Host-associated > Mammals > Digestive system >...
CAACAGTGCTAACACCGGCCTCCTGAGCCTTCTGGGCCAACAGTTCACCAACCTTCTCAGCCTGCTGGATCTTCGGCATAGCCTCCAGACCCAGAGATGATGCAGATGCAAGAGTTTTACCTTCCAAATCGTTGATCACCTGAGCATAAATCTGCTTGTTGCTGCGGAACACACTCAGACGAGGACGCTCGGCTGTGCCGAATACGTTCTTACGAATTCTATATTTGATCTTAATTCGTCTTTCTACTTTCTTCGTTGTCATAATCTTCAATCAATTAAAGTTACTTAGCTGATGCTGACTTACCCGACTTACGACGGATAACCTCACCCTTGAACAAAATACCCTTTCCTTTGTAAGGCTCAGGCATACGGAAAGAACGAATTTTAGCGCAAATCAGACCGAGAAGTGCCTTATCGCAAGACTCGAGGATGATCTGAGGATTCTGGTTACGCTCCATCTTGGTCTCAACCTTAACCTCCTTAGGAAGCTGGATGAAGATGGGGTGAGTATAACCGAGAGAGAACTCGATAATGTTACCCTGATTAGATACACGGTAACCAACGCCTACGAGTTCCATTTCCTTCTTGTAACCTTCGCTTACGCCAACAACCATATTATTGACAAGTGCACGATAAAGACCATGGAAAGCCTGTTTCTGCTTGATGTTAACAGGGCTGTTCTCGTCGATCTCAAATGTAACATGACCATCCTCAACCTTCATCTTGATGGATGCGTCAACTTTCTGTGAAAGCTCTCCCTTGGGACCCTTTACGGTTACAACGCCGTCCTGAGCCTGAGATACTGTAACGCCAGCGGGGATGCTAATGGGCAATTTACCTATTCTTGACATAATCGCGTCCTCCTATTAATAAACATAGCAAAGCACCTCGCCGCCAATCTTCAGGGCAGCAGCCTCTTTGTCTGTCATTACACCTTTAGACGTGGAAAGGATTGCAATTCCAAGTCCGTTAATAACTCTCGGCATGTCTTTGTAGCCAGTATACTGGCGAAGACCTGGTGTTGATACTCGCTTCAGGCACTTGATGGCATTTTCACGAGTGGCAGGGTCATACTTCAGAGCGACCTTGATAGTGCCCTGAGGACCATCCTCAACGAACTTGTAGTTCAGGATGTAACCCTTCTCGAAGAGGATCTTTGTGATCTCTTTCTTCAAGTTAGACGCAGGAACCTCAACGACACGATGATGTGCCATGATGGCGTTTCTGAGTCTGGTCAGATAATCTGCTATTGGATCTGTCATAAAAATAATGTTTTAATTAATCGGGACTACCCCGACAATATTAAATAATAAAAACTCTCTATCTGTACGGAGATTACCAACTGGCCTTCTTTACTCCAGGAATCAGACCGCTTGATGCCATCTCACGGAACTGGATACGAGAAAGACCGAACTGGCGCATATATCCCTTGGGACGGCCCGTGATCTTGCAACGGTTGTGCAGACGGATGGGATTCGCATTACGGGGAATCTCCTGCAGCTTGCGAGCTGCCTCATAAGCCTCTGCGGGATCGTCAGTGGTAGCAATCACTTTTTTCAGAGCCGCACGCTTCTCAGCATAACGGGCAACGAGCTTTGCACGCTTCACCTCGCGGGCCTTCATTGATTCTTTTGCCATATCTCTTTAGTCTTTATTGTTTTTGAATGGAAGACCGAAAGCCTTCAACAGTGCGAAACCCTCCTCGTCAGTCTTTGCAGAGGTAACGAAGGTGATATTCATACCCTGGATACGGTCTACTGAATCGATATTAATCTCCGGGAAGATAATCTGCTCCTGGATACCCAGTGTGTAATTACCACGACCGTCGAACTTGCTCTCAATACCCTTGAAGTCACGGATACGGGGCAGAGCGATGCGAACGAGCTTCTCGAGGAATTCGTACATACGCTCACGACGCAGGGTCACCATCACACCAATAGGCATCTTCTTACGAAGCTTGAAGTTGGCGATATCCTTCTTAGAATAGGTTGCAACTGCCTTCTGACCACAGATAGCTGAAATCTCGTTAATAGCTACCTCGATGATCTTCTTGTCCTGAGTAGCATCTCCCAAGCCCTGGTTGATGACAATCTTCTTCAGAACAGGAATCTCCATCTTAGAACCATAGTTGAACTGCTTCTGCAGGGCCGGAGCGATCTGCTCGGCATAAACCTGCTTCAATTGTGCTGTATTTGCCATTACTTAATCTCCTCCCCTGATTTTTTAGCGATACGAACGACTTTCTTTCCCTCGCGCTTGATAGCCACGCGGGTAGCCTTGCCACTCTTCGGATCGATCAAACTGATATTTGAGATGTGGATGGGAGCCTCAACCTTCTCGAAGCCTCCCTGAGGATTCTTGGCACTCGGCTTCGCGCTCTTGCTGATGATGTTCACACCCTCAACGATAGCACGCTGCTTGTCGGTCAAGACCTTCAGCACCTTACCAGTCTTGCCCTTGTCCTCACCGGCCAGGACGATGACTGTATCATTTTTCTTAATATTGAACTTTGCCATTTCTTGTCTCTGTTTAAAATATTAAAGTACCTCAGGTGCTAAAGAAACCACTTTCATATTCACGGCACGGAGCTCACGGGCAACAGGGCCGAAGATACGGCTGCCGCGAAGCTCACCAGCATTGTTCAGGAGCACACAGGCGTTGTCGTCGAAGCGAATGTACGAACCATCGGCACGACGGATTTCCTTCTTTGTGCGAACAACCAAAGCCTTTGATACTGCACCCTTTTTCACGTCACTTGTAGGGATCGCGTTCTTGATAGACACAACGATGATATCACCTACGCTGGCATAACGGCGCTTGGTACCGCCCAATACACGGATGCAGAGAGCCTCGCGTGCACCGCTGTTGTCAGCTACTGTAAGTCTTGATTCTGTCTGTATCATAATTACTTAGCTTTTTCTACGATTTGAACTAATCTCCATCTCTTTGTCTTTGACAGAGGACGGGTTTCCATAATGAGCACGGTATCACCTACATTGCACTCGTTTTTCTCGTCGTGTGCGTGATACTTCTTTGTCTTCTGGACAAACTTACCATAAATAGGGTGCTTCTCCTTGAACTTGGCGGCAATAACAATGGTTTTATCCATCTTGTTGCTGATAACGACACCCTGTCTTGTCTTTCTTAAATTTCTTGTTTCCATCTGGACCATTGTTATTTGTTAAGTTCTCTCTGATGAAGTTCCGATTTCATACGTGCGATATCACGACGAGTAGCCTTAATCTGAGATGGATTCTCCAGCGGTGAGATGGCGTGGTTCAACTTCATCTGGTTGTACTTTGCAACCTCAGCCTCAATACGCTCTGCCAAGTCCTTGGTCTCGAGCTCTCTTACTTCTTTAATCTTCATACTCAATTAAGCGTTTTTATCGTAATCACGTCTTACTACAAACTTTGTCTTTACCGGCAACTTCTGAGCGCCGAGGCGAAGAGCCTCCTTGGCCACTTCAAAAGGAACACCTTCTACTTCGAAGAGGATACGACCGGGAGTAACGGGAGCTACCCATCCTGCGGGATCACCCTTACCCTTACCCATTCGCACGTCAGCAGGCTTGCGAGTGATGGGCTTGTCCGGGAAGATGCGGATCCATACCTGACCCTCACGGTTCATATAACGGTTAATGGCAACACGAGCTGCCTCAATCTGACGGCTGTCGATCCACTTGGCGTCCATCGTCTTGATGCCGAAGGAACCGAAAGCCAGCGTTGTACCTCTGTGGGCGTTGCCTTTATTGCCGCGTCCGTCTTGAGGCCTTCTATATCTAACTCTCTTAGGCTGTAACATAATAAGCTTCTTTCTTTAAACGATTATTACTTCTTCTTGTTACGGAACTTCCTGTCACCGCCACGACCACCTTGGTTGGGGCGACCACCAGCCTTCTCCTGAGTGAAGTTAGGTGCAAGGTCAACCTTACCATAAACCTCACCACGGCAGATCCATACCTTGATACCCAAGATACCAACCTTTGTCAATGCCTCAGCATGGCAGTAGTCGATGTCTGCACGGAAGGTATGCAGCGGAGTGCGACCTTCTTTCAACATCTCGCTACGTGCGATTTCAGCTCCGTTGAGACGACCGGAAATCAGTACCTTGATTCCCTCGGCACCTGCGCGCATCGTGTTCTGAATAGCCATCTTGATAGCACGGCGATAAGCAATCTTACCCTCTATCTGGCGAGCGATGTTATTAGCCACAATGGTTGCGTCGAGTTCCGGACGCTTAACTTCAAAGATGTTAATTTGAATTTCCTTATCATAGAGCTTCTTCAGCTCTTCCTTCAGCTTGTCAACGTCTTGACCACCTTTACCGATGACGATACCCGGACGGGCTGTGCAGATAGTAATGGTGACCAGCTTGAGTGTACGCTCGATGACAATCTTCGAAACGCTAGCCTTGGCCAAACGCTCGTTCAGGTACTTACGGATTTTCTGATCCTCTACCAGGTTGTCACCGAAGTTCTTGCCTCCGAACCAATTTGAATCCCAACCTCTTACGATTCCCAGACGGTTGCTAATTGGATTAACTTTCTGTCCCATACTTATTCTTTTACGTCATTAGTTTTAGCGTCAACGAACAGAGTCACGTGGTTGCTACGCTTACGAATACGGTAGCCGCGGCCCTGAGGTGCCGGTCTCATTCTCTTCATTGTCACACCCTCGTCAACGAATACGCGGGTGATGAACAGCTCACCATCCTCAGCCTTGCGATCGTTCTTAGCTTCCCAGTTAGCGATAGCAGAGCGAAGGAGTTTCTCTACATCAGCTGCAGCTGCCTTCTTCGAGAAACGAAGTACACCAAGTGCACGATTCACTTCCATACCGCGGATCATGTCCACGACGTAGCGCATCTTGCGGGGTGAAGAGGGGCAGCCTTTCAGCTTGGCAAAATACTGTGTCTTAAGTGCTGCTTTTCTTTCTTCAGCCTTAATATGTTTTCTTGCTCCCATTTTAATTCTTAATTCTAAATTAAATTCCTAAATTCCCTGGGATTACTTCTTGTTACCGGCGTGTCCACCGAAGCGACGGGTGGGTGCAAACTCACCGAGTTTGTGACCGACCATATTCTCTGTAACGTAAACAGGGATAAACTTATTACCGTTATGAACTGCAACAGTGTGTCCCACGAAGTCCGGGGAGATCATTGATGCTCTGGCCCATGTCTTAACGACATTCTTCTTACCACTCTCATTCATAGCGAGAATCTTCTTCTCGAGTGATACGTTGATGTACGGACCTTTCTTTAATGAACGACTCATAATTTACTCTTCTAATTAACTTCGTGATTACTTCTTGTTAGCTCTTTCGATAATGTACTTGTTCGAAAGCTTCTTCGGTGCACGAGTCTTAAGACCCTTAGCGTACAGACCCTTACGTGAACGTGGGTGACCTCCAGACTGACGTCCTTCACCACCACCCATCGGGTGATCATGCGGGTTCATCACAACACCACGGTTGTGGGGGCGCTGACCCAACCAGCGAGAGCGACCAGCCTTACCTGATGCCTCGAGAGCGTGGTCTGAGTTGCCTACACTACCTACAGTAGCCTTACAAGCTGAGAGAATCTGACGAGTCTCGCCTGAAGGGAGCTTAATCACACAATAGCTACCCTCACGAGAAGTCAACTGAGCGAAATTACCAGCCGAACGAACGAGCTTGGCACCCTGACCGGGACGCATCTCGATGTTGTGGATCACTGTACCAACGGGAATGTTAGCCAGCGGCAGAGCATTACCCACCTCGGGCACTGCGTCTGCACCAGACATCAGCGTTGCACCAACCTGCAGTCCATTAGGAGCAATGATATAACGTTTTTCACCATCAGCGTAGAAAAGAAGTGCAATGCGAGCTGAACGGTTAGGATCATACTCGATTGTCTTTACTACAGCTGGAACACCATCCTTCTCTCGCTTGAAGTCGATCAGACGATACTTCTTCTTGTGGCCGCCGCCCATGTAGCGAACAGTCATCTTACCGGTGTTGTTTCGACCGCCGGTTGAACGCTTACCGTAAACGAGAGACTTCTCTGGCACGGATGCAGTAATATCCTCGAACGTGCCAATAACCTTGTGTCTTTGACCCGGTGTAACGGGTTTTAATTTACGTACTGCCATTTTTATTAATCAATATTGCTATAAAAATCAATTGTATCGCCCTCCTTAAGAGTAACGATTGCCTTCTTGAACGCGTTCTTCTGGCCCTTGATCAGGCCTGCCTTTGTATAGCGCGAAGAGCGCTTGCCGGCATAGCGAACAGTGTTCACATCTAATACAGTCACATTATACAGACTCTCAATCTCTTTTTTGATCTCGATCTTGTTAGCCTCGGGCTTCACGATAAAACCATACTTGACCTCAGCCTTTTTGGTTCTCTCCTGACCCTTCACCTTATAAGTGCGCTCTACGGAAGACTTGTCTGTAATCTTGGTCATCTTCTCAGTGACCAGGGGTTTAATGATAAATGCCATATCTCTATGCCTCCTTTACTTGTTTAAGATTCCGTCGATCGTCTGCAGAGACTTCTCGGTGATTACCAACACATCAGCATTCAAAACCTTATAGGTATTGAGCTTGTTGGCCTCCATCACCTCAGAACCCTTCAGGTTGCGAGCCGACAAATATACGTTATTATTCGTTTCCGCCATCAAGAAGAGTGACTTCTTACCATCAATCTTCAAATTCTTAGCAATAGCTACGAACTCCTTAGTCTTGGGAGCTTCCAAGTTGAAATCCTCCACAACAACGATCGCATTTTCCTGAGCCTTATAAGTCAGAGCAGACTTACGGGCAAGGGCCTTTACCTTCTTGTTCAGCTTGAAGCTGTAGTCACGGGGCTTAGGACCAAACACGCGGGCACCACCACGCAGCAGAGGCGAGTTGATATCACCATGACGAGCGCCACCGCCACCCTTCTGACGACCAAGTTTGCGAGTAGAACCAGAGAGTTCGCTTCTCTCCTTAGACTTTGCGGTACCCTGACGCTGGTTGGCCAGATACTGCTTCACATCCAGATAAAGAACGTGGTCATTAGGTTCAATGCCGAAGATAGCCTCGTTCAGAGTCACCTTACGACCGGTCTCCTGACCTTTGATATTCAATACGCTAACTTCCATCTTTACTTGTTGATTATTACAGTTGAACCATTACAACCAGCGCAGCTTCCCTTCACGAGAATCAAGTTGTGCTCTGGAATTACCTTTAACACTCTGAGGTTCTGAGTAGTCACTCTGTCACCACCCATTTGGCCGCCCATTCGCATTCCTTTGAACACCTTAGCGGGATAAGAACAGGCACCGATAGAACCGGGCTTGCGCAGACGGTCATCCTGACCGTGGGTGCTCTGACCGACACCACCGAAACCATGACGCTTCACAACGCCCTGGAAGCCTTTACCCTTAGAGGTACCTACAACGTCAACGAACTCGGCACCCTCGAAGATGTCGACAGTCAACGTGTCGCCGAGGTTATACTCCTCGTCAAACTTGAACTCGGCCAAGTGGGCCTTTGGTGTTGTGTTAGCCTTCTTGAAGATACCCATCATTGGCTTGGTGGTATTCTTCTCCTTCTTCTCACCGAAGGCGAGCTGAACAGCCTTGTAACCGTCCTTCTCGACAGACTTTACCTGAGTAACAACACAAGGACCAGCTTCGATAACAGTGCACGGTACATTCTTACCGTCGGCACTGAAAACGGATGTCATTCCGATTTTTCTTCCAATTAATCCTGGCATTTCAGTTTAAATTAATAATGTTGTTAATATATAAAAGTTCATTTTTAAGTGTCATCTTCGCTTTCCGAAGCCACAAACCCACTTAAAAAGGAACTTCAACTACTTCATTTTTGAAGGCTAAGTTGCTCTTTATCAGGGTATTGTTAGCATTCGAGCCAGCGCAATACGCACTTTAGCGGGTGCAAAGGTACAAATAAAATGTGTATTACGCAACATCTTTTGTGCCACAATACCAAAGATTTAAGATTTTTTATACTTTCACAAAACCGACAACATCTTTTTTTCCCTATCTTTGCACACAAATTCAAGTATTACTAAAAAAACAAGATGAACCAAAAGGAATACGAACAGAAAATAGCAGAATTGAAACGTCAGGTAGAATTGCTTCAAAAGACCAACCTCGATCTCGTAAGCCGCAACCTTCAGTTAGGCCAGCAAGTCGACGCCTATTACGATGTGCGTCGTCGTATCCAGATGCTCAAAGAACTCGTCATCCGTCACAAAGAGCTCATACGTAATGCCGATCTTCGCGATGATGCCGAACTTATGGCTCTTATCGAGACCCGCCTTGAGGAAGAGTTGCCACACGAAAACCCCGATTTCGGCTTGAAGGAGTTAGCAGAGTATATCGGAACTACGCAAACGCGTATTATCGACCTCTTCCGTCGTTCACCCATTCACAAGACCGTCGATGACTATCTTGACTACTTGCGCCTTCTGCGCTCGATGTACTACATCCAAAGCGAACCCAACTGGGGCATTGCTGCCTGTGCCCAACAAGCAGGTTTTACCGTTATCCGCACCTTCAACCGCAAATTCCAAGATGCCTTGGGAATGACGCCTCACGAGTTCCGTGATCTGCTCGAGGCTGGCCGTGATAATGTTAGATAAACATTCTTTACACACCAGATGGGTATCTCTGATATAAATACGCGACAACATCCTTAAATAGCAAGTGCCACTTATCTTGAAATAAGTGGCACTAAAATTGAATTTTACCCGTAGTAAACTATTCGTTTAGTCGGAGTAATTTGGAAGTTCACTTCAATAGGAAGAAGGTACTATACCTTTATCTCCACCTCAACACCGCTGGGGAGCTCGAGCTTCATCAGCGCGTCGACAGTCTTAGCGGTAGAGCTGTAGATGTCGATCAGACGCTTGTAGTCTGACAGCTGGAACTGCTCACGAGCCTTCTTATTAACGAAGGTAGAGCGGTTAACAGTGTAGATACGCTTGTGGGTGGGAAGGGGGATAGGACCGCTAATGATAGCTCCGGTTGCCTTCACGGCCTTCACAATCTTCTCTGCTGACTTGTCCACGAGCTTGTGATCATAGCTCTTCAGCTTAATACGAATTTTCTGACTCATTTGTCTATTTGATTTTAAATGTTATTAATAATGGAGGCCGCTAAAGAGTCATTTGCTCAGCGGCACTCCGTTTTTACTTGATTATACAAGGTCTGCACGACCCTTCACTTCCTCAAGAACAGCCTTAGCCAAAGCAGAAGACAGAGGAGCGTGATGATCGTACTCCATAGAACTTGTAGCTCGACCAGAAGTGATGGTACGCAGAGCTGTAACGTAGCCGAACATTTCGGACAGGGGGACCATAGCCTTTACGACACGGGCACCCGAGCGAGCCTCGTCCATACCCTCTACCTGACCGCGACGCTTGTTCAGGTCACCGATCACGTCACCCATGTTCTCCTCAGGTGTCACCACCTCAAGCTTCATGATGGGCTCCATCAGCACAGGCTTAGCCTGGGCACAGATTGCCTTGTAAGCCATCTGGGCACAAACCTCGAACGACAGCTGGTCAGAGTCAACTGGGTGGAACGATCCATCGACCACTACCACTTTCAGTGAATCCATGGGATAGCCACCGAGAATACCGTTCTTGAGCGATGCCTCGAAGCCCTTCTGGATAGCGGGAATATACTCCTTAGGAATGTTACCGCCCTTCACCTCGTTGACGAACTGCAGAGGTCCGTTCTCCTTGATATCGTAATCCTCATCAACAGGACCTACGTTCACGATAATATCAGCGAACTTACCGCGACCACCAGACTGCTTCTTGTAAACCTCACGATAGCCCATAACAGTCTTCGTGATAGCCTCCTTGTAGTTCACCTGAGGCTTACCCTGGTTACACTCAACCTTGAACTCACGCTTCAGACGGTCGATGATAATGTCGAGGTGAAGCTCACCCATACCAGAGATAATAGTCTGACCACTCTGCTCGTCGGTACGTACGGTGAATGTGGGGTCTTCCTCAGCGAGCTTAGCCAGACCGTTGTCGAGCTTGGCAACGTCAGCCTGAGACTTAGGCTCAACAGCAATAGAAATCACAGTGTC
>Ga0310691_10009138_pt1 | contig 10098 bp, 7 predicted proteins | sample 176DNAGHGlowgp2_FD_203887 | JGI IMG/M metagenome (GOLD analysis project Ga0310691, IMG submission 203887) | Sheep rumen microbial communities from Palmerston North, Manawatu-Wanganui, New Zealand - 1766 DNA GHGlow gp2 (v2) (version 2) | ecosystem: Host-associated > Mammals > Digestive system >...
GAGGGCACCCTGGATGAAGGCGTACTTAGCATCCACTATCGCAGATTCGGCATTGCTGCCCAGGATGCGCTGGATGCGCTGCTGTTCCTCGCTGCATGCCACCAGGGCATCCATGCCGGCGCTGCTGGCATCTACCGTCTTCACCACCTCAGAGTCGTTCTCCAGAAGTTTGATCGCAAGATAGCGGGTGGAGAAGCGGGCGCGGAGGTCCTTATCCTGCTGGAGTATGAGTTTGACGCGGTCTATGCTCTGCTCAAGTTCATGCCCGTGATTGATGTGGATGTGGCGTGCAAGGCGCGGAGAGGGATTCTCATACATCTGCACGATGGTGTCGAAGAGTTCTTCCACTCCCCGTCCGTCCCGGCAGACCGTGGGGCATACCGGCATACCGAGCAGGTAGCCCAGCTGCCTGACATCTATGCTGTCTCCCTTAGCCTGGAGTTCGTCGTACATGTTAAGGGCCATGACCACCCGGAGGTTCATGTCGATCAGCTGGGCGGTCAGGTAGAGATTGCGCTCTATGTTGGAAGCGTCCACCACGTTCAACACGACGTCCGGAGTGCTCTCGAGCAGGTTCCTGCGGACGTAGAGTTCTTCCGGACTGTAGGCGGAGAGCGAGTATGTGCCGGGCAGATCCACCAAGGTGATCTTGTATCCCTTATGCTCGAAATGCCCCTCCTTGGCATCCACGGTCACGCCGCTGTAGTTACCCACGTGCTCGTGAGAGCCGGATGCAATATTGAAAAGAGAGGTCTTGCCGCAATTCGGGTTGCCTACCAGGGCGACGCGTATGTTGTGGCCGCGCTCTTCGGCCAGTTCGACGATTTCCCTGTCGAGAATGGCGGGGAGAGACTCGCCCGCATGCTCCGTGGCGATGTGCGCCTTAGCTTCTTCTTCGCTGATGACCTCGATCTTGGAGGCCTCCTCGCGGCGGAGAGAGACTTTGTAACCAAGTATTTCGTATTCGATAGGGTCCTTGAGCGGGGCGTTCAGCACCACCCGCACGGACTTGCCGCGGATGAAGCCCATCTCTATGAGGCGCTTGCGGAAGCTTCCATGCCCGGAAACCTTTGCTATGACGGCGCGCTCGCCGGTATGTAGATCTGAGAGTTGCATTTTACGCTGCAAAGATATAAGGCCTTTCCATTTTGAACAATCGCAATTTATTGGTATTTTTGCAGAAACCTGAACTTTATATGGCAGAAGAAGTAAAAGCATCCCGCAGAATCCAGACCTCGATTCTGAATGCTGCAGAACATAAGGCGCTTGTCTGGCTGGCGGCGCGCCAGCCCAGGTGGGTCACATCCAACACCCTGACCTGGATCGGAATCCTGGGGTCGGTTATCATCGCCGCCGGGTACATCCTTTCGAACTGGAACATAAACTGGCTGTGGCTGGCCTCCTTCGGCTTCGTGGTCAACTGGTACGGGGATTCGCTGGACGGCAACCTGGCCCGCTACCGCGGCACCCAGAGGCCTATTTACGGCTACTACCTGGACCACACCGTGGACGCCATCAATGAGGTGCTGATGTTCTTGGGCATAGGCATTTCCGCCCTTCTGAACATCTGGCTGGCAGTGGCAGGCCTCATCCTTTACCTGCTGCTGACTCTTAATGTGAGCATGAATGCGCACCTGAAGAAAGAGTTCAAGCTCACCTATGCCAAGATGGGGCCGACGGAACTCAGACTGATCCTCATCATCATCAACACCCTTTATATTTTCATTCCTGCGCTGCGCGAGCATTCCTGGGATGTGACCATCCTGGGATATGAGTTTGAACTCGGGGCGTTCGACTATGCCGGCATAGTCATAGTCGTGATGCTGGCGCTGGTGTATGTGGTGAGCATATTCAAGGATCTGGACGAGTATGCCCATATCGATCCTCCCAAACCCTGGAAGGGCTGATGGAGCTGATTTCCATCCACGAACTTGAGAAAGCGTCCCCGTTGTTCCGTGGGCGGGCCGGCAATGCCTTTGCCCGCGGATTGATGAGAATGCTGGGTATCAGAGAGATAGAGAGGCGGATAGCCGGCTTCGAACGGTTCAGGGGCCCGGATTTCGCACACGCCATCAACGCCGAAGCCGGGATGGACTACACAGTTAACGGCCTCCATCGTGAGGAAGCCATGGAGCATTTCCGGGGCCTGCTTCCAGAAGGGCCTTTCATCACCATCTGCAACCATACCCAGGGGGCGCTGGACGGCATTTCCCTGATAGATTTCTTCGGCCACCTGCGCCATGATTATAAATACATGGTGAACGAACTGCTCTGGCGCTTCGAACCCCTGCGGGAGAATCTCATAACGGTAACGCCCAACGGCAACAGCATAGGCGCCCCCACGGCCCAGAGCCTGTCCGGGGTCAGGGCGGCAAAAGACCTTCTTTCATCCGGGGGATGCCTGGGGCTGTTCCCTTCCGGAGCGGTATCGGACCTGAAACTCTTCCAATCCCGCCCCGATGTTCCGGGGCATCCGGGTGTGAAAGAACCGCGCATCCGGGACCGCGAGTGGCAGATGCCCATAATCAAATTCATCCGCAACGCCGGGGTTCCCGTGCTGCCGCTTCGCCTGCTGAACGGCAACTCCCGTTTCTATTACTTCCTCGGACTGATAGACTGGAGGCTGCGCCTGCTGCGGCTCCCGGGCGAAATACTGAACAAGTCCGGCAAGACGCTTCGCATTCTTGCCGGACCTGTGATCGAGCCGTCGCGCCTTGCCACCTTTCCGGACCTTGCCAGTCTCAGGGCCTATCTGCGCGCCAGCGTATATGGCTTGAAGTAGCCTACTTCTCGTAATTCAAACGGATATCCACGGGAATATTTTCCAGGCCGAGGCTGACAGCATCGGCATCGTAGTTGGCTCCGCGCTTGCCATAGCGGTTCAGGAACTCTACGGCATAATCGTGGTCTCCCGTAGCCTGGGTCTTGAGAACCAGGGCGGTGAGGTCGGAAAGTGCCTGCTCCATCTTGGGAAGATCCAGCGAGTAAAGCCCGGAAGCCTTGCGCTGGTAAACGCCTGCCTCTCCTAGATAATTGTAGATGATGATGGCTACCTGGCCCAGCATATTGGCTTCGCCGAAGCGCTCAGAGCGGATCAGGGAGGCGAAGAAAGTGGTCAGAGCATCTTCTTTGGAGAAGAGATGCTTGATGTCGTAGTGGTCCTGCAGCTTGCAAAGGAGAAGCATTCCGGCAGCATTGGCCTTCACGTCCTCGAGAGTGGTGGCGGCAACTCCGAGAGCCTCGGCCACGCTGCCCTTCCCGTTCACCGTCTGCTTTACACCGAGCCCGTGGGCAACCTCACGGAAGACTATGTTCCAGAAGAATGCTTCGGATGAGAGATGCTCCGCAAGGCCGGGTTCAAGAAGGACTTCGCCTGTAGGATTCACTATGTAGTTGTACTTGGCCTTGGTGATGTTCTCGAGAAGGATGGTCCTGGTGCCGCGGTCGCGCTGCACATCAGCGTCGAAGGGAAGGTTCAGGGCGATTCTCTTGATGCCTGCATTGGCAACACCGGCATAGTAGAGGGCATCGCAGGAAAAGATGTTTGAACCTGCGCCGGGCTGGAAGGTCCTGTAGGCAGGATCGCCGGGGAGTTCATTCTGGAACTCGGCAATGCGGGACACGTACTGCATGAGTTCCTTTGTCTTTTCTTCGTTCTTCAGGAGGACGTATGCCTCATAGGAACGCTTGATTCCGAAGAGATGGTCGTCTACGGAGCGGTTGGGACCGATCACGAGGTCCATCTTGCTGTCGTCCATATCGAGCCATGCGATAGCGCTGGCGTAGTAATCGTCTTTCTGAAGAGCTTCCGCCTTGCTGAGAAGGTAGTTCTTTACGCTGGGCTTGATGGTGATGTCGGCAGCTGCGGTGAGATAATTCACTATCTTTCCGATGTGCTCCTTGTAGGCATCGTGGTACCATACGGTCTCCAGCGAGCCGTCCGCAGCCCTGCGGATAAGGGTGTATGGGCTGTTCTTGTCGGGATTGTCATAAGCGGCGAATTCTTCTTCGGTGATGTCTGAAGGATAGAATCCCACTCCGGGGAAACGGTCGGCATAGCCTTCCACGAAGGAAGTGCCATCGGTGCGCTTCCAGGGGCCGTAATTCATCTCGGCGAAAGTTTTCTGGAAAGGATCGGAGATGGCACCGAGGAGGGCCTGCTTGTCGCCGAAATACTGCTTCCAGTAGATGGCGTCGGCTTCGTCTGCCGCGAAACGGTAGAGGTTAAGCACCTCTTTTCCGTTGTCGGTAATGCCGCTCAGGTCCGGCGCCGCTATGTTCACGACGGCATACTCTTCCACATTGCGTGCAAAGGGAGATTTACGTTCGGTACACGATACCGCAGCAACAAGTGCGAGTACTGCTAGGATTAGGGTCTTTTTCATAGTATCTATAACATTATCATTATCATAACCTGTGCGGCCACCACCCTGAGGAACATGGTGAGGGGGTAGACCGTTGCATAGTTCACGGCTATCCTGCCGCTGCCGTACATCTGCTCGGCAAAGGAAAGAAGGGCCGGATCCGTGGTTCCTCCCGAAAGGAGGCCGCAGATCTTGAAGAAATCCATCTTCAGCAGATACCTGGCGGCCAGGGCGGTCAGGGTCATGGGAATCAGGGTGATCAGGGCACCGTAGAGCACCCACATGTAGCCGCCTCCTACAAGGGAAGCCACGAAGGTCTTTCCCGCACCGAGCCCGACTGCCGCCATGAAGAGGGAGATACCGATTTCGCGTATCATCAGGTTGGCGCTGAGGGCTGTGTAGGTGGTTATACGGAGCTTCGGGCCGAAATGGCCGAGGAGTATTGCCACTATAAGCGGGCCGCCTGCGAGGCCGAGTTTGAGAGGCTGTGGCATGGACGGGAAGCGGATAGGAAGCGAACCCAGTATGACACCCAGGGCAATTCCGAAGAAGATGGGAATCAGGTTGGGCTTGTGAAGCGATTCCGGCTCATTTCCGACCAGGTGCGCAAGGCGCTGGATACCTTCTTCGGAACCCACCACCTTCATGCTGTCTCCCACCTGAAGGATCAGGTCGGCATCGGCCTGGAGGTCCACCCCGGCACGCATGATCCTCGTCACCGTCACGCCGTATTTGCGGCGGATGTCCAGCTTGCGCAGGCTCTTTCCGGTAATTGAAGATTTGGTGATGGACAGGCGCCCGGCCACCAGTTTGGTGCCGCTCTGCTGCCACTGATTCATATCTACCGGCAGTTCTTCGCCGAAGATTATGCTGACCTTGTCTTTATGCTGTACGTCAGTGACTATCAGAAGCATGTCTCCTTCCTGGAGAGGCATGTCCAGATCCGGGAAGAAGACTTCGTCGCCCCGCTTCATGCGGGCTATCACCAGATGGTCGGAGTTCTCGTTTCCGACTATATCGTGAACCGTTTTTCCGAACAGGGCGGGATTCTCCACACGGCAGGCAAGGCGATGGGCGCTTCCCTCATCGGCATCACCCTTCGCTGCCTTCTCCTTTTCTTTGTCGATGTTTATCTTGAAGATCGCCTTCGAGAGCAGGAGGACTGCAATGGCTCCCAGCACACCCAGAGGGTATGCAACTGCATATGCGGATGCGATGCCGGTTGCGGCCTCGGCCACCTGCGCGGCACTCTCAGGAGATACTCCGCTGGCATCCGACAGGGTCTGGGTTGCGGCACCCAGTCCGGGGGTATTGGTGACCGCTCCGGACATGATACCGGTCATAATGCCAAGATTTTCACCGGTCACGAGGTGGATCAGATAAGTGGTGATCACTGCCAGAAGCACCAGCCCCAGGGAAAGGAGATTCATGGGAAGGCCGTCCTTCCGGAAAGAATGGAAGAAGCCAGGACCTACCTGAAGGCCAATGGCGAACACGAACAGGATGAGCCCGAAATCCTTGATGAAAGACAGCATCACCGGATTGATCCTGAGGCCGAAATGCCCAAGCAGGATGCCCATGAAAAGTATCCATGTGCTGCCAATCGATATGCCTTTTACTTTAAATTTGCCGAGGAAAAGCCCTGATGCAATCACGATTGCAAGAATGAAAATGGCTCCGGCGGCATCTCTTTGTGTTAACAAGTTTACCATAGGGAGCGCAAAGGTATAAAATTTTGCGCACAAATCCTCATGATGGTCATTCCGCCAGGCAGGAATCCATTATCTCCTTGATAGCTGTCTTGTCGAGGTTCTGGCCTATGAAGACTATCTTCTGCATTCGGTCGCCGTAGGCAGGGTCCCAGTCCCGCTGGAGAGCCTTATCCCTCTGCAGCATTTCCTCCAGCTGGTCCTTCGGCATCGCGGCATACCAGAGGCCGGCCTCGCGGAGAGTCTTCTGCACTCCGGCCTGCTCGAAGAGATAGCATTTGTCTATGTCCGCAGTGAAATAGCAGAGACCCTTGGCACGTATGATATTGCCGGGCCAGAGACGCGACACTGCATAATCGAACTTGTTCAGGTCCAGGGCCGGACGCACGTTATATACATAGGTGCCTATGTTGTATTCCTCTACCTCCCCGCCCTCATGGTCGTGGTGGTGATGGTGATGCCCGTGCTCGTCATGGTCGTCGTCATCATCGCCATCGTCGTCGTGATGGCCTTCTATTTCCGATATCCAGGCCGCACTCGTGGCAACCTTATCGAAATCGAACTTGTTGGTATTCACCAGCTTATCCAGATCCACGTCGCCATAGTCGCACTCCATTATCTCCACGCCGGGATTCAGTGTGCGCACTATCTGCTTCACGCGGGCGAGCTCCTCCGGCTTCACTTCGGAAGCCTTGTTAAGCAGCACTACGTTGCAGAATTCTATCTGCTCTATTACCAGTCGCTCGAGATCTTCGTCGTCGATATCCGGCCGCTTCAGGGCATCGCCGCAGGCGAACTCGCTCTGCATGCGCAGGGCATCCACAACGGTCACGACGCAGTCCAGTTTGGGATAGATGCGCTGCTTCGGGCCTATCTGGGGCACGGAAACGATCGTCTGGGCGATAGGACCGGGCTCGCAGATGCCGCTGGCCTCGATAACTATGTAGTCGAACTTGTCTATGCGGCAGAGGTCGCAGAGTTGCGACACCAGGTCCATCTTCAGCGTGCAGCAGATGCATCCGTTCTGGAGGGCTACGAGGCTGTCGTCGCTACCTCCCACTATGCCTCCCTTCTGGATGAGGTCGGCGTCTATGTTCACTTCGCCTATATCGTTCACGATTACGGCGAACTTGATTCCTTTCTTGTTTGTAAGGATGCGGTTAAGGAGTGTGGTCTTGCCGCTTCCGAGGTAACCGGTCACAAGGAGGACCGGGATCCGTTTTTCTTCGTAGTTGATTGTCATAATGTCAGGCGCGGGTCATTCCGCGAACGCATAAGAATACCCGCAAACTTTGTTCCAGGCGCCGCGGGTGAAGTCCGGAACTTCGACCGGGGCTCCGCCGTGGGCGATGGAGATGGAGCCCAGTTCGCTCAGGCAGCACCATTCAGCCAGATCGTAGACATCCATATCCAGCGGCAGGCCGTTGGTGAGGCAGTAGACCAGGCGGTAGTCCATGATGAAATCCATCCCTCCATGGCCGCCCACTGTCTTTGCCAGCTCCTCCATTTCGGGCGTGAGGATGGGGCTGCGGTACTTTTCCATCAGCGCAGCCATCACCTCCGGAGTTACCGGACGGTGGGAATTCAGGTTATCGTAGTCGGTAGCACCCTCCTGCCTGTCCGGGCGGAGGCTATAGATCTGACGGGGATACTTGGCGGCATAGCCCTCAGTGCCAACTATCTGATACATACGGTCGTAGGGGCGGGGAGTCATCACATCATGCTCCACCAGGATGGTATTCCCCTTCTCGGTGGATATCATGGTCATGGTTTCATCTCCGCTGCGGAATTCCTCCGGATCGTGCCCGCGCTCCTTCCAGAGCCGCTTGCCCACCACCGAACGGGTTTCCATGGCGGTAAGGGTCTTGAAGCGGTCCCCGCGGTGGATGTTCATCACCTGGCAGACAGGGCCGAGGCCGTGGGTGGGATAGAGATCCCCGTTGTGGCCGGCATTGAAGTCCAGGCGCCAGGAGTTCCAGTACTCGTCCCAGAATTCATCCAGGCAGTGGTGGTACGCACCTTCGCCGTGGATCACCTCCCCGAAGAGGCCCTTCTGGGCCATGTTGAGGGTGGTGAGCTCGAAGAAATCGTAGGTGCAGTTCTCCAGCATCATGCAATGCAGGCGCTTGCTCTCCGCCATATTGATGAGGGCCCAGATCTCTTCGAGGGATGTTGCCGCGGGCACTTCGATTGCCACGTGCTTCCCGTGCTCCATGGCATAGAGGGCCATGGGTGCATGGTTCTTCCAGTCCGTGCAGATATAAACCAGATTCACGTCGTCTCTTTCGCAGACCTCCTTCCAGGCCTGTTCGTTGCCGGAGTAAACTGCAGGTTCGGGGCGGCCGTTCCTGCGCACCAGGGCCTGGCATTTCTCCACGTTTTCCGGCACCAGGTCGCAGATGGCGGATATCCTGGCATTCGGGAAGAAGCAGAAGCGGCGCACCGCGTCGCTGCCGCGCATGCCGACTCCGATAAATCCTACCCGGACGGTGTCCAGTGGCGGAAGCGCCAACCCGATGACATCAGTTTGCCCCTTCGGCCTCGCAGGGACTTTCGTGCGGATGATATTGTCTTGCGCGCAATTCTGCAGGCATAGTGCCAGGGCGCAGATTGCAATTATGGTTCTGATAGATTTCATTGTGGCTGGTTTTTTGCCTAAAGTTAATGAATTATCGCGGATATTCATCTGAGAGTCAATCAGTAATCAGCTCAATGCTGCGATAGATATTATCCTGTGTTGAGACACCTTTTGCAGTGGCAACCACATTGCGCTCGTAATTATATCTTATGGGCCATCCTGTAGGAAGATGTATTACCAATGCTGAGTAATCATCGAGGGTGGCCTTGAAATTCTGATCCTTGAAAGCAGATTCGGTTGCCGTCTTCAAATCGAAGGATTCATCTTTGACCATGGCCGATGCCGTGCTACCTGCCGACTTGGCTACGGCAGCGTTGAACTTTTCACCTTCCACATGCATATGGGTGCGGATTACGGCAAGAGTGGAGTCTGTTTCGGCACTGTCTACCCAAAACTCTATATTCACATCGATAGGTTCTGTTCCGGCCATTGAGAACTGAGTCGGCAGAGTATATGTGGATGTCGTATCCATACGGGCTCCATGAAACATAAAAAGAGCCTCGACCTCTTCGCTGATGCTTGCTGTCAGGGCTTCAGGAGTGGCAATGGTATTGTTAAAATACTCTATCATCCCTTTCCTGTCCATCTGCTTGCGGGTCTCCTTGTCGTATTGCTTAAAAAGTGCATCGACAAGTTTAGGGATCATATCCCGGGTTTCCTTCACCAGGACATCGAGATTGTCATAACTCACTACGGTGCCCATGCTTGTGGTGGTGAGTTGGATCGGGCTGGACTCGCCAAGGCTGTTCAACAGTTCCATATACGATTGGACCCGGGTATCAGAATAGAACCCATCCTTGGTATCCAGAAGAAGGGTATATGTGGAATCCGTCTGGTCGCTGACTTTTATTATCAGATCTTCGGAGCTGGACTTTATCAGGGAAACCTTCCCGCTATCATCTACACGCTCCTGACGGTTTGTGCATTTGTAACTGAATTCATCCCCCTTGTCCCAATAAGCGACAACCTGGACCGACCCGTCCGGCATCAGTTGGGCGAATGATAGGGTGGGTACTATAAGTGAAAAGAAGAGAAGGAGTTGTTTTTTCATAGTACAAATATACATATTTTTGCTTTGCAGGCATGACGCGTGCTGTTGACGTCCCCAAAAACCGGACGTCAACGTCAAAATAGGCCTAAATTGCTGTCGACGTCCTTAATTATCGGACGTTAACAGCACCTGTAATACAAAAGTAGTATGGTCAATGGAATGAACGGACTTCGAAGGCCGAAGGCCGACAAAGGGGTGCTCGAGGGGCTCTCCCCTCGAATAATGAGCCGGCTCCCTTGGAAATCAATAGTTTATGATGATAGACTTGTCGAACTCGCTGTCCTTGTCATCTCCCTTGATGTCCACTTGCACGATGCGTCCCTGGGCATCTTTCTT
>Ga0310691_10009139_pt1 | contig 10098 bp, 16 predicted proteins | sample 176DNAGHGlowgp2_FD_203887 | JGI IMG/M metagenome (GOLD analysis project Ga0310691, IMG submission 203887) | Sheep rumen microbial communities from Palmerston North, Manawatu-Wanganui, New Zealand - 1766 DNA GHGlow gp2 (v2) (version 2) | ecosystem: Host-associated > Mammals > Digestive system >...
TACAAAGAATCTAGAAATTGATGCATTATAATCTAAATAATTTGGTAATCTATTATTGATTGGATTATAATCTTCATAAGCTTCATTCTCTTCATTATCTGTTGTATCTGGGTCTGTCAACTCTACAGCATTTACATTAGCAAGATAATTGAATAATGTTGTATTAAGATAATATTGCTTACCAGGTCTAAATCCAGGAATTCCATTACCATATACATTTATATTCTTTGTTGCTTCTATAATGAATTGTTGGAATAAGCTAGAATCATTTATAAACTCATCAGTGATAAGGATGTATAGTCTTGGTATGTCGAGTATTTCTTGATCAGATATAGAATCTTCAAGAAGGAAATTGAACCTGTCCTCATTCAATAACAAATAAGCACCATCATCTGATTCTTGTAATAAATAATTCTCATAAAAATAATCTATACCCCAAACATTATAGTTTATTACATATCTACAACGCATATTCTCAGGTAATTCTGCGTCATCAGAAAACCTTACAATAGTTGGTTGTATGTGTGTATAAAAAGTATTCACTATTATATTTAAATGTTTTATTAAAAATAAAAAAAAGGTTGATGGAAATCAACCTTTAGATAAAATTAGTAAAATTGTATAATATTCTTAATTACATACCACCAACATATACCTTCTGTACAACTCCACAGGAAAGTGCCAACAAAATGTGCTCCTTTATTATCAACAAATCCATGATAATCATTCACATAAGTATTCCTAACTCTTATTGCATTAAGTAAAACTATAATACAAATAATAAAAAGTATAATATTCATGATTTAATTAATATATTTTTAGCATCTTCTCCAGGCTCACCTTTTGGATCTCCATGATTAAATGAAATAGGAATACATAACTCATAACAAGCATGATTGAACTCCTGGTTATCTCCCATATGCTTACCAAAATCATCACTAATCTTGATACACAAATACCAACACTGGTTAGAATTCATTCGACAACGAGACATCTTCATTACAATATTCTCATAATCATACTTTGTTCCATCAGGAGCATATACATCACATGTAAGATTTGTACCAATTCCAAATGAACATTTAATACCCTTCTCCCTACAATATTTTAGGATTTCCAATGCCTTTGGGAAATCAAGTGCATTAGAGAATACAATAGTCTTTGAATGATAGTCAATTCCCTTTGACTTATAGAAATTAATTGTCTTATCAGTGAACTCATATTCATCTCCAGAATCCTGACGAACACCATCAAACAATTTTGCCTGCTTCAAAGAGAAATTTTTAAAGAAAACGTCTGATGTATAAGTATCTGAAAGTGCAATACCAAGGTCACCATCATATACATTTACCCAGTTTTCAAGTGCCATGTAATTTGCAGCCTTATATCCATACTGAGCTCCGTGGAACATAAACCACTCATGTGGGTGAGTACCAATTGGCTTCATATCGTACTTCATTGCGAAGTGTACATTTGAAGTACCTACACAAGTCTTAGAATATTTTTTAAGATACTCACAAACTTTATCCTGTACCTCATAGCTAAATCGACGTCTTGTTCCAAACTCAGAGAACAACATTCCTTCTTTATTTGCCAATGCAACTTTTACAGCAAGCTTATCCATTGTAAGCTCCCAATTAATAGGCTTATCTTCATTATTAACCTCAGGAATAGCAAACATACAAGGAATCTCATAAAGAGAACACTTATAACACTTATCTGTTACTTCCATGCAAAGTACACCATCTTCATCAAGATATACTTTAATTCTGTCATATTCAAATCGGAATGAATACAACCACTCCCAATAATACTGTGGAATAAAATCAACATTATGAGATGTCAAAAGCCAATTCAATTCAGGAATTGTAAGCTTAGAGTTATTACAAATCTCCTTAAGAAGCTTTTTAAATTTCTTTAGGAATTTTGGAGTACGTTTTACACGATTTCTATCCTTAAATGTAAATGTACACTCTGCATCAGGAAACATTTTCATATAAGCATATGAAGTAGTAAACTTATAAAGATCAGTATCAAGAATTGAATAAATCATAATTGTTAAAATTTTTTATCAAATTAATATTCTATATAAAGTATCATAAAGTAACATTTAATATACATTTTTGAACTTAATAGTTATTATAAGATACTTTATGAATGACGCTTTCTTTTAGGTTTGTAAATATTTTTTCTATAATCTAAATAAGAAAGATTACTAATGCGGTCTTCTATATCCCAAGAGCAACTCATATTTCTATCAAATTATTTTTCTTAATAAAATTCTTAATTGTCGTTCCATCATCAATAGAGGCAATACCATCAGTATATACAAATATGTTTGGTTTGCAAGGTCCATCATATTTCAAAATATTCTTGATAGTATTCATTACACAATAGTCACCAGTAATTCCACATATGATAATATTTTTTGTTGGGATAGTTACTGCTGACGTATTCATGCGATTATTACCAACCATACATAGCTCACCACCACTATAGATAGTTCCAATTTTTTCAAATGCACCATATTCAGTATGTGGTGTGCAATTACCCTTAATGAATACCTCCATAGGAATATTGTTCTTAGCACACGCCATCACCACATCATTAGCAATACCAGCATCCTCTGAATATGCCATACAATGCCAAGGCCACTCAATATTTGGTTCCTTATATGAATCTGCTTCATACAAATGAAAATCCATTGTTGGAATAACCTTCTTAATATTCAATTTACTATTAAGAAGCTTTACAGTGTTCTTTACAGCATCTTCTCCTCCTTTTACATAAAGATTTCCTTCAGGATGATAGAATCCACGCTGTTCATCTACAACAATAACAGTATACTCATCTTGTGGATCCAAACAAAACGTTACATTATTTTCCATATTTATTTTATTTTATTTAATTATTTCTTTGTCTTAATTTCTTCAAAATCTACATATTCAGCATACGGACGATTGACTAAAAATAAAAGTTCAGGATGAAATCCACCTTTATTATTCAATTTTGAAATTTTTGATTTCATATCTTTATTTTCTTTTATTGGTTCTGTTTTCTTATTATCTTTGTGAGGTTCATTTTTTTTACCAAACCATGCTTTTAAAAAATCCAAAAATCCCATATTAATTAATCATTAATTTTTTCCAAAACTTATTTCTTTTATCAATTGTAACTTTTTGCCAACCTAAATAGGGGCTACCATATCCATGATTGATAGCCATAACAATATCACTATTAATAAAAACATTAACAGTATACTTAAGTTTTTCATTTGGTTTTGAAAAGAAATAAGTTATAAAACCTAAATCATAATATTTGTTTATTCCTTTTTCTTGAACATAACCAAAAGATTCAAGATACTGTTTATATTTCTTAAATGAAATTTGCATATAATATCATTTTAATTACAAATATAATATAGATATTTTTTGAAAAAATTCAATTCTATATTAATTATTATGCCATTTTAAATGATATTTTAATTTATATATTTGTACATATTCTTTAGGTAGATCTTCTCTAGTAAATTCAATTCCTAATTCTTCAAATGTTTTTTCCCAATAAACTAAATCTGATTTACTATCATCAATAAATAATACAATATCTAACCAGTTGTAACCATTTTTGGCAGCTTTAATCATTTGATTTTTAATGTTTTCAATTGATGATTTCTTTTCTTCCTGCCAATTTCTAAACTTATCATCATAATATTTATCATATATTCTATTTAATAACTGGCAAAATAATGTACCAACAGGATTTAATTCATCTCTATATTGAAGTTTACCACATTTCTTACATCTCCATATAGATCGTTTTCCACCCATATGATTAATCTCATCACCATGAATATTCCTTATAAATTCATATTCATGCTTACAAAATAAACTTTTTATAAAATCCATAATATTATATAAATTATTTTCTGTTTATATATAAATCATAATAGATTTTTGAACTTTTCAATCCAAAATCTTCTCTAATAGATTTAATATATTTAACACTTGCAGGATATCCATATTTTTTACTTAATTTTATGGCATATTCCCTCTGTTTTTCTGTTAATAAATCTATTGGAAAATATTCTTCTAAATCTTTAAGAAAATCCTCTTCCATAACTTAAATTTTTATTTTTGGTTTGATTTTATTAATACCATCATATTTAACAGGATCGGGTGAAATTATGAAGTGGCCATCTTTATCATAATATGCATGAGTTTCATGCCATTGTTTTGATTCTTCTGGAGTCATTGCTTTTACAGGTGGTATATGCATACCTATTGTTGCATCAGCCACATGAGCCATTATATCAAATTTTGTTTCTGTCATTTGTTTTGCTAATATTTCTGCCTCTGACTTATTCATTGTTATTTATTATATTTATTTACGATTACTTTTTCAAATCTTAATACTTTGTCTTTAAAGAAAAATCCTTTCTTATATACTTTATTAATTGAATTATCTAAATTAGGATCATCTGTCTCTACAGATATTACTGCTTCATCATATTCGGAATTAAAAAATACAGGTCTTTCATCTTTATAAATTAATCGAATATCATACTTATCAAATAATTTTAATAATAAATTATAAGTATTTAAAATATCAATATCATCATTTGCAGAATAATCTAAATTATCAAAAATCTCTAAAAGATCTTTAAATATATTTTCTCCTTCATATTTCTTTATATCCGCTATTTGTGTATTATATCTACGTTTAACATTTTCTAAATCTGCCTGAAGATAAAGATATTTATTTTTCAAATCTTTTAATTCTTCATCATTTTCGTTTGAACTAACTAATGTTTCTTCTGTTTTCATTATATTATAAATTAAATTTATATTAAAATAGAAATGTGATGGAATAATTTTTATCATTATCCATCACATTTAAGAGTAATTAAAATCCATATTTCCTATAATTATATATTTATACATTAACATATATTTGTTGGTATCATTCCCGTAGGAATTAAATTTGTACCATTCAATACTTTGTTTAAAATTTTCTTGATTGTTTTCATATTCAATTTTAATCTTTTAAATTAATTTTTATAATAATATGGGAAATATGCCAAATACATTGCTTCACAATACAAATTCCAAATTTTCTTTATCATCCTTTTCATGTTTAAAATTTTACATCATGTCTATATGAATATTGTGCTGCCCACATTACAGAATAATCTTCATATGACTTTAAGATTGCTTTAAATATTTTTTTAATTGTTTTCATTTTTAAAAAATATATATAGTTGTATTAATACTGTTATCCAAGAAAATAATAATGAGAATATTAATTTCTTATTATATTTCAAATATGTAATAATCCTAAATATATCACCTTGACAAATTATGTATAAATATATATTCAAATTAATTAATCCTAAAACACATCCAACAATATAAAATGATAGTATTAATATGACTAACATATTTATTTTAGATATTTTATTAATCCTCTATTTGCAATAGTAATATTCAAAACCTTTACATAATCACGATATTGGTTTTCATTTAGAATAGAACGACCATTATTCAAATCTATATTAATGTGATGATAGAATGAATCTACACCATTTTCCTTATTCTCATTTAACATAACTAAAGTGTTTGAAATATCTTTATGAATTCTATAGAACTCTTCATATTGATAATCTTTTAACTTTAAGAACTTGTAAACTGGTGCAAAATTGTCATTATTATTCTTCATAATTGAATCATTGAACATTTTGAAATTCTTATTAGAATTATCAACCAACTTATTAATTACATCATAATTAATTTTATAAGTATTTACTGCTGTTGCATTAATATTAAGCACATTTGCTAAAACTACTGTTAAAATAACTAAAAATTTCTTCATTGTTTTAATTTTATATATTTATTTTTATAGTACATATGTACCGTACCATTACAATTATAAAATAATCATTCAATATCTGGAGATTTAAAAATTAACATAAAAATGGTGTAAAATAAACACTTATTTGATATATGTCAATTGAATTGATCTATATCAATCCAATAAAAAATCCTCTACAAATTACTTGTAGAGGACTGTTTATAAATAATTTATATTCAAAATTATGCCAAATATTTTAGAGGATTTTTAAGAATATTCTCAATATTATAATATTCTTTCCGACTTTTGCTCTCTTCAGTACAACCAAACTTTAGCTTATCTTTAATAAAATCCTGCAAATCTGTATCAGCGGTAAACTGACCCATTCCCTGAAGGAATGCAATTCTATCTTTATCTGAATTTGAACCAGTCAAATCAAAGCTACCGAGACATCCATAATTCATTCGTAGCTCATAGTCTTTTTCATAAGAATGATCTGAAAAACTATATCTTTTATCAAAAGAAATATCAAAATCATGACCAAATTTAAATGTACTACTTGGACGTTTAGGATCATTATTCTCAATTCCAATCTCCATAGATGCACTATCATAATTCAAACAACAAGTACATGTCCAATTCTTGCCAAGAACATTCTTAATAGTTTCTTTAATAGAATTAGTTATATCTGTAATTCTATTTTTACTGTTTTCTCTAATTTCTAGAAGTTTGCTATCATATTTTGCTTTTTCTTCAGAATGCTCTTCCCAATATTTCTTAGTATCAATATTAATATGAGCATTTTCGATTGCCATTTCAACTGCATTGATTTTATCTTTAAGATCCATCACCGAAAATCTTTTTGACATAAATGCAATATCTTCTGCAGAAGGAACCTCTTTATGAGGAGTTGATGAATTCTCAAGAATATCAAACTTGTGTTTCAATGAAAAATACTTGTAAATAAGATTAGCTTTCTGTCCCATGTTTAATCATTTTTAATTACATAATTAATATAGAACATCTCATGAAAAATTCAATTTTTTAACTAAAAATATTCAGAATAATTCAGTATATACTTCAATAGGAAAAATCTTATCCATCCTATACCATTTTTCAGGAATTTCTATTTCTAAGTCAACCATGAATACATCACAAAGATTATATTCATTTCTTCGAAAATAGACAAATCCCAAAAGTTTTTCATTTATAAGAAACTCATCAATATAGTTATCTGATGGGAAACTACCACGCTCATTAGTTGTCATCCTATATATTATCTTAGGAGCCAATGAATGTTGCATAGCATATTTACTCATGAAATAATCTTTATATTTTTGATGATATTCAGATTGTTCTTCTAATTGAATTGTGTATGTTTTCTCAATCATCTTCGTCGATTTTTACAATTGAACGTGAAAAAATTGCTTTAATGTGTGTATACTGATCTAACTCAATGCCAATATCTTCCTTAATACATTTATCAAGAAAAGGTACTCTAAATCTTTCAAAATAGTCAAGATTATATTTATAATATTTTGGAGTATTCTTCATCTTCTCAAAAATATCCTGATAATTAATTGGAAAATAATTCTCATTACACTCACGATTCCAATTTACCTTCCAACGATATTTCAAAAGGAAATGATACATGTTTCTCTCATACCATAATGAACCAAATTTTGCTTCAAACGTCTTAACCTGATAATCATAATCTCCATCATGATTATAAATCAACTTATCATGAAGCTCATGCGATATTTCTTTATCATTAGTAAGTGTATTAGATGGGCACATATCTCTAATGACAATATAATCAAATGTAGAATTAGTTACATAATTCCAAAACTTTATAATTGACTCCTCAGTTCCATAAGAATAAACTTCATGAATAACAGATGAAAGAATCAATACCTTCTTCTGTGACATACACCTAATACCCGGATAAATTGATCTCCAATCAGAATAGAAATGAACTTCAGCTTTAGAAGGACCATGATAATTTGTTTTTGCTAGATCAATCATTGTTTCTGAAATATCATATCCGATATACCAGTTATTTTCATCATTACAAATTGATGTAAGAGCATTAATCATTGCACCATCAGCACACCCAAAATCAACAAAAAGATAACCAGTATCAGACTTAGGAAGCTTATTCAAGAAGAATAACTTATCCTCCATACCTTTAGCCATTTCTGAATTATACAAATTCAAATTCTTAAATTCCTTTCCAATTTCACACATAATTAAATATTTTTATTACATCTATAATATAGAAAAACCTCCAGAAAATTCAATTTCCAGAGGTTTTATTTATTAGAAACATTTTTCATATGTTGATGCATATACAATCACTGGTTCTTTCTTCTCAATAATCTTCTTAGTAACCAGTTTTACGCGTATCTTATGTTGGAAATAATCATCTTGCATTTCTGCATGATTAACTACAAATATGGTACGATTATCTTTCAAGTTATCATTCAATAATGTTAGCATCATATTACGTGATTCACTATCCATGTTTGACATGAGCTCATCTAAGAAGAATATATTAAAGTCTACATTAGCGATTACATTAGCAATTACACCAAATATAATACCAATATCTAATGTTTTCCTTTGACCTGTAGATAAATCTGAATAACTTATCTCATTATCATCAAACCAGATATGTGGTTTAAATTCTTGATCATATTCTACGTTATAAGGTTGGTTAAGCTTATTCATATAATATTTAATAGATTTATTAATATGAGGAATAAGTGTATCTAATAATGAATAACGAAGAGTCTTACTAAATAACTCATTCATATCATTCCATTCACCAATATCCTTATCAGATTCTCTAATCTTTGCTTCAATCTCTATTACCTTTGCCTCTAACTCATTAATAAGTTCATCATAGTTATCATTTATCAATTGTACCGAATCATTATAAGATTTTATCTCAGCATCAATACCACTTATCTTCTTACGAAGCTCATCCATTTTCTCATCAATATCATTAATAGTAGCATTATATTCTTTAATGACATTTTGTTTTTCAACTTCATGTTCTTTTTTCTTTGCTTCATATTCTCTATAAATGGTTGCATACTCATTCATTGTGTCTTTATAGTTATTGATTTGATTAGGATCAATGTCATGTCCACATGTTGGGCATTTACCAGACTTGAATGTATTATAATTGTCTTTTGCTTGCTTTCCTAATGTAGCAGCCTCAACCATCTTACGGTGACATTCTTTTATTTGTTCATCAAACTCTTTAACCTTTACATCTTTCTCTTTACTTTTCTCAATCTTATTATTCTTGTATTCTAATCCTTTATTGATAAGAGATTGACGTTCTTCTTTTATTTTGTCTATATTGATTGATGATTGAAGTTGGTTTGTCTGAGTAAGTCTTTTGTTCTTAAGATTATCAATTTGGTTTCTTGTCTCATTAAGAATAGTATTTAATTGTGTATTCTCTGTTATTTGATATTTACGTTCTATAATAATTTGATCATTATATTCTGTAAATGTCTTAAAACCAAATATATCATCTAAGAATTGACGTGTCTCACCAGGATTCATGTTAGCTAAACTATTCTTAAAAGCATTGAATGATATGATACACATCTTCTCAACAGCTAATCTTGGTACATCAAAATACTCTTCTTCCAATATCTCTTGAGTATCTCTCTTATTAGATGCAATCAATAACTTACCATCAACTTTTACTTCTAATGGTGCCGCTAAGCAACGTTTGATGTTAATCTCTTTATTCTTAGATATCAAATTTATCTCAACAGAACATTCACTATTCTTTACATGCCAAGATACTAATGATGGATTCTTATGTTCTTTTACTTTACCATAAAGACCGTACAAAATTGCTTCACCGATTGTTGTCTTACCACTACCAATTATTCCTGACAATTTAATTAAACCTTGTAAATCATTAAAATCTAAATAAAGTTCTCCGTATATACTTCTAAAATTCCTAATTGTTATATCTTTGATTTTCATCTATATATTGACAAATAAATTTATTATTCGCCAATATAACTGGGCAATTATCTTTCATATTTAAATCTCTTTATTATTTTTTATCTTATCTTTTACAATATTATACTTATCTGTTAAATGCTCTGGGATATTATCATGAATATAATTATCAATATTTGCATTAAAATAACTAAGTTCTAATGTTTCTCCCATTGAATTATCTATTATCTGTATACGTACATTATACTGAGCATA